>Ga0316207_10004976_pt1 | contig 11234 bp, 10 predicted proteins | sample 6weekpyrite_MG_FD_204943 | JGI IMG/M metagenome (GOLD analysis project Ga0316207, IMG submission 204943) | Microbial mat bacterial communities from mineral coupon in-situ incubated in ocean water Damariscotta River, Maine, United States -... | ecosystem: Environmental > Aquatic > Marine >...
TGATAAAACAGCAATTGCAATTGAATCAGGAATTGGTAGAACTGCCATATACGAAGATCACATTAAGAATGAACTGATTCTGCTAGAAGAGAAACTTCGAAGAAAAGGCATTCTTAACTACGCTGACGACATAACAAAGTCTGCACACCAACATGATATGGCTTCCCATGCGGCAGCTGGTAAAAGAGCGAGCAAAGCCAACTCAACTTTACAGAAAGAGAATAATAAGCTGAGAATTCTTAACGCATCACTTCAGAAGGATAATGAAGAGTTAAAGGATGCTCTTAACCAGAAATCTGTATCTAAAAAATATATGAAGAAAACCGGTCAAATTCCGATTTTCGATTAGAGCGAGGTATATTATGGAAGACGCGAAAATTAATTCATATAGACTCTTGGTTGAAACGATACGGTACCCTAACAAGAAACTTCGTAAAAAATTAATTCATGGTCACCAATACAAATGTGGAGCCATATTTACAGGAATTCCTGTTGATGTTAATAATCGCCCACTATCCCCTTCTGAACCCTTTGTCGTTGTTACAGGTTCTCAGTTTACATTAGAGCCACATAAGCTAAGCCCTGGTCAGTTAGTATCAGTAACTGGTATTCCTTTTACCGCAAACACGACACATGGAAATAAGATAGTTGAAGAAAAGCATATTAAAGTAACTGAAACCATAAAGACTTTACGAATATCAGGCCAGAACATCATTAACTTCATTGGTTCAAGTGATCTATTTTCTGGTATAGGTTCCGGCAAGGCAAAAATGCTATGGAATCATTTTGGGAAATCTCTATATCACCATCTAGATTCAGGAAATATAGAAGCGATAATGGAGGTGTTGTCAGAAGCATCATCAAAGACACTCATTGATGGATGGAAAAGTCATGTTAAAAATGTTGAGTTAAGTGACGTTCTAGCCTGGCTAGATAAATATGATATCAATTGGAGGCTTGGACAGGATATCTATCTGTTTTATGGCCAGCATACAATAAAGCAGATTACAGAGAACCCTTATAGATTAACTCTATTTACTGATTTTAATAAAGCTGACACGATTGCTATCGGCGCATTAAAGTATCCGATAGATCATAACTACAGGCTATTGGCTGCTGTACAAGAGGCATTTCGTCGAGCATATACAAAAGAAGGAAAAACTGCTCTTACTAAACAACAGTTATCAAAACGACTCAACACTATTCTTGAGGATAAAATGCATGCAAATCAAGCCATAGATTTATGCCAGCATCACGATGCTACGATGTTTTACACACTAAATGATTTATTATGTATGCCTGGCGCTTATTTAATGGAAATGAATATAGCGACATATCTATGTAAGCTTCTAATGACCGATTTCAGAAGCCAGCAGAATTTGAATCTACTTGATGAAGACAATTCAAACCATGAAATTCAAGAATATATCACTGAATTTGAAACCAGCGAAAGAATTAAACTTGAATGCAAACAAATTGAGGCAATCTTTAAAGCTGTAAGTAATCGATTCAGCATTATCAGTGGTGGTGCTGGCACGGGAAAAACAACCGTACTGAAAGCAATCTATTTTGTCCTGAGAAAGCTTAATCCAAACATAGCTATTTACCAGTCCGCATTGAGTGGAAAAGCCAGTAAACGCATGAATGAAGCCACAAATGAAGAAAGTTATACTTGTGCTAGGCTTATTAAGTCATCCAATATTAAGAATGAAAAATCCCAGCCATTGTTGGTGATTGATGAAGCAAGCATGGTAGATCTTGTAACACTTCACAGTTTGATAGAGAAGCTACCGGCTGACATGAGAGTAATACTTATTGGAGATAATTTTCAGTTACCGCCAGTTGGTCCAGGTACTATATTTCATGCTTTCATCCGAGAAGGTGCATGCCTCATACCCCGAATAACAACAGAACTACAAGTTGTAAAGCGACAAGCAGAAGATTCTGGCATTCCCACTGTAGCCTCATCAGTCAGAAAATATCAAAAGCCCATATTAGTTTCCTATGATGGAGTAAACCAAGGTATTTCATTTATCAATTCTTCTGATGCTTCCATTGTTGATACATGCACCTCTGTGTATGAAGAGCTTGGCGGAGCTGGCACTAATTATGACGTAATGATTCTTTCACCAACCAATTCTGGTGTTGCAGGGATTGATACATTTAATCAGTTATTAATGGATAGATATCGAAAGAACGATAAAGCATTAGTGTATCAAGATGAAGAGTTTGGGAATATTCAATACTTCCAGGCTAATCGAGGTCGCTTAAAAACCCTGAAAGAGAATGATCTGGTTATGGTTACTAAGAATAATTACGACCTGGAAATCATGAACGGTAGCACAGGGGTAATAACCAAGGCATTTGAGAAACCTGACAGCAATGGAGTAATCGGTACAGCTACTATCGATGACAATAATATACTGTTAACCCCAGACATCTGTGAACTACTAGATCACTGCTATGCAATGACTGTACATAAAAGCCAGGGATCACAGTTTAAACGTGTGATTCTACCGATACGATCAAATATGAGGATAGACCACGCTCTACTCTATACAGCTATTACAAGAGCTACAGAGCAGGTAGTGTTAGTGGGAGACAAGACCGCTTTTGATAAAGCGGTTGTAAGTAAAAGTCATGTATGGAATAGAACTTCAGGTTTTGGAGTAATATTAGATGCGATAATTGATAGAAACAAACTTACAGGTTACATAGAATATAATAGTTCAGACTTAATCTGACAGGTGGTATATTCTCAATGTTGCCTAAAGCAGACATACGAGAACGTAGAAAAAGTGGCTGCTGTCGACCCAATGCCGTCATTCGAAAACTAAAAGAAATTACGTCGATTGCATCACCCAATACCAGACATTCATCATCTAGGAAACTTTCACCTAACACTGTAGTCAATAATTTTAATAGTGTACTAAAATATTCTAAATGAGGTTAATACAGTGAAGCAATTCAAAAACATACTTTGCATAATTGCGCCTGGAAAAGAAAACAAACAAGTACTCGAACGTGCTGTTATGTTATCGGAGAATAATCAGGCGAACCTGACCGTTATAACAGTGATGCCCTCGATCAATGTCGGTATCGATATGTCTGAGGGCGGTTCAATGTTTACCGAGTTTCAAGCCGCAACCGTAAACAAACAAAAACAGGAACTGGAAGATCTAATCGAACCTTATGCTCAACGCATTAAAATCGAAACCAGGGTGTTGGTAGGCACACCCTTCCTTGAAATTATCCGCGAGGTATTGCGAAATACACATGACCTGGTGATTAAATGCCCCGAATCGCTTGACTGGCTGGACCGCCTTTTTTCTAGTGATGATATGCATCTGCTTCGCAAGTGTCCATGTCCGGTTTGGATGGTCAGAGCGGATATCGGGGAATCATTTGATCATATTTTAGCGGCGGTCGATGTAAACGATAGCTATCCATCAAAAGAATTGAATACGCGTCAGGCGTTGAACGAGATGGTAATTGAATTGGCAGGTTCACTGGCCGTATCGGAGTTCGCTGAATTGCATGTCGTGAATGCTTGGGAGGTGACAGGTGAAAGCGCTTTGCGACATGGTGCATTTGTACAACGGCCTGAAGACGAGGTAAATGAATATGTCGATCAGACTCGTCGACATCATGTACAACTATTAGATACACTCATTAAGAAGGTAGATGCTAAATTAGGCAAGGATGTGGCCGATTATATTAAACCTCATTTACACATGCCGAAGGGAACAGCACGCAAAGTGATTCCCGAACTAGCCAAGAAGCTTAAGGTGGATTGTATTGTTATGGGTACGGTGGCGCGCACAGGCATTCCAGGATTATTTATGGGCAACACAGCGGAAACCATTCTGGAGCAACTCGAATGTTCCGTGCTTGCGATCAAACCACCCGGCTTTGTCACACCGGTTACTTTAGAAGAGTGAATAATAAATATCTAACAATCGCGTCAGGGTATATGAAACGTTAGTGCACTAGGTCTTCCTTGCTATGTTTGAAAATATATTTGTTCAAATTGGAGCGATTCTTGGTTTAGCCGCAATTGGTGGCGCAATGGCGCAGTTTTTGCGCCAACCATTGATTGTCGCTTTCATTGTCGTGGGCATTTTGCTTGGCCCATCTGTATTCGGCATAGTTGAATATAGCAGTGAGATTGAACTCTTTGCCCGGCTGGGAATAGCGTTGCTGCTTTTTATTGTTGGCCTAAAGCTGGATTTGCACATCATCCGTACTGTTGGCCCCGTCGCCCTGGCATCTGGTCTCGGGCAGGTGATCTTCACCTCCGTAGTGGGTTACTTGATTGCGATACTTTTGGGTATGTCGCATATCACTGCTATTTACGTAGCTGTCGCACTCACTTTTTCGAGTACTATCATTATCGTCAAGTTGCTATCAGATAAACGCGAAGTGGATTCCTTGCACGGTCGTATCGCGGTAGGGTTTCTCATCGTGCAGGATATTGTTGTGGTTCTGGTAATGATAGGCCTGACCGCCTTCGGCAAAACTGGCGGTGACGTTCACCTCGGCTGGGAAGCCTTGAAGATTCTATTTAAAGGCGCGGCAATGCTGTTTACCGTGGCTGTGTTGATGCGCTATGTTCTGCCCTGGTTGCTACAACGACTGGCACATTCATTAGAGTTACTTATGTTGTTTGCTATCGCCTGGGCGGTGTTGGGTGGCTCGGCTGGCGATGCCCTCGGTTTTAGCAAAGAGGTGGGCGCTTTTCTTGCTGGAGTTTCTATTGCTTCGACACCCTATCGTGAACAAGTGGCAGCGCGTCTGGTCAGTCTGCGCGATTTCCTGCTGCTGTTTTTCTTTATCGAGCTGGGCGCTAATCTGGACCTCAGTGCATTAGGGGGGCAATTAGGTGCCTCGGCAGTCTTCTCGTTATTCGTGTTAATTGGCAACCCACTGATAGTGATGGCGATCATGGGCTATATGGGTTACCGGAAGCGCACTGGTTTTCTTGCTGGATTGACTGTGGCCCAGATCAGCGAATTCTCCCTGGTCCTGGTGGCACTCGGCCTGAGTCTGGGACATTTGGATCAAACGACAGTTGGGTTAGTTACTTTGGTGGGACTGATCACAATCAGTGTCTCTACCTATATGATTCTTTACTCGCACTTACTCTATGAACGCTTGGCGCCGTGGCTTTCAATCTTCGAACGCAAGATTCCCCATAGAGAACTCGACAGTCAGATAGATGAAGGTATCAATGTCGATGTGCTGTTAATCGGGTTGGGCCGATATGGCGCCGCGCTGGCTGCAACTCTGCGTGAGCAAGGCTGTCGATTGTTGGTCGTGGACTTCGACCCAGACGCGGTCCAACGCCATAGCCGTGAAGGTTACAAGGTGCATTATGGCGATGCGGAGGACTCGGAATTTATTGCGACACTTCCATTAACGCGCATACAATGGGTAGTCAGCACCGTACGTGATCGCAGCATCAACCATTTGTTGTTACACGGCCTGCGCCAACAGAACTATCGCGGCAGTATCGCGATCGCCACTCATAACCAACAAGATGCCAAGGAATTCGAGCGAGAAGGTGCCGACATGGTGCTGATACCATATGCAGATGCGGCACGAGAAGCTGCGAGTCGGATCATGTCAAGTCCAGTGGCGGCTGGACACCGAAGTGGAGGTTCAAAGTGAAAAGATTCAAAAACATACTTTACGTATATGAGGAGTCGGTCGTGCAAAATGCCACCTTTGCCAGTGCGGTGTCATTGGCACAGAACAACCAGGCTAACCTGACACTCATTGATGTAATACCCGAGGTCACGTCGGGCATCGGTATGCCTCCTGGCGAGCCTATTTCCACTGACTTGGAAACAGCCAGAATTGCCGAACGTCGCAAGACACTGGAATCAATGATCGCATCCCATCAACAAGATATGACGATCCACATTGATGTCCTGGTAGGTATTAAATTTCTCGAAGTGATTCGTGCTGTCATAAAGGGTGGATATGATCTGTTGATTAAACCGGCCGAAAATCCGGATTATATAGAGAGGCTGTTCGGCAGCGAAGACATGCATTTGCTGCGCAAATGTCCCTGCCCGGTATGGATGATGAAAGCTGAAGAAACGTCGAACTATGATTGTATAGTGGCTGCAGTCGACATGGATCCTGATGAACTTAAATCGTCCGAGCAGGCGCTAAACCAGGAGGTTCTTGAGCTCGCCAGTTCCCTCGCTCTCAGTGAGCTCGCCTCCCTGCATCTGGTCCACGTTTGGGATGAGCCTGCTGCGGGATTTGTCGGTTTATGGACAGATAATCCCACTGAGGCTGAAAGAAGTATGATTGACGGAGCGCACGATCGGCACGAAAACGCAATGAAAATACTGACTCAGAATTTAAGTAGGCACATTGGGGCAGAAGCCTACGAATATTTGGCACCACGGATTCACCTGTTGCGGGGAGATGCAAAAAAGGAGATACCTGCACTGGTGAGAAATCTGAATGCAGACCTGGTCGTCATGGGAACGGTAGCGCGAACAGGAATCTCGGGATTCATTATCGGTAATACCGCAGAGGCGATTCTCGATCAATTGCAGTGTTCGGTACTGGCCATAAAACCTCCGGGGTTTGTTTCGCCGGTGATGCAAGATTGAATACACGGCAACAATCGCATGCGCTTGGTAAGAAAAAACACCGCTCTTTCATCACTCTGCTTTTCGTTGCCAGTGGTGTGAGGCATTAAAACAAAATTAATCTGAATATAAAATGCAAGAAATTAAAGACTGGCACAACCAAACATCCGATAAAACACTCGCCGATCTTGAATCGACACTTGAAGGTTTAAGTGAAAATGAAGCAAGGCTGCGGTTACAAACTTTTGGTGCAAACAAACTTCCTGAACCCGCACAGCGAAGTTTATTGCTACGCTTCTTATCACATTTCCATAATATCTTAATATATGTGCTTATCGGTGCAGCTGGTATAACGGCGCTACTGGGTCATATCGTCGATACGTTTGTCATTATTGCGGTGGTGATTATCAATGCCATTATCGGTTTTTATCAGGAAGGCAAGGCAGAAAAAGCCATGGAAGCGATTCGGCAAATGCTTGCATTGCGTGCTTCGGTCATACGAGATGGTAAGCGTCAGGTTATACCAGGAGAAGAATTAGTACCTGGTGATATTGTGTTCCTGGAAGCCGGCGACAAGTTGCCTGCTGATTTACGGTTACTCAAGTCACATGGTTTACAGATACAGGAGTCTATACTGACAGGCGAATCCGTTGCTGTTGAAAAACAGACGAAGCCTGTTGCGCTTGATGCACCGCTTGGCGATCGTTTCTGTGTCGGATTCAGTGGAACGACTGTCACTAGTGGGCAAGGCATGGGTGTTGTTGTTGCTACAGGTGCAAACACTGAAATCGGGCGCATCGGTGGTTTGCTCTCCGATGTGCAGACACTGGAAACACCACTAGTATCACAAATGGCGGTTTTTGCCCGCTGGCTTACCTTGTTTATTCTCGCCATTTCTGTACTTATGTTACTTTTCGGTTATTTCGTATTACACCACGATTTTGCCAGTTTATTTATGGCGGTTGTGGGCATTGCCGTTGCTGCTATTCCTGAAGGGCTGCCTGCGGTGTTAACTATCACCCTGGCCGTTGGCGTGAAGGCAATGGCACAACATAATGCTATTGTCCGACGCCTCCCCGCGATTGAAACACTTGGCTCAGTTTCTGTTATCTGTTCAGACAAAACCGGCACTCTCACGCGCAATGAAATGATGGTCGATACGGTTGTAACGAGTAATGCGTGTTTTACAATTAAAGGGGTTGGTTACGATCCATCGGGCGATATTGAATTAGATAATCATGTTATTACCGTGCATGACAATTCCTCATTGCAAGAATTAGGCAAGGTAGCAGCACTTTGCAATGATGCAGAACTGATTCGAAAAAACGATACCTGGACAGGGCATGGCGATCCGATGGAAATTGCACTACTAGCCCTTGCGTCAAAAACTGGTACTGATGGAGGTGTAACAAAAAAACAATGGACTCGAACAGATGTTATCCCGTTTGATAGCAAGTATAAATATATGGCCACGCTTAACCATGATCACGAAAAGCATGCGTTCATATTTATCAAGGGTGCGCCAGAGACAATACTGTCTATGTGCAGTGAGGAGCGTATAGAGGGAAACAAAACACAAACTATAAATAATCAATACTGGGAAGAACAAGCCAATACTATTGCCTCCCAAGGTCGACGCGTTCTCGCCTTCGCGGTAAAAACCGTGAAACCTGAACATACGGTGCTTGATCATGACGATGTACAAGATTCGTTAATTTTTCTTGGTTTAACGGGATTGATCGATCCACCACGCGAGGAGGCTATCCAGTCTATTGATAAGTGCCATCAGGCAGGTATCGATGTAAAAATGATTACAGGTGATCATGCTATTACTGCCTCTGCTATTGGCAAACAACTGGGTTTGCGAAACAGCGACAGGGTATTAACCGGTCAAGAACTAGATAAGTTTGATGATGATCAACTGAAGTCTATCGTCTGTGATACCGGTATCTTCGCACGCACTAGCCCAGAACATAAATTACGCCTTGTGATGGCATTACAGGCGAATGATATGACAGTGGCAATGACGGGAGATGGCGTTAATGATGCACCTGCACTCAAACGTGCCGGGGTTGGCGTTGCGATGGGTAAAATGGGAAGCGAAGCCGCGAAAGAAGCGTCTGAAATTGTATTGGCAGACGACAATTTTTCCACTATCGTCGCTGCCATAAAAGAAGGCCGAACTGTCTATGACAATATAAAGAAAGTAATCAGTTGGACACTGCCGACCAATGCAGGTGAGGCGCTGACGATTATACTTGCATTACTTCTTGGGTTGAGTCTACCTATAACTCCTATCCAGATCTTATGGATCAATATGATCACTGCCGTCACACTTGGTATTGCATTGGCCTTTGAGCCGACAGAAGAAAACACTATGCAAAGACCGCCCAGGCCAGGTAAAGAAGCACTGCTTAGCGGAGGACTTATTTGGCATATCGTACTAGTCGCAGGTCTTTTTCTTGCTGGTGTATTTAGCATGTATGAATACGCCATTATTAATGGTTACTCTGAGGCTTTGGCACGAACAATAGCTATGAACACACTGGTTGTATTGGAAATATTTCATCTTTTCTTTATTCGAAATATGAACAGGACATCGTTGAACCTGAAAGCCGTGCTTGGTACCCGCGTTGTATGGGGAGCCGTTATCGCAGTAACTATAGGACAGTTTGCTATTACCTATGTGCCATGGCTTCAAGCTATATTTAAAACTGAGGCAATAGGTATATTGGATGGTGTTTTGATTTTATTAGTTGGTGCTACTATGTTTTGTATAATAGAAATAGAAAAGCAAATACGACTAAAAGTATTGAAAAAAACGATTTAACAAGTCGCGTCATTTGGATGCTTCGCGCCAGCATGCTCAAAAGTTGAATGTCCGCTTTTCGCTCACTGTAATGTGATAAAGCAGTGAGTCAAGTGTCCGCAACTGGCCGATTTCTGCCTGTTAGCTAAAGCGACTTCAATGACCGCTTTCCTTCTAGCCAGCACAACTAGTTAACTGTATGGTTTTATATCAACTCTTATCTAAATGTGTAAGATCGGATATGAGCTACTACATAGTAATGTAGGGATTTGATTAATCGCCAAAGAGTTCACCCATGCGAACTAATGTTCTTAACAGGTCTTTTTCATTAATGCCTAGATAACGACATACCTCTGCTTTCGATATCTTACCATCTCGGTATTTCTTCAAAACTGGATCGGCTGGTTCACAGACTGTTTTTGTTTCAAGTCTTTTATTTGTGCGAGGTGAGAATTTTTGCCACTGGATACGTAAAAGTATATGCTCGAAAAATTCTTCTAGTTCTTCATCTGTCATGCTATCAATTCTTTTTGTATGTTGAGTTCAATTTTATGGGCTTAAAAAGATGGTATTAAATGTGAGCCCTCAAGGCATATCTGAATCAGAAGGCAGTATAGCGATTAGCTTGTAAAATTCGATGCAGCTTCTACGCACTGATAGCTGTAATAAGTACCATTCGTACTGTCTCAAAGAGGTTTTTATTTTTGTCCAGAATTCCCTCTCTAGACATTGAAAAGAAACAGCAGATCCAAAGTGGCATTGTCCATTCTGCTTATTACGGTGATTCCTCATGTAGCCTCCCTGCTGTTATGAGCCATAATACGATTCAACATCTCTGAAGCGTCCTTTCAGAAGATCAAGAGCCTTCTCCAGGTGATGGATACCATGCACTTCACTTAAAGCATCGATATTCTTTAAAATCAGCGTATAGACAGCTTCACGGTTAGATTTTTCGTAGCCATGGCCGATAATAGCTACATATTCATCACCTTCTGGGAGATTTGAAGCCGTAAAAGTTGATCTTGCTAATCGATCTAGATACTCATCAGTGAGAAGGTATCCACTTTCAGTAAAGTCACCATCTTCTTCCATTAAGGCATGTACAGCTGCCTCATTTTCGATTTTTTTGTTACTAAACATTTTCATTCTCCTATGTAATTAGTTACTATTAGGAGGTAAATATGTATTCAATTAGAATAATAATGACCTCCTATAGATCATTATGCACAATAAGAGATCTTTTGCAAGTCATTTTGACCTTCAGTAGATTATTTTGTTTTTTAAGAGAGAATTATGATTAAGTGTCACCTATCCCGAATCATGGGAGAAAAGCGACTCAAGATCGCAGATGTGGTCAAGGATACGGGGATAAACCGTGGAACTGTGACGCGTCTTTACCACGAGACTGCGCAGCGTGTAGAGCTGGATGTGCTTGATCAGCTCTGCCAATATTTTAAGTGCCCTGTGAATGAAATTTTAGAATGGGTTGATGAGTAACTAACTAAAAAAATAATAATTATGATAAAGATGGATCTATTGAAGCTTATTAAGAAACTATTACCACATCACAATTTGATACTCTGGGGAATCGGATGAAATTTACTGAAGACTCAAGAGTTAAGATACCATCAATACTCCACCTTGTACGACTGGGGTATACATACCTATCACTTAAAGAAAGCACCTGGGATATTGATACAAATATATTCCCAGACATATTTAAAGAAGCCATTTCCAGGCTTAACCCAGAACTTGAATCGGACGATGTCCTTCGTCTATTAGATGAAATCAAGCTAGACCTTGATAATGAAGAC
>Ga0316207_10004977_pt1 | contig 11232 bp, 5 predicted proteins | sample 6weekpyrite_MG_FD_204943 | JGI IMG/M metagenome (GOLD analysis project Ga0316207, IMG submission 204943) | Microbial mat bacterial communities from mineral coupon in-situ incubated in ocean water Damariscotta River, Maine, United States -... | ecosystem: Environmental > Aquatic > Marine >...
GCTATTTGGGTGGTAAAGAAACGCCAGCCGCAGGGTTTGCTATGGGCATTGAGCGCTTAATATCACTTGTTGAGAGTCTCGGAAATGTTCAAGTAGAGCCTCAGGCTGATTGTTACATTGTCTTGGCAGGCGAGAAGGCGCAAGCAAAAGGTTTACAACTGGCAGAAAGTCTTCATAATTCACTACCTTATCTTAAGGTGATGACGCATTGTGGTGGCGGTAGCTTCAAGTCACAAATGAAAAAAGCGGACAAAAGCGGAGCAAAGTACGCTTTGATTTTAGGCGATGATGAAGTTGAAAATAATGTTGTTACTGTGAAGTCATTACGAGAAAAAGTTGATCAGAAATCGATTTCCACGGATCAGCTCATTGAAGAATTACGTACATTGTTTATAGAGTCCTAAGGTTAGAAAGAGTTCGAGAGTTAAGGAGCAATACTAAGTGGCAGAATATCAAACTGAAGAAGAACAAGTCGAGGCGTTAAAACGCTGGTGGGAAAAAAACGGCAAGTTCGTCATTATTGGTGGCATTGTTGTCATTGCTGGCGTTGTTGGCGGTAAAACGTGGCAAGATTTTCAGCTAACAACTGCTGGAAAGGTCTCTGCACAATATAATTTGATGTTAGAAGAGCTTGAAGCAGGGGATGAAGACTCTGCAACACAGCGCGCTCAAGATATTATCACTAAAAATGCTGATATGCATTACGCTGTTTTGTCTGCGATGATGTTAGCGAAAACGCATGTAGATAAAGGTGATAATGATGCAGCGTTCCAGCAATTATCTTGGGCACTTAGCAATACAGATGACTCGAATATGAAACATGTTATTCGATTACGTCTAGCTAAAGTTCTTATTGCACAGGATAAATTGGGTGAAGCGATGACCCATGCTACATTTCCTGAAACTGGAAGCTTTAGCTCACAATACTCTGTCATCAAGGGTGATATTTATTATAAAAAAGGTGAGCTAGAAAGCGCAAAGACAGCTTATAAAGCTGCGCTTGATGATAAAGAACTTGGCGGTCAATTAAGAAGTTTTGTACAAATAAAATTGGATGATCTTGGTGGTATAGCCGAAGAAGGCGAAAGCTAAATGAAGTACTTGCTTTTGTTGTCTTTGAGTATGGCAATATTATTTTCTCAAGGATGCGCGAATGATCCGCCGAAAATTTATCCACCTGCGCCCGTTACTCCGGAATATTCTGCAAAACTAGATTGGGCTAAGTTGCGAACACCGGTTGGGGTGGATAAGTATAGTTGGCTGGTTCCTGCGACTAGCAAAAGTACAGTTTATATCGCTGAGCGTAATGGATTAATTTCTGGATTCAAATTAGATGGCGGTAGTTCTGTTTGGCAACAACAAACGCCTTACCGTTTTTCTGCAGGGCCTACCCTGTTTAACGATGTTTTATATCTTGGGACAAATAAAGCAGAGTTAATCGCATTTGATGCAAATTCAGGTGAAATACTTTGGCATCAACAACTCTCAAGCGAAATTTTAGTTCCACCTCAATTGAGCACTGACCGAATTATAGTGCGCAGCAATGATGGCCGTGTTATTGGCTTAAGAGTTAAAGATGGAAAAGTTGTTTGGTCTTATGATCGAAATGTTCCCGCGTTATCTCTTAGAGGTAATAGTACGCCTTTGATCTATGGCGAAAGCGTTATAGCCGGATTTGCTAACGGTCGTCTCATTTCTTTATCTTTATTAGATGGCAAAACGAACTGGGAAACCACAGTGTCGTTACCTAAAGGCCGTACCGAGCTAGAGCGTATGGTCGATATTGACGGACCTTTATTTGAAAAAGATGGGATAATTTATGTATCTGCATTTAATGGTAAAACCGCAGCAGTAAATGCGAGTACCGGAAGCATTTTTTGGACACGCGATATTGCTTCACATCTAGGCGCAGTTGCAGATGATAATAATGTTTATTTGACGGATGTAAAAGGTCAAGTCTGGGCGCTAGATAAAAATAGTGGTTCAACATTGTGGATGCAAAATAAATTGGAAGAGCGCACAAATACAAGACCGCTAGTTCATGACAATAAACTCGTTATTGGCGATGCATTAGGTGAAATATATTGGTTGTCGCTAACTGATGGTCGTTTGCTAGGACATTTGCCACATGATAAAGCATCTAAGTTGTCAGGAGCTACCTATTACGTCGATGAAATAGACACTGATTCTTACTTTATTCCAAGACGAGAAGAAACAGCTGTTATCTTCGAGCCTAAGCCTGTAAATAATCGCTTGGTGATAACCTATCAAAATGGTGTTGTTGCGAGCATTCTTGCAGCAAACTAGAAACCTCAAATTATGAAACGAGTAATCTCATTAGTTGGTCGCCCCAATGTCGGGAAGTCGACTCTGTTTAATCGACTAACAAAATCACGTGATGCACTAGTGGCAGATGAGCCCGGACTAACGAGAGATCGACGTTATGGCACAATCCAATATACTGGTTGTAAACATATATTAATTGATACCGGAGGAATCACTGAAGATGGTGGTATTGATGAATATATTGCTGACCAAGCGTATTTAGCTATTGAAGAAAGTGATGCTGTAGTCTTCTTGGTTGATGGCCGCGCGGGATTGTCACCTGCTGACGAAGAAATTGCGCGAAGCCTTCGAGATAAAAGCAAACTAATATATATTGCGGTTAATAAAGTTGAAGGGCTGAATCCTGATCTAGCTTGCGCTGACTTTTATGCCTTAGGATTTGAACAAGTACATGCTTGTTCTGCTGCTCACGGTGATGGTGTATCCGATTTAATTGAAACAATTTCTGAAAACTTCGGTGATGCATTGTATGAAGATGATGCAGATGAAGAAGAGCAGAAAGCAGCAAGGGTGGCTATAGTTGGTCGTCCTAATGTAGGTAAATCGACATTAGTTAATCGTCTCGTTGGTGAAGAGCGTGTATTAGCCTATGACATGCCCGGGACAACCAGAGACAGTATTTATGTTCCATTCGAACATGCTGGGCATCAGTTTACTTTGATCGATACTGCTGGCGTTAGAAGACGCAGCCGGGTTAACGACAAAATAGAAAAATTTAGTATTGTAAAAACATTGCAGGCAATTGAGTCATGTAATGTCGTTATATTGGTTTTGGATGCACGCCAAGGCGTTAGTTCTCAGGATGCGAGTTTACTAGGTTATGTTTTGGAGTCAGGAAAAGCATTGCTGATAGCCGTTAATAAGTGGGATAACCTAGATACAGCTACCCGTGATAATGTGCGTCGCGAATTAGATAGAAAATTAAGTTTTATCGACTTTGCTTCTATTCATTTTATTTCAGCATTACACGGTAGTGGTGTTGGAAAGCTGATGGGTGTTGTTCAGCATATATATGAAGTTTCTCGTACAAATCTTTCTACGAGTTTATTAACTAAAATTTTAGAAGATGCCGTTGCATCACATCCACCACCATCTATTGGTGGGCGACGCATAAAAATGCGTTACGCGCATCAAGGCGGTCAAAATCCACCAAGGATTGTTATTCATGGTAATCAGGTTGAGAGTGTGCCTGAAAGCTATAAACGTTATTTGTCTAATACTTTCCGAAAAGTTCTTGAATTAGAGGGTACTCCGATTCGAATTGAATTTAAGGGTGGAAGAAACCCATTCGAGGGTAGAAAAAACAAATTAACACAGCGCCAGATTAATAAAAAACGCCGCTTGAAAAAACATGTTAAGAAAAATCGTCGATAAAGGTTTATCGATAAACCCAAAACCTAACTTGTTGCTTTTCCAAAAAAGATTCTGCCTCTTCGCCTTGTAGCATCGCTAATGTCGCTAAAATTCCAGCCTGTGTGCAATTTTCGGCAATGACAGTAACAGAAAGTGGTGCACCATTAATGGGTTTGCCTGTTTTGGGGTTTAGAATATGTCCATAGCGCTTATTTTTGAATAAAATAAATCTTTTGGTATTGCCACTCGTTGCGATACCGCCATTTTTTAATTGAATATTTTGGATTGCTGATTTTGTATTAATATCGGGTTTTTCAATTCCTATAGTCCAGCATTGACCATTGTTTCGAATATTGTTTACAAATATATCGCCACCATAATTGATAGCAAAGCTAGTTAGAGTTTTTTTGGCGACGAGAGATGCGCAACGATCAACAGCATATTCTTTTCCTATGCCGCCAAGGTCAATTTCCATGCCTGGGGGAAGCTGAATTAAACCTTCATTCCATTTAACTTTATTCCAACCAATTTTTTTTAGATATTTTTGGATTTTTTGATTTGAAGGAGGTTGGGTTTTTCCGTCAAATTTCCACAGGTAACGTAGTGCACCAGAACTAATATCAAATAAACCGTTACTCAGTTGGTAACATGTATCTGCATATTGGATTAATTGGAAGGTTTCATTATCAATAGGTATTGCGTGCCCGTCGTTGTTATTTATTTTATGTATTATATTATTTCCTTTGTACCTGCTGTATTTTTGTTCGATTCGATAGGTTTCTTGGTAGCAAATATCGGCTATTAATTGAGCGCTATCAAAGGAGTCGCTATCAATTAATACATAACAGGGAGATGCCATCGCGCTAAATTCGGCTATATGATGATCACCCACCTTTCGTACGAGGGGTTTTTGCTCTGATGTGATGATTATTCAGTTATCCTTAAGCTAAATTGCCTATAAAGTTACCTAGGTATAAGTGATTATGGCGATACTGTTTCTCATTACGCTTTACATAATAAAAATTTTGTAATGTGTTCAGTATATTACCTAAATAATAATAAACATGTAGTAAGAATCATGTGGGTAGGGAAGACAAAAAATTTGTCTTGGAGGTAAAGTCACAAAATAAGGTGTTCTTTAATTAAAGAGCGCTTACTTTTTTGGTTGGCTATTTCTTTCGGTCTATTCCCCTGCGCGCTATGAATCTGAGTGTTTTATAAATATTTAAATTTAATAAAAAATCCGACTGGGGAGCCGGAGGTCTAAGGGGGATTTATGCATATTCCAAATGCGGCTTTAAAATCCAGAAGCACTGTATTTACGAAACTTATATCTGTAAGTGTTGTAATGCTGTTTTTGTTGTCAGGGTGTTCTACCGAGCTGCCTGATGAAAACGAGCAAGGTGAAGATTTAACCTTGGCAACCAAAATACAACGGGCAGCGTCCGTTAATCGAGTGAATAATCTGGCTCAAACAGTCCGTTGGGATGATGATGATCGTAGATTAAGAATCACTGGTCTACGTGGTTTAGAAGGTCGATTAGCAATTGCCAATGCGGCAACTGGGCAATTTGTCGGTACAGCATCATTCGATGATGATGACGACGATGACCGTTCAAGTCGTATTCAAAACCTTTTTCTTAGAAATCAAGCAGTACCATGTTCTGTTAGTGTGCAAGTTGGCGGAAGACTTCAAGTCATTCCTGTGCAAAATGCACCAGCAAATTGTGTAGGTATTTCTGCGACACCCGCTGGCGGTTTTCATGTGGACAAGGCTAAGTGGAAAAATTCCTCAAATAAATTAACTGTCAAAGGTAATGGTGCAGTTCCAAGAGAACTAGTCAGTGTTTTTGATGCAGTTACTGGCCAACTATTAGGAACTGATCAAGCCAATGCCATAGGCAGATGGAAAATTAAAGCAAGAAACTTGTTGATTGCTCCCTGTGTTGTATCAATAGTTTCTGCAAATCAAGTCTTACAAGCAAATGTAACTAATGCCCCTTTAAATTGTAGCAATGTGCCTGTTTTTAATAATCCCATTGGTGGGATAGGCGGTTCGAATGCCTTTAATCAAGCGCCAGACGGTGTCATTGTTGGTCCAATAGCGGATATGGCAATCAATGTTGGGTCAAGTGTTAACTTTATGGGTACAGGCTTCGATCCTGATAGCAATACAACTTTAAGCTATCATTGGGATTTTGATGGCGCAGCACCAGATTCTTTCCAGCAAAATAATAATGTAGTTTTTACAACAGCTGGTGTGTATCGAGTGACCTTAACAGTGACTGATAGTTTAGGACTGTTTGATCCTACACCGGATACACGTGTTATTGTCGTACAGCCTAATTTATTCAACAATCAAACACCTTCGGGGCAAATTGCTTCACCTGCAAATAACGTAGAAATAAATGCAGGTCAATCAGTTTACTTCAGTGGTACTGGCTTTGATCCAGAAGGCACTGCCTTGCAATATGTGTGGAACTTTGCAGGCGGAGCAGTTAATTCAACCCAAGCAACACCGGGTAATGTATTCTTTAGTACCCCGGGTGTTTACCTTGTAAGTTTGACAGTAATTGATGCGACAGGCTTTGCAGATCCAACACCAGAAGTTGTTGCTGTTACTGTTCGTGGTGGAAACACTGGTTTTCCACAGCCAGGTTTTCCTGGTACTCCAGGCTTACCAAATAATCCTACTAACATAGCACCTGATGGAGAAATTATTAGTCCTTCTACAGATATGAATGTGGCTGTAGGACAATCTGTAAACTTTATGGCAACAGCATTTGATCCTGATAGTATTGGTGCAGGCTTAACTTATAGATGGGATTTTGGAGGGCTAGCGCCTGCATCGAATCAATTAAACCCAGGGCCAATTACATTTAATACACCTGGTGTCTATATCGTGATGTTCACTGCAACCGACTCTTTAGGTTTATCAGATCCAACGCCTTCAGTTAGAACAATCATTGTTGGTGGAACTGGCACCGGTAATGGCGGAGTTAACCAAGGAGTAAACGGATTAATTACTTTTCCAACAAATAATCAAACTATTTCGACAGGTCAAAGTATTAATTTCTCTGGATCGGGTTTCGATGCCAATAATCCAAATGCTTTCTTAATATATAATTGGGATTTTGCTGGTGCAGCCGCGCCGTCCACGTTGCAAAATCCAGGTTCTGTTGTATTTAATCAAGCTGGAACTTATACGGTTACATTAACTGTTCGTAATAGTGCAGGTGAACAAGACCTAACGCCGGACGTAAGAATTATTACGGTAACAGGTAGTGGAGGAAACATACCTGGCGGTAATAATTTTACTAATCAAGAACCTAATGGCCAGATCAACTCACCTGCAACAGATTTAATTGTAAATCTTGGTGATAGTATTGATTTTTCAGGCTTTGGTACTGACCCAGAAAATAATAGTCCACTAATCTATTCTTGGGATTTTGATGGTGCTGCACCTGATATGATGGTCCAGAATCCAGGACAGCAAATATTTTCGCATGCGGGAAGTTATCGAGTTAGATTAACGGTGACTGATTCAAACGGCGCAGTTGACCAAACACCTGCAGAGCGAATGATTACTGTAAGAGACCCATTAGTCTTCAATACAGAGCCAAATGGAAGTATTACCAGTCCTGCAACAAGCATGACGGTTAATGTTGGTGAGTTTGTTAATTTCTCTGCTTTTGCAAGTGACCCTGATGGTAACGGTTTCTTAACTTATGAGTGGGACTTTGCTGGTGTTGCTCCTGCATCGACATTGCAAAATCCTGGTTCAATACAGTTTAATGAAGCTGGTATCTTTAAAGTTACTTTCTATGTAAAAGATGCGCAGGGATATTATGACTCTACCCCTGACGTTCGCTTTATTACTGTACAAGGAACTAGCAGTGTTAATCAGGCACCTGAAGCGACAATAATTTCTCCAGCCACCGATTTAGAGGTGAATGTTGGGGATAGCGTTTCATTTATTGGTTCGGGTCAGGACTTAGATAACTTTGGCGCGAATTTAACATACATGTGGAACTTTGGCGGTTTGCTTCCAAGTTCGTCACTCGCTGCTCCAGGGCCTATGACATTTAGCACACCGGGAACTTATACCGTTAGTTTAACTGTGATGGATAATTTTGGTCAGTCTGATATGACGCCAGCGACTCGTACTATTGTGGTGAGAGATTCATCCTTCAACAATAGAATCCCCACAGTGAACTTACTAAGCCCTACACAAGCGTTGAGCACCATTAGTTTAGGACAGTCTTTGACATTTAGTGCAGTTGGTAATGACTTGGATGTTCAAGATAATGGCCGCCTTACTTACGAGTGGAATTTTGATGGCGCTGCATCAGACTCTAATCTGCAGAATCCTGGGCAAGTGATATTCAATACTCCAGGAACATACAGAGTAACTGTCGTCGCCGTTGATCCTAGTGGTGGGCGTTCTGCACCTGCGCAAGTTTCCGTGACGGTTCAAGGCTTTGGGCAGCAACCTAGTCCTCAAGCGCCAGATGCTTCGATAACTTTCCCTGCAACGGATATGACGGTATCTGTTGGCGATACAGTTAACTTCCTAGGTCAAGGGACGGACTTTGATGCGAACTTGCCGTTAAGTTATCGCTGGAACTTTGATGGAGCAGCATCTAGCAGCTACACTCAAAATCCTGGCAATGTGACCTTCAATAAAGTCGGCTCTTATCAAGTGAAGCTCACCGTCGCTGATAGCACTGGTGCAACTGATCTAACACCAGCGATAAGAACCATAACCGTTGTGTCTCAAGGTACAGGGCAGTTTCCAAATAACCCGTTCCCTGGAACCGGTGTTGGACAGCAGCCAATTATTAATATTGTTTCGCCACAAAGCCAGACAACAAATATTAATGTAGGCGCCTCAATTAACTTTTCTGCAACGGCGACGGATCCTGATAATAACTTACCGTTATCTTATCGTTGGACATTTGGTAATGGAATGCCGGATCAGTTTGTTCAAAATCCTGGAAATATATTCTTCACACAACAAGGTACATACTCAGTAACCTTAACAGTTACAGATAGCCTAGGTAATGCGAGTATGGCTTTTAGAACAATTATTGTTGGGAGTGGCGGAGGTTTTCCTGGTAATGGTGCAGGTAGTTTGACAGCACCAAACGGTATTATAAATGCGCCTGCCAATGATCTTACAATTAGTCGTGGTCAGTCAGTTTATTTCTCTGGTGATGCGATAGATCCAGATGGTGATTTTAATATTCAATATTCATGGAATTTTGGTGGAGGAGCTGTAGCCAGTGCTCAGAAAATTCCGGGTAATGTTATTTTTAATACTGCTGGTCGATTCATGGTAACCCTTACTGTCACCGATAGTACGGGGCAAGTAGATCAAACGCCTGCAACTGTTTATGTAACTGTATTGCAATAAAACGCCAGATATAAAAAACAAAAAAACCCGCAACATTTTGTTGCGGTTTTTTTTGTTTCTAAAGACCAAAGAGCCTTGCAAGCAGTCGTAAAACTGTCTATCTTTACCTTATAAAAACAATAAATAATTATAAGAAATCTATAAAGAAGCGCATGCTTACAAACGTGGGGAAGGTTAATTCTGTTGTTCTGTAATTTCTTAAAAGCCTACCAAAAATTACGTAAGCAAAAATAAAAAATGTAGTTCAGATAAGTTAATTTCTCTTTGTGGAAAACCCGTTGTTTAAATGATGGTTGTTTTCGTTGTCGCGTGGAAAGTTAATCTCTGTTTAATGGATTGCGTCTACTTGTTTATACGAGTGGTTGCTTGATTGTATTGAAATTTAATTTCAATACCTAAAGAGGGATAGGTTATGGATGGGTTATTCAGTAGTAAGAGGATTGTGGTAGTTAGGTTTTGGGTGGCGTTGTTAGGTGTGGTAGTGCTTGCTGCTTGTGCGAAAGCACCTGAAGATGAAGAGGTGCAAGGAGAGGTTGATATTGCCACAGGTGTGACAATAGTAACAAATCTCATTGATCGCGCTGTTTGGGATGAAGATAAAGAACGTTTAACCGTTTCAGGAACAGCCCAGCGAGGTGACTCAAAAGTTAATCTAACAGACGGAGTGTCTACGCAAGTTTTATTTGGAACTGCTTTCGTTGATGGTGATAGAGATTGGCGATTTAGAAAAAACTTTTCTTTAACAGCTGAAGTTCCTTGTAGTGTAAAGGCAGAGACTTCTTCAGTTGAGCAAACAATCAGTGTGCGTAATGCACCGGTGGACTGTAGCCTAAGCTACGGAAATCAAACAAATAACAGTCCGTCGAATCAAGCGCCAAATGGAACAATAGGTTCCCCCTCAAATAACCGATCAATTAATGTTGGCGACTCATTGTTTTTTAGCGGTGTTGGAACTGATCCCGATGGTAATGAATTGACATATCACTGGGATTTTTCCAATAGTGGCATCTCAGATAATAATACTCAATCACCAGGAAGTAGGCAGTTTAATCAAGCAGGAACTTTTCTCGTTCAATTAACTGTATCTGACTCTTTAGGTTTGTCTGACCCAACACCTGATAGTGTTACGATTACGGTCTCAGAAAATACAACCAATAGCGGGAATAATCCTCCGAGTGGAACCATAGTTTCACCTTCAACAAATTCTACTTACACAGTGGGTTCCACAGTTTCTTTTTCAGCGACTGCTGTTGACCAGGATGGTGATACAAATTTACGATACATTTGGGATTTTGGAGGCTATGCACCTCGAAAATCTGGCCGCCAAGTGAGTTTAAAGTTAGAGGAGCTAGGTGTGCTAAATGTGAAATTGTTGGTTCGAGACAGTACTAGCCTTTGGGACCCAACACCTGCGACAACATTTATCACTATTGCAGAGCAAACAACGAATGCTAATCGTCCGCCAAATGGAGATATCAATTCTCCTACGGGTAATCAAACAATCAACGTTGGAGATTCTGTGAGTTTCTCTGCAACTGGCTCCGATCCAGATGGAGATGCAATATCTTACCAATGGAGTTTTGATGATAGTGGAATACAACAAAGCAATTTGCGTGTGCCTGGGAGTACTCAATTTAATCGGGCTGGTGTGTTTGTTGTTACCTTATTAGCAACAGACATTAATGGTGATCCTGACCCAACACCTGCGACGGTAACTGTCACTGTTAACAATTCAAACACTGCGCCGGATAGTACAATTGTTTCACCAAATAGTAATCAGGTTATAAGTGCCGGTGATTCAATATTGTTTCGAGGATCTGGATTTGATGCGGAAGGTGACAACTTAACTTATAGTTGGAATTTTGATGGAGTAGCGCCTAACTCCACTCAACAAAACCCAGGGAGTATTCAATTTGATAATCCTGGCGTATATCAAGTTCGTCTTACGGTAAGTGATTCACCGGGGTTAGCAGATCCTAGTCCAGCGACAGTTAGTGTCACTGTTCAGTCGATAGTTTCGAATAATCAAGAGCCGCAGTCGGTTATCACCTTGCCAGCGAATAATGTTTCAATTCAACGCGGACAGTTTGTAAATTTTAATGGCACAGGATCGGATC
>Ga0316207_10004978_pt1 | contig 11232 bp, 27 predicted proteins | sample 6weekpyrite_MG_FD_204943 | JGI IMG/M metagenome (GOLD analysis project Ga0316207, IMG submission 204943) | Microbial mat bacterial communities from mineral coupon in-situ incubated in ocean water Damariscotta River, Maine, United States -... | ecosystem: Environmental > Aquatic > Marine >...
AAAAAGCGAAGTAGTCAACATTCTTTGGTATAAGCCCAACCAGTTGAAAAAGAGTAATACAGTTGCGGATATATTGCAGAATTACAATCATGCGTTTGGTGATGTGTATTATTTTGAGTGAACTGATACTCCAAATGAGATGGAATATCAGTTTTGTTTGTATCGAATACAGATAACGTTTCCTTCATCTTCTCCTATCTTTTTTGAAACAAAACCATGGATATTCGGAACATAAAATTGATTAGAACTATCTGCTTCTAATTTTTCTAGCCTTTGTAAATCCATTAACATATTTAAACCTATCATTACATTCGTAGTATTTGTATCAAGTTTTCCATTTTGCATAGCTTTAATATACCAGTCTGAGTTCCATGCATAATGTTTTGTTTTATCTATATAACTATGCTCTGCCAAGTAATCAAGTTGTTTTATATTTGGCAGAAAAGCATTATAAGCTTGACAGATTTTTATAGCCTCATAGCGATTATCTGCTTTTGTACGTTTAATATCTATTCGCTCATATTGTTCCATTGTATTGATAGGTTTGTTATAATATATGTAAGCTATATACAATAAAATTCCTATGCTTAATGCGATCGGGAGATAAATTTTTTTGTATAAAAATTCCAAATTAGATTCCTTTTGTATTATGTTGACAAACTACTTTAAAACACTATGTAAAGTTGTTTTGATCAGCTCATTATCCGCTTTTTCTACATTAACCCATTTTCTATTTTATATTCTCTTCTGATAGCCCAAACAAATGTCGTACCAAACACCGTCAAGGTAGCCAAGCAATGCGATACTAAAAAAATTGACAAAGAAAACCCAACTTCATAAAAAGTATTGAATATCTCTATGAAAGCAAATGACACTATAAACACCAGTATCACAAGCACAGCAAAGATTCCCGTGTTTTTTAACATATTCTCAAAATAATCCATTTTATCTCCTTTTTTTAAGTTCTGTATTTTCTTGCACTCATTTTATCTTCTTAATATCGGCGTGTTTTTACTTTGAAGTGTTAATTGCTTCTTGCGTATTATCTTTAAGTCTTTTTACCTTGTCATTTGCATCTAATATATCGAAATTTATGATCTTCGCTAAAGAATATGTGGTTCTTAATGTAATTGTTCGCACAATATCGTTTTATACAGTTAAACGTTCTAGCTTATCATTGTTGACCGTTAATGGCACTAGAATATATGAAATAATCAGTGTTGTCAGTAGTGCAGAACCAATTAAAATAAATACTTCTCTTATACCCTTCAACTGTGTCTTTTTTATCTGTTTTTCAATCATCATTTGTACTCTCCTTCAAAAAGTAATTGTGTGTTTTCGCTTAAGCCGATTTAGAGTTATTTAGTGGAGCTTTTATACCAGAGATATAGTTCATTGGAATAAAACCACTTTTTCCATTTTCACGGGAATAATATCCATTATCATACTTCCATCCATTTTTTAAAGATATCATGTATTTTGGGTATTGTGCACAAACTAGAGTGCTGCCATTTTTAAAAGATTGAAGCTGTTCTTTATATGACTTGATTTTTTTGATATTAGAGTTGTGTTCTGTTTTTATTTCAGTTAAAAATATTATGCCATCATACCCCAAAGAGCCGGTACAACTATTTAATCTATCATCTATTTTTTTGATATCAGTTAGAAGGTTTGATATTTGTTCGTCCATATCTTTAATTGATTTATATCCACCTATATCTTGCGTAACCGAAAGATATTTTTGAATAAGGCTTTCCGTCGTACCACCAATGAATTCACTGGTGCATTCAGTTTGATGTTCTAAATGTTTTAACTTAGCAATTTGTTCAGGTTTTCTTGCATCTATTTTTGCAAACTGGTATGCTGTAATAGCGCAAGTGAACACTAAAACCCCAACAATTAATGGCTTGTTCATAGCCTTCTCCTTTAGTAATAGGCTATTTTTCAAGTTCTACAATATTCAATGTTTTTAAGTAAGTTTCTAGCTTTTCCAAAAGGATAGATACATCTACATAATCAACCTTGAAAGTAATCCCATTATATTTAAAAACACCATCTTCTCGTTTATCACTATATGCTAGAATATTTTTGAATTCTTCTATAAATTTTTATCATCTAATATAACTTCGGCAGAAAACAATCCCTCTCCTCCCATACCTGAATCAAAGATGATTTTCTTTCCATCTGTTCCATAATCTTCTAACATATTAATTCCTTATCAGTTGTAGCGTGTTTCTACGCTACTAATTCCCTAAAGTCTTTTAGTGCCTCAAGGGTATTTTGTTGAAGTTCTTTTTTTTCTTTTTGAGTACATCTTATTGCTATTTGTGTTTTTTCTTCTGTCATTTTGTCCCTTTTTTAAGGTTTATTTTTCAATTTCCATGTTGGTTTATTTGCAGTCTGTACAAGCACAAGATTTTGGATTATCTTTGCAAAATTCATTGAGTTTTTCTTTATAAATAATACCAAATTCTTTCGATGCTGCAAAATCTTCAATCTCTTTATTTGATAAAGAGTTCGGATCTATATTATTTTGTTTAGCCCATGTTTGGATTGTCTCATAAACTGTTGGAAGTGACAATTTAATAGCTCTAAGTGTGTCGTTGTCAGTTTGCTCTTGTTTTGTATCAGCTAATACTAGATTAAATAGTAATGCGAGTCCTAATAGTGTTTTTTTCATGTTATCTCCTTAATTTAATTTATGGGCCAAAAGTGGCAACAGTTTCAGTGCGTTTTCGGTTTGTGCAACATATCTTTTTTGTCCATATAGCACCATCCCGCTTTATCATATTTTTTATTATCTTCCCAATGTTCAATCTCTTTAATCTTGTTTTTCCCTTTTAGTTTCCAAGTATGTTCGCAATTAGAGCAAGTGGCATAATATACCATGTTGCCAGACATGTTGCCAATCAAAGACATTTTAACATTCCCGAATTCATCTAAACTATATGTTTGTCCAATCCCAGACCACAGCTCTTCTATTTTATGAGGTTTTCTTTTGCATCTAGGACATTTCATATTTACTGTGCTTCGTTCACTCATAATTATTCCTCAAAACTAAATATTCAAGCCTGTTTAGTTTTTCTTTTTTATTTATTTGCTCAATCAATTTATATTGTTTAATACTCATTTTATCTTCTCCTTAGTTTAAGTATCAGTTTCTGCTCTGTACCCAACATAAACTTCGCCTTTTTCTCCGCAATGCTTGCAAGTACCTGTATCAAAAAAATATGAATATTTGCTGTTGCCGACTATACTCACAATATTGTGTTTTTCTATACAGTTTTCGCATAATGATAAGAGATGTTTCATATCAAGTTTTTGAAGCGTTTTGGAATAATGTTCGTTAGAATCACGAAAATTACTCATGGAATACTTCCTTATATCTCTCACTAAGATATTTGCCATATTTTCAGCAACTCTTGTATTTCTTGTGTCTATTGCTTCTTTTAAAAGTAAAGCTGTTCTGGCGATACTGTTTCCAAACTGATCTTCTGTGAGACAAACCTGTCTCTGTTTCTGCTGATGTGCCACTTCAATTGTATCTGGCATTTTATTGGTTTCAAAACAATCAACATAGATTTGCTTATTGTGCCTGTTTGTAAAAATTGCTTTTGTTGTTCTGGTTTCTTCTTTGCCACCACTAATTATTATTCCGCATTTCTTTTCAATTTTGCTTTTAATATCTTCTATCAGTGATTTTATCATTTTTATTCCTTAGCAGTTTCTTCGTTTTAAATTTATTTATTTTACCGACATTCACAAAACTTTCCCAAAAGTATTGCAAATTGTCATGCAGTAATTTCGTGTTGCAAAAATTTCGATATTTCTTGCATTTTTTGAAAATATTTATTAGTACAATTCAACTTAAACCCTTTTTAAACCCATCTTTAAAATCATCCATCGTCATTAAACTCAATCTAAACTCCTTTAACAGTTTCGGCACTATTAAAAGTACCTTTTTTATATTTTGTTGTGTTTTTTCTATCAGATTTAATACCTTCTTTTTTTAATATTTTGTATATCAAACTTCTGTTTGTCTCACTGATTTCATATTTCTTTAAAATATCCTTAAGACTCATACCACTTATATAATCAACACATAGTTTTTTTCTTTCTTTACTTTTGACAGTCCATCTTGTCTCTTGATAACACCAATTGCATTGAGAGCTTGAACCGTTGTTTAAATCAAAACCCCTAACGGTTTTTTCTTCACCACAAATACTACATTTACATAACCAGTATATATGTTCATCTCTAACATTAAGTTCTTTTATAACTACTAGAGAATTCCCAAATTTTTTCCCTAACAAATCTTGCCTGTAACTCACCGCTATTCCTTTATTTGCCAATTAAATTATGAACTTCGTCTATAATAATTATATATGAGCCATGACAATATCTAACTTCTTTCTTGAATACTCTTTTTTTAGAGTTTCTAAATCTTTTAACTCTAATGGTTTTATCTTTATCGCTAATTTTCCTTCTTCTTAGTTGAGTAGCACTTTCTCTCATTCTTGTTTCGTAAGATCTACTGTTTTTTTCTATTGAGTTAAAATCACTCATGTCCTGTGTAGTAGTTTCCATAGTTTATGTTATCCTTATTTCAGTTTCGGGTGGTTATTTTTTTACTGTTTCTGCTGTATATTCAGCATATTCTTTATCATTAAATAAATGACGAGCAACAACTCTATAATCACTTTCAAATATGTTTGGATATTCTGCTTTTAGAATTTCATCTAATCCAATATATTTACCAAATTGAGTATAGATGACATATAATGTTTCATAAGCATCTTCTTTAGGAATTTTGAATTTATCCTCAAGAACTCTTAAATCTTTTTCATTAATTGGGTTTTGCCCTGTAAATGTTTTGAGGTCAATAAATATCTTTTTCATATCTTGTAAACTAATCATCTCAAATCTCTCCTTTTTAAGTATCAGTTTTGGTGGGTTTTATTTAATCTCACCGGTCATAGGATTGAGTGATTGACTTTTAGATTTTGGAGTAAAATCCAAAACATAAACTGCATCTTCTCGACCATAATTTTCATTAAGAAGTTTAGAATCGCCCATTCCATCTATAAAAATCAAACCTTGTTCATTTTTTAAAGCATTTCTCAAATATTTCTTTTTCTTTCTTTTGTTAAGCTTTGTATATTTTTGTTTTGTCATTAATCGAATCCTTATTTTAATTTATAAAGTCATACAGCTCAATAGTAGCGGGTATTATTTTACTTTATTTTTTATAGATTCCGAAATATCATCAGTTCTCAAAATCGCTCCAATAACACCAAGTATAATCATCCCGCCACCAAACTCATTGCTATCAACAAGTAATCCGATTGTTCCGCAGATTATCAACACTTCACTTACCATGTAAACTCCCTCAGTTTTGGTGGGTTTTGACCTACTCGGCTTGGTTATCTTTGTCGTATGCTGGATAAGCTCCAGCACCAACAATTGCACTAAATAGCAAAATAGTGCCAATTAATTCAAATGGCTCTAGTTTAGAGATATTAATTGAACCACCTTCCATAAACCAAGATATGACTAAAGATAGCAATATAATACTAATCAATACAGACACTTTTGATTTTTTGCTAAGTTTTTTAAATTTGTTAAACATATTTCTCTCCTAAAATTTATTTTACTGCTTTAAGTGTTGCAGTAATAGGCTATAAGCGAAGATTACCAGATGTATCAACACCTAGCTTTTTACACTCTATTTCATACAAGATATTTGACAGAGCAATATCAACTTTAACAGCCTTGAAGCCATCGTTTTTATATCCCTCTTTTTTTAAGCTCACACCTAAAAACTTTTCCCATGCTTCCTCTTTGGTGTTGCCTCTTTTTGAATTGTCAACCATAAATATACTAAGCTGTTCTTTTGTTGCTTCAGGAGGAACAACAATATAAGAACAGTAGCCATCAGGTAAATCGTTGTATTTTTTACAACGATCACAAGCCCATGCGTCACCGTATATTTCAAAATCATCTTGTTCGCATCCACAATGTTCACATCTTGCCATTTGTTATTCCTTATTATCAGTATCAGTATTTCACTCATTTTAGCTCAAAATTGACTTTTTGAATCAAAAAGAGTAAAATACCTTTAAGCGAAACAGATTTTGACTTCGGTTGAGCGGAGCTACTACTTCCTCCCACTATCAATCTCTGCTTCTTTTGGTTAACTACATTCTATCCGCTGCTAATCTTTCCAGATTTGGTAAGCGGTTAGCCCTATTGAAATCAACAATAAGATTATTCCTACTGCTTCAATCATTTCAAACACTCCGTTGTCCCAGCACCACATAACAATTAACAAAGCCATCCGATAGCTTTGGCTGTTATTTTGTTCCTCTGACCTATCCGAGACAAGGAATAGAATTTCATTAACAACACGCATGGCTGCGATAGTAGTTGAGCCATGAAAGAAGTATAGCGGAAAAATACTCATAAAGTCAAGATTTATAAATAAGTTTTTCTTGACATAGTATTTATTTTTCAGATATACTGTTGAAATATTTCAATATTGGAGATCTTTTATGGCAAAGAGTCTAAGTTTTACAAAAGATGATATTCTCAATGCTCTTATAGAGTCGATGAATGACGAAACATTTAAAAGCATAATGGTTAAAAATCTTTTAAATGCAAAGATTGATAGACTTGAAGATGAACTAAAACATGATGAATATTTCTTTAATTCTGAATTTGGAAGTATAAGACAAGCCGAAAAAGAGTGGGATTCATTTAATAATAGGAAGAGACAAAAACACAACAATAAAGTCAAAAGAATGACTTCTATTATGCAGCAGCAGCTTGAATATACCAATATCTATAATTCACTAATTAATACATCTTTTTCAGATGCAAATATGTCTGGATTTAAGTCCAAAATAAAACAGATCTTTAAATGGGAAGAAAAAGCCAAGTTCGGGGATCTGTTTGATGATTCAAAAGGAGATGAATAATGCGAGTGACAGTAGAACCACTGGAAAATAAGTTTACAATTGATGGACTAACTCTAAAAGATATTGACAACATAATAGAAGCTCTTAATACTGTAAAGTCGAATGTTCGCGAAAATATGGAAACTTTAAAAGAAATAGACAAAAACCATGCTCCAACAGAAGCAGAATTACAAGGTGCGGTTGGATATCATCCACCAGAAGAGCTCAAGACTGCCAAGGCGAAGATGGTTATCGAGGATAGCTGGGGAAGCAAGACTATTCAGTTTGAATCCGTCTCTTGTAGGAGTGCATTAAACAATGAGTTATTTAGCGACACCGATAAGCCTGTTTTTATTGATGAGGAAGCAGAGGAAGAATACAACAAAAGAGAAGAATTTTTAAAATCAGATGAAGCACCGGATGAGATTGAAATAGAACACAGTCATATCCTCAAAGAAAGCACTTTTGAAATAGTTCCAAACCTTCAAAAAGCCAACCGAATTATCAAGGATATGTATTTAAACGATAGCGATGATCTGATCGGTGCAGGCATAGAGTGGAAGCCTTGTGGCGGTACCTATGTTGCAAAGGCAATAGGAAGATATTTTATTGTTGAGGTTAACATGGATGGTTTAGCAATCAAGGAAGTTAGTGAAAAATTTTATAACTGTTTTGTGGAGGAATTTCATGAAGAACATAATGATGAATAAAGAGATGGCAAAAGCCACTAAAAACAAAACTAAAACCAATACAAGAAGAGCTGTCACTAAATACTATGATATAACATGGGATGGGCGAATAATAGATATAGATAGTCTTCCAGGGGATATAAAGTCTGAGGGTTTTCATATCTTTGAAAAAAAATGCCCATTGTTTTACAGCGAAGAAAAAGACAATTATTATCGCGGTGACAATCTTAAGTATGATGTTGGTGACAAGCTGTGGATCAGAGAACCTGTAAAAATCGACATGTGTTTTACAGAGGAGATATGTTTTCACTATCTTGCTGATAACGAACAAGATAAAATGACAATTCCAAAACGATTTATCAAAGATGGTTTTATTGTTGACTGGATGGCTCATTGTAACGGTGTTCCAAATGGCTGCATAAAAGAGATGGCTCGTATATTTGTTGAAATCACAGGTGTTAGAGTTGAGAAGCTACAAAACATTACTTTTAAAGATGTTCTTAAAGAAGGAATAGAATTAAAAAATAGAGATGATCTCATCAAAAACGATATGCTAGATTTATCAAAAACACTAAGCTCAAAAAATCTTGGAGCTGTCGAAATAGCAATAAAAAATTCTTTTATAAAACTGTGGAATAGTGTTGCTCCTGATAAATTCAAATGGAAAGATAATCGCTTTGTGGTTGTCTACGATTTCAAAAAGGTGGAAAGTTGAAAAAACAACAACTAGAACCAACTAAAAAACTATCATCAGATCTACTTGTATGGATCAAATATTTTTTGCAGGATAAAGTAGAAAACCAGAAAGTGAAAAAAGGCTATTGCGATGATAAAAAAAGAGCCACCAAAGAAGATCTTAAATATTTTGATAGAGAGTTGTGGAAACTAAAGATAGAACACGCACAAACTCACGATCAACTTAAACATATTACTCTTAATATCAAGAATAATGGATTACAAGCCCTTGGTGCTTTTAGTGTTCCTTTGCTTAAGTTTTATGAATACGCAATCAAACAAGAGAAGATGAAGCATATTAGAGAGATAGATACAAATTTTATTCACACATACATATCTCTAAAATTTCAAAATTATAGTGAGTGGACTCAAAAGAATTACTATACGCAGATCAAGAGTTTATTCAAATTTATTGATAAATACTCTATTAGTGATGATTACTTTATTTTTGATATTGGTGTGACTGCAACAGGAAAAAGAGCCAAGTCGCCCGTAAGCCTAAACCCTGCAAAATCAGAAAAATATTTAGAGCCAGACGAGTTTGTTAATTTTATCGGAACTTTTAAAAGTTATCACAACAATCATCCCAATAGGCTGCAACCGATCTTCTTAATGAAAGTTATGTCTTTTACAGGTGTGAGAGCAAATGAGCTTAGAAATATTACAATGGATGATTTGAGCTTTAGAAATATTGACGATGATAAGTATTTGCAAATTTATATACACGGAAAAGACGATAAGGACAGATATGTGTTTGTGTATTATGATTTAATCAAAGAAGAATACGAGCAGGAGCTTTTGTTTAGGAAAGAAAACAAAGTTAAAACCAAGTACCTGTTCTATACCAGGAATTTTAAGCAGTATGCAGAAAAAAGCCTATATGATCTTGTAAGGAGATTTTTAAAACACGCTAAGATCAATAAACCTCTTAGCCCTCACGCTCTTAGACGCTCGTTCGCAACATATCTTTTGGCAAAAGGAATAAACAGAGAGAAAATATCTATGTTGCTAGGGCACACATCAAAAGAAACGCTTGATTTTTACGCCTTTGCTTCTCAGAAATCTTTTGATTGCGTGAAGAATATCTTAGAAGATATATAGTCAAGAAATATATTATAGTTTTTCTTGACTTTTGTATTATTATTTTGGTAGAATATGTAAAACAAAGGGATCAAGAGGTTTTGCTTAATTGTCAAGAAAAACTTTTTAGATACCGAAACTGAGGGAGATATTATGATAGAACAAGAATTAAAAAAATTTGCAGATATGGTTCGTGTATATGACCATTTATGTGATGTTAAAGTTTGGGAACAAGATGATGTTGAGAAGATAGAGAAACTTTCAGATTCAGGTAAATATGATGCTATTGAAGCTTTATATAATGAAGATGAAGAGTTTACAACAGCAGATGAAATGATGCTAGAACACTTTGGTCACGATACAGAAAGTCTAAATATCCTAGCCGATGAATTTGATTACCAAAGGATAGCGTAAATTATGAGTGAGAAAGATTATAATAAAGACGAAAAAATCGTTGGAGCATTTAAAATCAAATACCATAAATTTGATGGTTATTTTTATGCAGATGTATTTTTAGCAAGTGGTGGGTATTGTATTGAGCAACATAAAGATAAAGATGAATCTAAGGCAGAGAAAAAAGCTTTAGATTGGATAGAAAATCAAGCGTAATTCAACACGCTATTACTAAGGAGTTTTATTATGGCAAAGTTTAATCCAAGTGAATATTTTGGGAAAAAGATTAGATTTACAGGTGATGTTCATTCAGAAATTAAAAATAAAGATTTCTGTGTTCTTGGGATACAAGAAAATGCTGTTGCTGTAATTGAATGGGACAAGAGAGGTGATTATGATTTTGGCTGCCTCACTCTTTATTACACTTTAAAATCTATTAACGATATAGAAATTATTAAAGAAAACTCAGCAGAATAACCACATACAGAAACTATTAAAGGATGGATTATGATGGATGCACAAAAAAAAGAAGAAATGTTATCTAGGGATAAAATCTCATTGTGTTACCCTGCAACAGTTTATAGTGTGGACACTACGATTAAACTTTTTATCGTTGATGTTTTAAATAAAGATAGAGAATCTATCGGAGAAAAATATATAGCTTCGTACAATAAAGAAACAGCAGAAAAAGAAGCTAGTGCAACAAAATATATACATGGTGATGATGAAGTTTATTATGTTGCAAAAGAAGCTGATTTTAAGCGAAGTTGGGCTTTTTCGTCAATCGAAAAACAAAAAGCTAAAGATGGAGCTATTTATTATTTAGCTGAATACTTTACAGGCGTAGGAGATAGAGCCTTTAATGCTCCTTTTTGTACGGTTAAATTATCTGTAGATACATTTAAAAGATATGTTGAAGAATATGTTAGTCTTGGAAAGGATTTTTTATCTGTTCTAGGTAATATTAACCACTTAACTTAACAACTAATTCTTCCCTCATAAACCCCAATAATATGATATGCCTATTTTTTAAAAATATCAAAATATATACATTTTAAATATTCTAGGTTATATTAACTCTTGAAAGATATCAAGAATATATCTAATATGACAAACTGTGAATTATGCATAGTCCTTACATATAGTACGTTAGGATTGAAAATGAAGAAGTCCTATTTTTATATATGAGTTTTTTAGTGTGTATTTTGATGTAGTGAAATAGTAATCGTATTGATATGTTCATGTTTCCAGGTAGGCTTTTAATTATTGTAACAAGATTATTAACACTATCTATTCATATGTTATCTAAATCGAGTATGTCTCTATCAAATATTTCAGTGTGCCCACTATCATTAAAATACTTCAATGGAAATATATCA
>Ga0316207_10004981_pt1 | contig 11223 bp, 3 predicted proteins | sample 6weekpyrite_MG_FD_204943 | JGI IMG/M metagenome (GOLD analysis project Ga0316207, IMG submission 204943) | Microbial mat bacterial communities from mineral coupon in-situ incubated in ocean water Damariscotta River, Maine, United States -... | ecosystem: Environmental > Aquatic > Marine >...
ATATGCCAAAAGTAAACCGTTATGTTGACATCTCAACAGTAGATCGTGAAGCAAAAAAAGATTATATTGACCGTCACTCTCCATTTGTTCATTGTGAAGATAGTGCTACTAAAGAACAGCCTTTCAAAGTAACAGTTAAAATGGGAGATGAATATACTCACCCTGATGATTTTGATCACTACATCGGTTATGTTCAACTATGGGATGGTGAAACTCTTCTAGGACAGAGTACATATACACCTGGTACATTAGGAAATATAAAAGGTCATGTAGAAGCTACATTTACTATCATTCCTACAAAAAACAAACTAAAATTAAGTGCTATGAGTTACTGTACTAAGCACGGTCTATGGGAAAGTGATCCTAAAGAAGTTACAGTAAACTAATTCTAACTAACTTTCTAATTACACAAGGTATAAATGCCTTGTGTTTAGTCAAAATATATCTTAAACTTTATAATATCCCATAAAGTCAAGAGAATTTTTTATTAAGTCTCCAATAGAGTCTTCATTACTTTGTAAGATAGGCTTTACCTGTAACAAGTGTAACAAATTTTTCTCCAGTTTTTTCATAATGTTCAATAATAATCTGTGTATTTTCATCTTCTTTTATTAAACTATAAGACTTTTCTACTTTTAATGGTATGTTTAACATCAAATAAATCTTTTTTGTAGCAGAAGATGAAACTGATGAGCTTTTTGAAACAATATCTGCAGTCGATGTACCTTTAGTTTCATCATTCTCTGAGCTATTACAACCGCTTATTGTAATCGTAACTAATAAAACTATAATATAATTTACATATATTGATTTCATATCTTTACTTTAAAATTGAATTTTTTCTTCAAGGTTAGACTTGATTTTTATATATTTCCCTTTGCTTGAATCTTCAAGCAGTTCAATATTACTATTTTTGCTTACAGGCGTATCTGGATTAGTCGTGTAATCTATGCGACTTTCAATTACACTTACACCATTAGATGCCAATAATGTATACTCAAACCATGTAGTTGTTTTCCCATTTAAGCTTGTGAATACGTTTAGTTTTTTTATCTCTAAACGCATATCAGCAAATCTTTTTGAATATGTAGTAGTTTCAGTTCTAATACCACTATCGTTTACATAAGTAATTCCTCCAGGAATTGGTAAATTAAATTGTGTATTAACAGAACCATTATCACTTAACACTTTATGAGATATTTTACCACTCTTATCCACTTCTGCATATAATTTCAGTCCGCCTATTTTATGTTCAATATAAACTCTATTACTATCTTGGTACATCTTATCGCCAAATGAGGTAACAATTTTTGAAGAAATCATCTTGTATGAACTGCTTATAGAAGTTACATTATAGGTAGTCTCTTTGTTATTAGATAAAGAAGAAGTTACACTTTTAAAAGAGTAGCTATCATCACCTATGCTTGCTTCAAATAATTTCTCTGATGTTTTTATTGTTATATCTTCAACAGAATCCTTTCCATCACAGTTTTCATCAATGAAGTTATTAGGTATCTCAACAGCACCAGGATAAATTAATGAATTGTCATCATTACAGTCACCCTCTGCTTGTGTATACCCATCTGCATCTCCATCATCACTACAACTTTGATTTATACCATCTCCTGGTATTTCTGAAGCGCCAGGATAAACTGTATTGTCTGTATCATCGCAATCGCCATTTGCAACTGTATAACCATCTCCATCAATATCCCCTATACAAGTTTCATCGATTAAATTACCCAATATCGCAACTGCACCAGGATGAATAGATGCATCATAATCATTACAATCATCTTCATTCCCCTTATATCCGTCACCATCAACATCTCCGCTACATGCTTCATCTATGTTATTACCAAAAATAGGTGTAGCATTAGGGTGGATTAAAGGATTTGTATCATCACAATCACTTCCATTATAATCATAACCGTCATTATCTGCATCATTATCTTTATAATCAGGTATACCGTCATCATCAGAATCAGGCGCTTTGCTATCATCGTTTAACTCAAGCAGAGTAGATCCTGGATCGTAAATTTTACCATTTTTTTCTAAATCATCATCTCCACGCTTACCATCAACAAGTTTAATTGTCAGCTCCTTTTTACTAGGAGACAACGAATATCCTGTTCCAAATCGTCCATCTATATTTAAATTAGAAATATATGAACCAAGATCGTACCAATGTGGTTCATCACCAGCCTTCTCTTTGCCATATTTCCAATATCCTTTAAATTTTGCATTACTTTCTTCTGGAACAGTCAGCGTAACTGTCATTGTGTAACCTTTTTGGTTACTATCACCACTATCACTACTCAAATGTATAGGGCTGGCAGCACCTTTAGGAGGCTTAGGCTTAGTTGGATCATTTTCTATAATTTCTGCTACAGGAGTAACAATAGTTTTTACAGCATCTGCATTTGCAGCATCTGTCTTTTTACTTATGCTAACTACTGAGCTAGTATCTAAATTATTTGAATAAAGTGATGCCTCTTTTTTGTCATACAAATCAGAATTTTTAATAGCAAACTGTTGCAAGTCATAGCCGTAATCTTTTTTTGACTCTGACATAGTGGCATAACTAGTGTAATCTATAAAGTCTCCATAAAATGCACCAGGTTTATTTTTAGAAAATCCTCTAGGAACTTCCCAGTTAGTCTTCTCGGCCACTAAGTATTCAAAATCAGAAAAAGAGTGTAAAAGGTCACTAAATTTTTCAGGTTTATCACTTGTAAAATCAGAATTATTTATAATATCTTGCTTATATTTGTTACTTGTAAAACAATGAGTACTTCCACCTATAGTTCTTGTATAGCCTACGTGTGTATAACGTGTTTCTTCACCTATAGTCGCATTTAAAACCGGAACGTACCCTTCTGCGACATTTGTGTATGATTTTCTACACACATATGACGCCTTACCGTCGATTGAATCTACATAAACTTTTTTCTTACCACTAGGCACATTTTCAGCTTTTTTAATCCAAGTCTCTGTGCCCAATTTTCCATTAGCAGTTAGATACTCAAAAGCAAGCTTTGGCTTATAAATTCCCTCATCACTATAATAAATCATGCAAGAATGACCTTTTTTTGGACCTGGTACCCATACTCCAGCTAAGTAATAATCCTTTTCTAGAATATACGCACGACATATATATCCATCATCATCAGCTTTAATATTATTATATATAAGTTCACCATTGGAGTTTTTCTGATAATCATTTTTATAATGACGTTTAACCTTAATAGAAGCATCATGAGGAAATGGTACAGTTAAATCTTGGGCAGCACTTCCTATTTCTGTACTAACTTTTTTTTGTGTAAAAAAGTTATAAAAACCATAATATCCTGCATACAATGGCATAACTACTTGCTTGTAATGGTTAACTGCTCTTTCAAAAGGTATCGCACCATATTTTTCATCATTTGCCTCAGGGTGTGTTAAAAGATAATAAGGAACTGAAAAATATGGAGAAGATATAGTCATATCATACATATTATACTTTCTTTTGCCATCCATGAAATAAGCAATAATTTTACTTATATCAGTTTTATATATAGCTTCTTTAAAGCCATCACCTAAGAATTCATATAATCCACCTTCGTACCCATCTACATTATCAAATTCTAATGTTGTCTCCCTTCTCACGATTGGATTCATATCAAAATAATAGGCTGCATCAAACCATGGAGCCCCTGGGTCTTTACTGTACGTTACACGTCGGTACAATTCATCAAAATCTGACTGATTAATAATATGGTTATAGTCAACATACCCATGTGGAGGTTTATGATACCAAGGCCAACCGTTGACTATAACTTTGTTATCAGCTACTTTATAGCTTACTTTCTTATTATTTTTTTGAAATTGATCTTTTGTTCCAGAAAGATATTGATTTGCCGAAGTACGTTCACCATATGCATTATTATTATTTAAATAATTATACAACTGATGTTTGGTTGTTTTTGCATAATGCACATATTCTTTTGCTTTATAAACTCCATACCATGTATCCCAGTAAACCGGCCACTTCATATGGTGCGGAGATGGTGGAGGTGGAGAAGGACAACCACCAAATCCAAGAGAACAGCTGGCACTACTAAAGAACTCTTTAGCACCATTGACAAGAACATTAAAACCATTGCTTAGCAATTCGCTAAATTCTTCCGCTGCTGCTGCTACATTGCCCGCAACAAACTTTGTTGCATCCATAACCCATTTTAATCCACCACACAGACCAGGAATATCTCCTATTGGTGTGTTTTCACAAACTTGTTCAACAGCAAGTTCTCCTAACTCAATTGGATTAAACATTACATCAATTTGTGGAGTATCTATTGATGTATCTATAAGATCAAATAGATTGATGTTAACACTTGCTTGAGTGCTAGCCTCAAGAGTAGATAAATTCATACTTCCTTTTACGGAGCCGCCAATATTACCACTACAAGCTGAACCAATGTAGTCACATGGATCAAGTGGAAGTAAGCTGCTGATAGTACCAATAGGATTATTTAAGTTTAGTCCGAAATCCATTGTGTAAGTACCACCTTGAGCAATAGGACCCAATATGTATGCTGGTGACAATATACTTGTAGGAAAATTTACATCATCAACCTTTGCCTTAATCCTAGCTTCGGCTGTGCCTGCCATGACTGATGCAGTACCAGCTATATACATACCAGGTTTATCAAGACTTATCTCATTAAATTCATTTGTAGCTTTACTGCTAATAGATTTCTCAAATTGTTCAAAATCTCCCTTGCCAAAACCTTCTCCAGAAGTTGATAGAAAAATCTCTACATCTTTAAATGTAGTTCCTGCAACCTCATTAAGTTTGTTTGCAACATCTTGTAAAGGCCCTGTGGCATCTGGTAAAAATGCAAGAAATGCATTAGGTGGAAGTCTATCAACATTAATGTAAAGTGTTCCCCCAGCAATAATGTCATCTTTACTGAGTCCACCCTTAACAGCTGCATTAACTGTTGTTGAAGAACTCCCCATAGAAAATGTACCGTTTTGAATGTATGCTGCAATAGAAGATGGTAAACCTGCTGTTTTTGGATCAATAGTAATTTTTACCATACCGCCATCTGATTTTAGTACCCCCAAATCTAAAACATTCCACGTTTTATTACACCTTGAAGCATCAATAACAGTATGTTTGTTTTCAGGCTCAGGACAGGCACCACTTAATTTAAAGCCAGGTGTAACTGTTACACCTGAGCGTGAAAAATCAACATCCATACTTGGTGTAGCCTGCAAGAAAGGATCTCTTCCTGTTGGCTTTACAAACGCTACGCCTTCACTACCAAGCGTAAAAGATGGTACCCCCGCTCCATTTGCACCTGATGTAAAATTAAGTCCAAGAATCGCACTATAATTTTTAAATGCAAACTGAGATCCAGCTAATGGTAAAGTATCTGTCATCTGCCAAGTATCAATCAAGCCAACTTTAAAAGTAAACTTTTTACCAATATTAATATTATTGCTATTATCTGAAATTGAAATTTCAACAGGTAGTTTTTTTGATATAAGGTCACCAGGTACAATATAGTTTAATCCATCAATTACACACGAAAGAACTGAACCAATAGATGATGGTCCACATGATTCACCTGCTATTTGCATATATCCGTTAAGTGTAATATTAGTTCCATCTTGCTTGGTTACATTTAAATCTTTAAATATTGTAAAATCAAAAAGTTCACTATATTGAGGTTCTACTTTTGGAAGAACAACACCTTTTTCTGCTAAAAATTCTTCCATATTTTTAGGAGCTTTTATATTTTCAAATAGTGAACGAATAACTTGTCCAGATAAAGAGGTATCAAATAAAACAATATTTTCTAATTTAATCTGAACATCTGGATGTCTAATTAAGGAGAGTTTCTTATCAGTAGAATTATCTAAAGATGGGAAATTAGAAGCACCCAAAATCTTACTGCCATCTAAATATATAGCTACTATTCCACTAGAATTTTTAGAGATTGAAATGTGATGAAACTTATTATCTCGAATACCAATATAAGAATCTAAAGTTTTACTTCCACTACTAATCTTTATTGAACTATTTTCACTCAAAGATATGGAGTAATTTCCAAAAGTCATAAACTTTGCATTTGTCTTTTGTGATGTCTTAATTAAAAAAGTTATAGTAAACGCTTCGCTAGTTGTATCTGGTATAGTGAAAAATGAGCGGTCTATACAATAGGCATGACTATTATCTTTTGCAAAAATATCAGAAGCGTCAAATGAAATTTCTGCATCATTAGGGCAAAGATCAACAAAATCTGTAAAGCCGTCAGCATCACTATCGGTATCATTAGTAGTAGCAACATTAGCCATTTCGTAAACTGTAATATCAAAACTTTTCGTATCACTTTTACCATTAGCTGTAGCTGTTACTGTAACTGTAGCTGTTCCGCTTGCGTCCTCTACTGAAGAGATATTTAGCTTGTTATTCTCTATGCTTAACTTAACAAGTTCTGAATTGCTTGAAGCTACATCATATGAAATAGAATCTTTATCTATATCAGTTGCATTTAGTATCAACGTTGTATCACCAAAGTTCTCACTTCGGTGTATAGCTAATGCTTCATCTTTCCACACAGCATTAACAATTGTGCCATTATATTTATATGTACTATTATCTATAGCATTAATTCCGCTACCATCATTAAGTGGCCAGAATCCAATAAGATTGGCATCACCACTCTTAGGTTCTGTCCCCATAAGTTTTTCAATCTGATCTTTGGCAAGAGATTTTTTCCAGATAGATACTTGTGAAAGTAATCCTTTGGTAAATTCTTTTTTCCCATCATAACTTCCTATGATTACATCCACAAGATTAATCGTTGGGAGTTTTGCATCGATTGAATCTCTTGAACCAGCTAATTTTCCATCTACATAGACTGCAAACCCGTTAGTTGTGTTCGCTTTATAGCTCATAGCTACATGGTGCCATTTGTCATCTCTTAAACCTGAAACACTAACAGCTTTTTTAGTACCTCCATCACTACTAATAATAAAGTTTGAATCACCAGAATCTTTGCCACCCCATCCAGCAACAATATAATTGGCACCTGTTTGCATGCGCACTGCAGACTGATTGTTTGTGCCTTTAAACCAGTAAGCTATTGTAAATTCACTCCCGTTCTCTAGATGTTTATCGTACACATCCTTTGGCAACTTAACATAATCACCATCACCATTAAAGACTAATCCTTTAGGTTCAAACCCAAGAACTGGTGCAAAATCTATATCTTTGACATTTACAGTAAATGTTTTCGTATCACTTTTACCATTAGCTATAGCTGTTACTGTAACTGTAGCTTTTCCGCTAGCACCCTCTACTGAAGAGATGTTTAGCTTGTTATTCTCTATGCTTAACTTAACAAGTTCTGAATTGCTTGAAGCTACATCATATACAATAGTGTCTTTATCTATATCAGTTGCATTTAGTATCAACGTTTTATTACCAAAGCCCTCATTTATATGTAAAGCAAAAGCCTCATCTTTCCAAGTAGCATTGACAATTATGCCATCATACTTATTTATGCTGTAATCTCTTGCAAAATTATTATTACCTTCATTAAGTGGCCAAAATCCAACAAGATTTGCATCATCACTCTTAGGTTCTGTCCCCATAAGTTTTTCAATCTGTTCTTTGGCAAGAGATTTTTTCCAGATAGATACTTGTGACAGTACTCCTTTAGTAAATTCTGAACTGCCATAACTTCCTAATACAACATTATCAAGATCAATCGTTGGGAGTTTTGTATCGATTGAATCTCTTGAACCAGCTAATTTTCCATCTACATATACTGCAAACCCATTAGTTGTGTTCGCTTTATAGCTCATAGCTACATGGTGCCATTTATCATCTTTTAGACCTGAAACACTAACAGCTTTTCTAGTACCTCCATCACTACTGATAATAAATTTTGAATCACTAGAGTGTCTACTACCCCATCCCGCAACAATATAATTAGCACCTGTTTGCATACGCACTGCAGACTGATTATTTGTGCCTTTAAACCAGTAGGCTATTGTGAATTCACTACCACCCTCTAGATGTTTATCGTACACATCCTTTGGCAACTTAACATAATCACCATCACCATCAAAAACCAATCCTTTTGACAAAATTTCAAGAACTGGTGCATAATCTATATCTTTAATATTTACAGTAAATGTTTTCGTATCACTCTTTCCGTTAGCTGTAGCGGTTACTGTTACTGTAGCTGTTCCGCTTGCGCCCTCTACTGAAGAGATTGTAAGTTTATTGGAGCTAATACTTGTTGTAACTAAATTTTTATTACTTGAACTAGAAGTAAATGATATAGAATCACCATTTGCATCAGTAGCATTCAATGTTACTATTAATTTTTCAAAGTTTTCATCTTTATTGAGACTTGTAATAGAACTCAAAATAGGCGGATAATCGACATAAACTGGTGCCACATATGGCGCAACATATGCAGCCACACTAATACTAAATGTTTTCGAATCACTCTTACCATTAGCTGTAGCAGTTACTGTAATTGTAGCTGTACCACTAGCACCACTAACAGAAGAGATAGTGAGTGTGTTGGAACTTACACTTGTCGTTACTAAAGATGTATTACTTGAACTCGCACTATATGTGATAGTATCGTTCTCAGCATCTGTTGCGCTTAATGTCACAGTTACCGTACCAAAATTTTCGTCTTTTGAAAGATTAGATGGTGTAGTTAAAACTGGTGCATCATCAATAGCAGTTACATTAATTGTAGCTGTATAGCTTGCTGAAGAGTTGCTTTCACCGTCATTAACATTAAATCCAAAAGTAGCATAGGAAGTACCATTTGCATTTGCACTTGGAACAAACTTAAGATTAGTAATATTTGTATAGCTAATTTCTTGATTTTGTGTAACATTGACGTCATTTAGAGTTAAACTGCCGTTGGTCTCTAAGGTAGTAATATAGATATAACTTAAAGTACCATTGAGGTCTATATCACTGAAATTGAAGTCATTAACATTAAATATTTTATTATTATCCTCATTAATGGTAAATACTACATCGCTTGCAGTTGGAAGCTTGTTTGAGTATATTGTAGAACCGACACTAATAACTGAGATCTTTTGACTAAGGCTATGTGTAGCATCAGCAGTAAGAAATGTCTCGTTATAACCATTAGATCCATATAGGAACAAACCATTACTACTGTTAAAATCTGAAATATTAACATCTATTGGCAATCGGCTGAATGACGGAGTGGAGGTATTATTTTCTACAATTAACTTCTGCCAAGAACTAACATTGTTTTCTGTATATAGTTTAGTTCCATAAAGAGTAGGCGCACTATTCACCCAAGAAACACTAGTTATTGTTCCATTGATATTACTTGATGTTTTATCGTCTACTACAGTACCAGAGCCTTCATTAAGTGGCCAGTATCCAATCAAGCCACTCTCATCACCTTTTAAAGATGAATACATTAGTTTATTGACATCATTCTGAGCAAGAGTTATATTCCAGATGCTAACTTCAGAAATTTGACCCTTAAAATAACGACCAGCTTCTGGCGAGGTTCCACCTGATTCAGCCCCTATCATTGTATTAGCGGTGCTATTTGAAATATTACCTGTACTTGTATTATGCTCTGCTAATGTTCCATTGACATATAACTTTAATCCACTTGATGTGTCATAAGTAAAGGCAACATGATTCCAACCAGTTACAAGAGAGCTTTGCTCATATAACGCATAAAGATATTTTGTACCGTTATAAACGCCTGCTCCGAGTTTTCCCTGTACTGATGTAGTTGCTTCGCTAGAACCATAAAGAGAAATTACATAACTACCAAGCTGTGAATTAGAGAGTAAACCTGTGCTGTTTATTTCAATACTACCATTATATTCAAACCACAAAGCAGCACTTAGATTTGTTGTTGGCTTTAAAGTTGAACTGTTACCTAAGTCAATATAGCTATCAACTCCATTAAAACTTATTGTATCGCCTAAAAAATTAAGTCTTGATACATTATTTTCAATAGTAGCATTGTTATCAGCACCAGCAATATCAACAATACGAGTGCCACTTCTCTCATCAAAGTTATAGTATGCAACAAGTCCTGTCTCATTCCCATCAAGTTGTACACCTTTTGATGCATTAATCTCTTCAACTGTTCTTACTGTTGACCAAATACGAAACTCATCAAGGTCAACTCTTGCAGGACCTGTTGAGATATTACTACCAAGATAAGCGTTAACACCAGATAAGTTTGCACTAGTAGATGGTGAACTTGCTGAACTACCAAAATTTGTTTGCAATACACCATTGATGTAAAGTTTATAGTCATCATTTAATGTTGCACCACTACCATTGTATACTAGAGCTACATGGTACCATTTTGAAAGAGTCATAGAATCTGTAGAATAAGTATATTGACTAGCTGCATTTGAAACAGTTATACCAAGGCGACCTTCAGGATGAACAAGTAGCCCAATTCTATTATTTACATCTAAGTATTTTGAAAAAAAATAGTTTTCTTGTGAAAAATCATTAGGTCTAACCCATGTCTCTAATGTAAAAGTTGAAGCACCATTAAGTGCTGTAATATCTCCCAAATTAATCTTATTACCAAAAACGCCATCAAACTGTACAACACCACCGTGTGCAGCAAGCTTCAAAGATGGGGTTGCAGAAGCAGTAGTTATAGATAGTACCAATAAATACCAGATTATAAATAATGTTTTTAAATAAAGACCCAAATTAAATTCCTTGTATTCTTAATAACACAATAATTTATCAAGCTATTCATAAATTTATACATTAAAAATTATTAGCACTAATAACTTATTCAATAATTTCATTAAGCTCTTGATTGAAGCAATAATACAATAAAAAAGTGAGCAACTAGTGCTTTAATTAAAAGTTTTTTGATAGAGTTTTAAAATATATACAGTTCATGAGACTATTTATAATGAAAAAGAGTTGAGTGACTACTCACAATATGACAAAGGACTAAACGCTAATATCAGAAAATATTATCCTGTATGGAGGTGTAAAAAATAATGTAAGTACTATATATTACAATTAATTGTTTTATCTACCTTTGAACCACGTTATCTATTGCTATCCATAAATCTTTATCTGCTTTTTTCCATTTTTTACTAGTAAAATAACCTGTAATTTTATAATACTCTCCTCGTTTAATGTATGATGTAAAT
>Ga0316207_10004982_pt1 | contig 11223 bp, 12 predicted proteins | sample 6weekpyrite_MG_FD_204943 | JGI IMG/M metagenome (GOLD analysis project Ga0316207, IMG submission 204943) | Microbial mat bacterial communities from mineral coupon in-situ incubated in ocean water Damariscotta River, Maine, United States -... | ecosystem: Environmental > Aquatic > Marine >...
AGCATTAAAACGCTCATAGGTTAATGACGTCGGCTTATCATCCGTGCGGGTACGTCGCTCTTCTTTAATAACCTCAATTTCTTTTTTAAATTCAGCTTCATCCATTTGCAAATTACGCATGCGATCTGCTTCATGCTTTAGACAAAGCTCTAGTCGGTCACTTGAAATACGCTGAAAATAGGCCGTGTAATCTTTACCTGTAAATGCATTTTCACTTCCGCCATTAGCCGCAATGATTTCTGAAAACTCACCCGGCTTTAGTTTTTCAGTTCCTTTGAACATCATATGTTCCAGCGCATGCGAAACACCTGTCACTCCCGGATACTCATAGGAGCCACCAACCTTGTACCAAACCTGTGACACTGCGACGGGCGAACGATGGTCGGGCTTTACTAAAATTTTCATACCATTATCGAGCATAAAGGTATGCACACCTGACTCACTCACCAAATCAGCTGATGCCATCTTGCCTGGCTGTGCCTGACACCCAACCAATACAGCAACTGCACCTGCTATGGCTGCAATTACACCTGTTTTCTTTATAAATCTCATTCAAACGCCCTAATTAATGATTTCATCACTCACCGAATGACCAGCAGACTTAACCTGAGTTCCACAGAATGATAGGATAAGCACCTTCTGATATACAAGCACCCGTCTAATATTATGTTTGGTTTTTTACGCCGCAAGAAAAAAGAAGCAGAGCCAGCGCCTGCTGAAGCCAGTGAATCTAGCACTGAACTATCTAAAGAAGCCAGCGATACCTCAGCTGATCTTGTAGCAACCGATTCTTCTGAAGTCGCCACCACTGAAACTCCAAACTCAAGTGAATCTGACAATAATACTGTCATCAATCAAGAATCGACTGAAGAACCCTCATCAACTAAAACCAGCACTGAATTAGAAGCTGAGGCACCAGAATCTGCTCCGTCCGCTGAACCCACCAAAAAAGGTATGTTCGGACGATTACGAGACCGCTTAAGTAAAACACGACACAGTCTAACAGATGGCATGGCTGATTTAGTTCTTGGCAAAAAGACCATAGATGATGAATTACTGGAAGAACTGGAAACTCGCCTGTTAAGTGCTGACGTCGGTATTGAAGCAACCACGCGCATTATTACTGATTTAACCAGGCGCATCTCACGCAAAGAACTCAACAATCCTGAGGCGTTATTCAATGCTTTATGTGAAGACATGGTTGAGATTCTTAAACCAGTTGATCAACCACTGCAAATAGACAGCAGTAAAACGCCATTTGTTATTTTAGTGGTTGGCATCAATGGTGCTGGTAAGACCACCACCATTGGTAAACTTGCCAAGCGTTTTCAAAACCAGGGCAAGTCGGTGATGCTAGCCGCGGGCGATACTTTCCGTGCGGCAGCCGTTGAACAATTACAAACCTGGGGTGAACGAAACGACATACATGTAGTAGCGCAGGGCACAGGTGCTGACTCTGCATCCGTTATTTTTGACGCCATCGAATCTGCAAAATCAAAAGGTATTGATATTGTTATCGCAGATACTGCGGGTCGTTTGCATACCCAATCCAACTTAATGGACGAATTAATTAAAATAAAACGGGTGATGGGCAAGCTGGATGACAGTGCACCACATGAAACCTTGCTGGTGATGGATGCAGGTTTTGGTCAAAACGGTTTAATACAGGCTCAACAGTTTAATGAAGCGATGGGCTTAAGTGGCCTGGTGTTAACCAAGCTCGATGGCACAGCAAAAGGTGGCATACTGTTCGCCATCGCTGAAAAACTGGGCACACCGATTCGTTTTATCGGCGTAGGTGAAAGCATCGATGATTTACGTGAATTTAATTCCACCGAGTTTGTCGACGCACTATTAGACAAAGAATAAAAACAGAATAAATAATAATTAGATTCGCACTTTTACCGTTATTGAACTTAGGGCAGAATAGCCAACATATGATTCGATTTGATAATGTAAGTAAGCGTTACCCAGGGGGCCACGAAGCATTAAGCAATGTGAGTTTTCATTTGCCCCGTGGCGAAATGGCCTACTTAACCGGGCACTCAGGCGCAGGCAAAAGTACACTGCTAAAACTTATTGCACTGATTGAACGCCCTAGTCGAGGCAACCTGTTACTCGATGGCGTAAACCTGAGCAGCGTCAGCAACAGCAAAATTCCTTATATCCGCCGTAACATAGGCATAATATTTCAAAACCATCACCTGCTTTACGATCGCACCGTATTTGATAACGTCGCCCTGCCACTAATAATCGCCGGATTCCAGCATCGCGAAATTGGCAAACGCGTTCGCGCTGCATTGGATCAGGTTGGTTTACTCAATAAAGAAAAAGCCGATCCAATTACCCTGTCGGGTGGTGAACAACAACGAGTCGGCATTGCCAGAGCCATTGTCCACAAGCCTGGACTACTGTTAGCAGATGAGCCTACAGGCAATTTGGATCCTGAACTTTCACGCGAAATAATGGAACTGTTTGCGCGTTTTAACCAGGTCGGGGTGAGCGTGCTAATTGCCAGCCACGACCTTGACCTGATTAAACAAATGGGCAATCCCGTTATCAGTTTGAACCAGGGTGCATTAGAGCATAACGGCCTTGCAACAGCAGGTGAATCCGAGCATGCCTAGAGCGGAGGGCAACCAACTTGCAAAAAGCAGCCCGATAAAAGCCTGGGCGGTTAACCACGCTCGCACACTCATTGCCAGCCTGGGCACTTTGACCCGCCAACCCGCTTCTTCCTTTATGACAATTGCGGTTATTGCCATTGCTTTAGCATTACCCTCTGGGCTGTTGGTTCTACTTAACAACGCCAGTCATGTGAGCGTTGGCTGGGATAACAGTGCACAGATTTCTGTCTTTTTAAAAGCCAGCACCAGTGAAAAGCAGGCACGTAGCCTGGTTAAAAAACTTAACCTGTATGAAGACATTGAGAACGTCTCCATGATAAATAAAACACAGGCACTAAAAGATTTCAGTTCTATTTCCGGCTTTGGAGATGCAATAGAGTCACTTGAGAAAAACCCTCTTCCACATGTGATAACAGTACAACCTAAAGTCGATCCAACCCGGCCTGATAAAATTCGCCACCTACTCAAACAGTTGAATGAGTTGAAACAGGTGGAACTTGCCCAGTTAGACCTGCAATGGGTTAAACGCCTGTTTGCAATGCTGGAAATCGCCCAGCGAGGCATCTGGATTATCGCCAGTCTGCTTGGCATTGCAGTACTACTTGTTGTCGGCAATACCATTCGACTGGATATTCAGAACCGCCGCGAAGAAATTGAAGTGACCAAGTTAATTGGTGGCACAGACGCTTTTATTCGACGCCCTTTCCTGTACACCGGTTTCTGGTACGGTATTGGCGGAGGTTTATTTGCCTGGCTACTCACCAGCTTATCCATCGGACTGCTTGATGGTTCAGTTGAACAGCTCGCTTCCTTATACAACAGCGGTTTTCAACTTCGCGGGCTAAGTTTCTCTGAAGCCTTAAGCCTTATCGCTTTTAGCTGTTTCCTAGGTCTTGGTGGATCATGGATTGCAGTGGGCCGTCATCTCAGCGAAATCGAACCTAGCTAGTCCTCACACACTCACTACAAGCAGATAAAACGACTCAAGTTCCAGATAAAGCACCTCACCATCAGAAAGCATTTATGGCATTGTTTAACTGCTAGCAAATAGCATATAAGCAGCCATACTCTAATTTTAAGACGGAACAGACACACCTAATGTCATCTGATAAACAGCGTGTTTTATTAATTGATCACTCCGGCACCAGCCTGGCCATCATCAGCAAACTAATAGCCAAGCATATTCCAGCAGCACGAGTTGATGCGGCCATGAGCGCCGAAGAAGCTCTCCGCCTTTTAAAAGATAATAAGTATGGCCTTATTACAACCTCAAGAAACCTGCCAGATATTGACTGTCATGAGCTGGTGCGCACTATCCGCGAAGAACTTGGCGTCAAATCCACACCGTTAATTGTGATTTCAGGCGAAAAAATGGGTATTTTCGAAGAGCAAATGACCTGCAACCTGGTTAATGGCTACTTCGACAAAAAACTCGGCCAGCAAAAGCTGGTTGACTATATACGCTCTTTCATAGATGTAATGCCGCCTAATGCCAAAATTACCGGCAATATTCTGTATGTTGAAGATAGCCCAACAGTTGCCCTGGCAACCAAGAACTTGCTCAGCAAACATGACTACAATTATCTACACGCAAAAAATGCCGAACAGGCACTAGAACATATTCAGGTGTCTTTCTCTAAAGACCACATCCAGCCATTTGACCTGATTCTGACCGACATCCAGTTAGAAGGACATATGAGCGGAAGAGACCTGATTCGGGAAATTCGCCATGGGCTGGGACTTGGATACGAACAATTACCAGTACTCGTTACCACCTCGAGTAACAACGACGCCGATCCAGATGGGCTCAATCGCATCATTTCTGCCGGTGCAAATGATATTATTGAGAAACCCATACGTGAGGCAAAGCTTGTAGCCCGCCTCAACAACCTACTAACACTTCGACAGCAATATTTACAGATACACCATCCCAATAATCCAATTGCTGTTAGCCAGTAAACCTTACTCTAGCTAGGTTTTAGATTAATTATCTTCGCATTAGTATGAACTTATATAGCGATTAGCACTCTAATGAAAAGAGTGCTAACATTAAGCCGAATATAGTGGAGTTGATATGTCTAACGACCTAGTAATAGCATCAAATCATTTACCAATGGCTCATTTACCTACGGCCAGTGGCAGCCTGGATCAATACATCCAGAACGCACAGGCTATGCCTATGCTTACTGAAGAAGAAGAGCGTGAATACGGCCGCCGTCTCCTTGAGAATGGTGATCTTGAAGCTGCGCAAAGTCTTGTTATGTCACATTTACGCTTTGTTATTCGCATTGCTCGTGGCTACCAGGGCTACGGCTTACCTTTAGCCGACCTGATCCAGGAAGGTAACGTGGGTCTAATGAAAGCGGTAAAACGCTTTAGTCCAGAACATAATGTACGCCTGGTTTCATTTGCGGTTCACTGGATTCGCGCAGAAATTCACGAATACGTACTGAAAAACTGGCGCATTGTTAAAGTTGCAACAACAAAGGCTCAGCGTAAATTATTTTTCAACTTACGCAGTGCAAAAAAACGTCTTGGCTGGTTTAGCCAGGAAGAAGTTGAGGGTGTTGCTAAAGACCTCGGCGTTAAACCAGAAACCGTTTTAGAAATGGAATCACGTTTAAGCAATTACGATATGGCCTTTGATGCGACATCAGATGAAGATGATGACGCAATGGTTGCACCATCAACATATCTTGCAAGCCCGGTCAGCGATCCAGCTCAGCAATTAGAATCAGACGACTGGAAAGATCAACGCGTGCAGTCACTAACTGAATCCTTATCAGAACTGGACGATCGTAGTCGCGACATTTTAATGTCACGCTGGATGAACGAAGACAATAAAGCAACGTTACACGATTTAGCCGATAAATACGGCGTTTCTGCTGAGCGTATTCGCCAGCTAGAAAAAAATGCAATGAAAAAAATTCGTACCGTATTAGAAGCATAGTTTTTTACACTTCTGCAAATAAAAAAGGCGCTCATTGAGCGCCTTTTTTAATACTTATTCAAAACTACCTTTTAATTTCATTAAGTGATATCGAAAACTCCGATTGATCTATTTTTTTCTTACGCGGCTTCGTTTTCCATGCATGTCCATACAATACTTCATAAGTGGCAGGCACTACATCATTAGCTCTGTAAGATTCATAATAGTTAATAACCCGTTTTAATTTACCCGGTGTCACCAAACCCTGCTCTGTTGGTTTTTTCTGATTTTTTAAAGTCGTGTTCGCACCAATGGCTTTTAAATCAGACATAACTGAAATCACATCAGAGTAAGTTAATGTAATCATATCCATATCCATTACAGGTTCCGCCAGCCCTGTATGAACCAGCTCATCTCCAAGATCATGCATATCTGTAAATTCATTTACGTGTGCGTAATCATCAACTTCAGCCCAGCTTCGTTTAAGCTCCACCAGGGTATCCGGTCCAAACGTTGTAAACATTAGTAAACCATCAGACTTTAGGACACGCTTAAATTCAGCGAAGACTTTTTTATAGTCGCACCATTGCAACATTAAGTTAGAAAAAACCAGGTCAACCGATTCATCTTGCAGCGGAATTTCTTCTGCATCAGCACAGATTAGTTTCGGCTTTCTTAACCAGCTACCTTTTTCTTTTGTCTGCCGAAGCATTTCTGGAGATAAATCCAGTGATATCACTTTAGCTTTTTTATATTTATTAAGTAGTCCCTGCGTTCCCCAACCAGTACCACAACCAACATCTAAAATTACAGATGGATTTATACTGGTTAAATCCAGGCGACTTAATAATTCTTCACAGACATTACGTTGCAACACAGCAGAAGATTCATAGTGCATCGCTTTTGCATCAAAGTGCTTCTGAATACGATGCTTTTCTGAAACTGAATTATTTTTCACCGAGTTATACTTCTACTTAAATTAACTGTTTTTCAAAACATTGTTCGAAAGAAAAGACACGAGCTGTTGAATAAACTCATCCGCATGCGACAAAAATGGTGCGTGACCTGCTTTATTAAAAACCTTTACTTCAGGCTGCGTCATTAAATCACCCAGCACATCCGCAAGCTCTGACTTAACCAGGCCATCCTGCCCTCCTAGCATCCAGCAAACTGGCTGAGTAATTTCTGACAACTGCAATCGAAGATCAGTTTGTTTTAGAATATCTAAACCCGCATCTAAACTCGTCTTATCTGGTTTTTCCTGTTGCAATATTTTTTCTCGCAACTCCCGTAAAACAGCTCTCCCAGAATCAGAACCTTTTACCTGCAAAGACAGGAAGCGACGAATTGTACCTGAAAAGTCATCCTTTAGTGATTGTGCGAACTGTTCAAACACCTGTGATTCAACACCGTAAGCCCAGCCCTTTTTAGAAACAAAGCAGGGGTTGCTACTGACAAACATTAAAGCACTTAAATCGAGCCTGGCTTCAATAGCAACTTTCATGCAGGGCAAGGCACCTAAAGACCAGCCCACCATAACCAGCGGCAAATCATTCCCTGGCAGCTTCAGACAAATCTTCTCAAGATCATCTGATAACTCATCCAGGTTGCGAAACGACTCCTGGTACCGACTTCCGTGGCCTGGCAAATCAATCAACTCAACTTCAATCCAGGATGGTAATTTATCAACCAGTGGCTGCCAGACCTGGCGATTCATACCCCAACCATGCACAAAAACACAACGCACTTGCGCTTGCTCATTACTCACAAGTATTCACCATACTGATACTTTCGTGCTAAATTGCGCGATCTGTTTTTTACTATCACTGGATACCTTAGTGGACCTACTTCAGCAGCCCATTATACTAACGATTGGCTTCGCCCTGTTTGGCTATTTACTCGGTTCTGTTTCTACTGCCATCATCACATGCAAGTTAATGGGATTGGAAGACCCTCGAACAACCGGCTCAAAAAACCCTGGCGCTACAAATGTTCTTCGCGCCGGCGGAAAAAAAGCCGCAGTAATTACATTATTCGGTGACATGCTAAAAGGTCTTGTTCCTGTTCTAACTGCTGTTTTATTAGGCATGCACGAGAACGTCATCGCGGCTGCCGGTATCGCTGCATTTTTAGGTCACCTGTATCCTGTATATTACGGATTTAAAGGTGGTAAGGGCGTTGCAACCATTTTAGGCGTTTTACTAGGCACTCACTGGTTATTAGGATTAGGTACGATTGGCGTATGGCTTGGCATGGCTTTCACATTTCGCTATTCATCACTTTCCGCATTAGTCGCAGCAAGCAGCTCTCCTGTCATGGCATGGTATATCACCCAATCACAGGTCATAACAAGTTGTATTGCAATTATGGCCGCCATCCTAATATGGCGTCATCGCAACAACATTAAGAACTTGTTATCCGGTAAAGAAGATAAAATCGGCAGCAAAAAGAAGGCCTAAGCCCTTCTAGTTAAACGGCCTCCAGTTCACTCATTGGCCACCTTGCTCGCGCACTAATGGCTAACGGCTCTGTTTGACCGGCCATTAAACGCAAACAGCCGACATAAGCAATCATCGCTCCATTATCTGTACAGAACTCGATGCGTGGGTAATACAACTCACCCAATTCTTTTTCCATCATTGACTGTAAACCTGCCCGTAATCGAAGGTTTGCTCCAACACCTCCGGCAATCACCAGGGTTTTTGCGTTCACCTGACGAATAGCTCGCCTGCATTTAATAGTTAGTGTATCAACCACCGCATCTTCAAACGCTCGGCAGATATTCGCCCTAGTTTGCTCACCCTCGTTACCTTTCTCAACTTCAGACTGCCACGTATTTAAGGTGAACGTTTTTAATCCACTAAAACTAAAATCCAAACCCGGCCGATCTACCATCGGTCTGGGAAATTTGTACACACCGACCTCGCCTTTCTCTGCCAGTTTCGCAAGCACCGGACCACCGGGATAGCCCAGGCCAAGCAACTTGGCTGTTTTATCAAAGGCCTCACCCGCTGCATCATCCAGACTTTCACCTAGTAGCGTGTATTGTCCAATGCCCTTCACTTCAGCTAATAATGTATGGCCGCCAGAAACCAGCAGCGCAACAAAAGGAAACTCTGGGGAGGACTCTTCTAACATGGGCGCTAACAGGTGGCCTTCCATGTGATGCACGCCAACGGCTGGTACACCTAAAGCCATAGCCATCGCTCTACCCGTTGATGCACCTACCATCAATGCACCCACCAGGCCCGGACCAGCCGTATAGGCAATACCATCCAGTTCAGATTTTTTTACTCCCGCTTTATCCAGCACCTGTTCTGCTAATGGCAGCAAGTATCGGACATGATCTCTTGAAGCAAGCTCTGGCACTACTCCACCATACTCTCCATGCAGGGCAATCTGCGAATGAAGAACGTGTGCTAGCAAGCCTTTTTCTGAGTCATATACGGCCAATCCGGTCTCATCACAAGATGATTCAATACCTAATACAATCATGTTATTTACTTAATCTTTATATTTAATTTGGTAATTATTGAAAAACTGATATAATCCCGCGGTTCCACGGTACGCCTTTTGGCGAGAAAGGCCGTTTAACAGATTTATTATATATATTTTAGAGTGAGAGTTCTGAATGCCACAAGTTAAAGTTAAAGACAACGAGCCATTTGACGTTGCTCTTCGTCGTTTCAAACGTTCATGCGAAAAAGCGGGTATCTTAACTGAGATTCGTCGTCGCGAATGCTACGAGAAGCCCACAACAGAACGTAAGCGTAAAGCAGCAGCTGCAGTTAAACGCAATCTTAAGAAGTTATTTAAAGAGCGTGAGCGTTTAACTCGCAACCCTCATCGCCGCCGCTAATATAATTTAAGCAGGCCGATATGAGTCTTAAGCAAAGCCTGACTGATGCAATGAAAGCCGCCATGAAAGGTGGCGACAAGCCACGCTTGGGCGTAATTCGCCTGGTAATGGCTGCAATCAAGCAGATTGAAGTTGATGAGCGCATTGAGCTAGATGACAGCCGCGTACTCGCCGTACTTGATAAAATGGTCAAGCAACGTCGCGAGTCTATCAGCCAGTACACTGATGCTGGGCGCACTGACCTGGTAGATCAGGAAGAGTACGAAGTTACAGTACTGAAAGACTTCCTTCCAGAAGAACTAAGCGAAGATGAAATAAGCCAGATGATTGCGAAAGCAATTGAAGATACCGGTGCCGCCTCTATTAAAGATATGGGCAAGGTCATGGGTATCCTCAAGCCCCAGATGCAAGGGCGCGCAGACATGGGTGCCGTTAGCGGAAAAATAAAAGCCCAGCTTAATGCCTGAGCTTTTTAGCGCTTCAACACCCCTGTAGATACACCTCGTCATTCCTGTATGCTCTACTGATTTCATCATCTGGACATCTGGAATAACCTTTGAAACAGCTTCCCATGTGTCGCAGAGAAGCATAGCAAATAACAATAAACAGCCACTCATGACAGAATTACAAAACGACCGATTTCTTCGTGCCCTACTAAAGCAGCCAGTAGACCGTACACCTATCTGGATAATGCGTCAGGCAGGTCGTTATTTACCTGAATATCGCGCAACTCGCGAAAAAGCAGGCGACTTCATGAGCCTGTGCATGAATCCAGACCTTGCCTGCGAAGTAACACTTCAGCCACTCGAACGCTTTGACCTGGATGCCGCGATCCTGTTTTCAGACATCCTGACTATCCCTGATGCAATGGGACTAGGACTTTACTTCGAAACCGGTGAAGGCCCACGCTTTAAAAAACCTATACGCACTGCTGCTGACGTAAAAAACCTGCCTGTACCAGATCCGGAAGGTGAACTGAAATATGTAATGGATGCGGTTCGCACAATTCGTCGAGAGCTAAATGGCCGCGTTCCCCTGATTGGTTTTTCAGGCAGTCCCTGGACATTAGCCACTTACATGATTGAGGGTGGTAGCAGCAAAACATTCAGCAAATCGAAGACAATGCTGTTTGATGATCCCGCATTAGCACATCAACTTTTAGAAAAAATCGCTGAATCAGTGACTAGCTATCTGAATGCTCAAGTTGCTGCCGGCGCTCAAGCACTAATGATTTTTGACACCTGGGGTGGCAGCCTCAATCCTGAAATGTACAAGCTATTCTCCCTGGATTACATGCAGAAAATTGTTTCAAACCTGACACGTGAAGCTGATGGCAGGCAGGTGCCTGTTATTTTATTCACCAAGGGTGGCGGACAATGGCTTAACCAGATGGCAGACACCGGCTGCGACGGGCTTGGCCTGGACTGGACCATGAATATCGCCGAAGCGCGCAAGCAAGTAGGCGACCGCGTTGCATTGCAAGGCAATATGGATCCGAACACATTATATGCTTCTCCTGACACTATTCGTGCTGAAGCCGCCAAAATTTTAGAAGGATTCGGCAACGGCAGCGGACATGTATTTAACCTGGGCCACGGCATTACTCCCGATATCAATCCGGAACACGTTAAAGTTCTGGTTGATTCAGTTCACGAACTAAGTGAGCAGTACCATAAATAACAAGTAGCTTAGCCGCTATCAACATCAAATAAAGCGCTGTTTCAGCGCTTTATTTGATTATACGGTACATAAACCCTTCATTTTTTGACCTCACTCCAATTCCTTGTCAGAATGCCTGACATAAATTT
>Ga0316207_10004983_pt1 | contig 11222 bp, 15 predicted proteins | sample 6weekpyrite_MG_FD_204943 | JGI IMG/M metagenome (GOLD analysis project Ga0316207, IMG submission 204943) | Microbial mat bacterial communities from mineral coupon in-situ incubated in ocean water Damariscotta River, Maine, United States -... | ecosystem: Environmental > Aquatic > Marine >...
GATTATATTGTGAACTTCTATAACCGAACTCGATTACATTCAAGTTTAAATTATTGTTCACCCAATGAATTTGAACGACTTCAACTTCATTGATTACTTTGTCCATTTTTTCGGGGGAAGATCACGCGCAAACAGCGCGCGCCACTTACCCTAAACGTTAGCTGTATTAAGGTATTAGTAAAAAGAATAAAAATTGTTGTCAGCAGTGGGGCAGCAAAAACAGTTTGGCAGCGTTAAGTGTTTACCATAAATGGGTTTAGTCGTTTTTTGCTCGGCAGCGTGAAGGTTGTACCCGAAGCGGAGCATTTTAGTCTGCTTATTGCGGGTAGTAGCAAACAACGTAAAATTAATATATTAAGAACTAAAAAAACATCAAAATGCGAAGCAATCTATTAATAACAACATCATTGGGGCAACTTGCAGCTAACAAGTCGTCCAATTTGACCCTTAAAGCCTCGCTTCGCTCTACTTTAAGGTCAAATTAACTCTAACGTTAGAGGTAAAAGGAGAAAGCCTTGAAGTACAAACAAAATAAAATACTACTCACCTTACTGTTATCTTTAATCTCTGTAACAGCTAATGCAGGGTCTTTCTTCATTGATTGTAAAACTTCACCTAAAGAAGCAAAACTAGAATTACCTGCACCTGCTAATGAATGGGCTAAAATTGGCTGTAGTAAATTTGGTCATATTTTAATGGCACAAAAAGGCTGGTTTTGGGGCTTATCTCCTTCACCAAAACCTGCCTTCCTTCCTGCTGACATACTAAATACACGAAAAATGCGGAATGTAGGGAATACAATTTATTTTAAACAGTTTGAAATCAAGAAACTAACTGGCAAAGTAGCAAGTGAAAGGCATTATTTATTTCATAAATGGTTAGGGAAAGAACGAACTAGCATATATCCTGAAGTTTGGGAAATAAAAGCAACAAACGAATCAAATAAAACTCTTACATTAAATATATTCAAAAAAACAACTGGTGGTGGCTGGGGTATAGCATGCCTACCTAAATGCGGGAAAATGAAACCATTTATTATAGTTAAGAGATGAAAACCTCTAACAAGGCAATCAAAAAGGACGTTTAAAAGCGGTGCTCCGCACACACTTTTAAACGCCTCTTATTTTAATCGTTATATGGCATAGAGAAATATCATGGACTCAAAGTTTGATACATTAAAAAAGGAACTAAAAGAGTTAATCCGCAAGGGTGATCTTTTGTATTACTCTATGGCAGATGAACAAGACAAATTGCCGGATGGATTCAAAGAGAAGCTAGAAAAGAAAGGTATTGAACTTCCAGTATTCGTTTCTGAATATGATACATGGTATTCAGAAGCGCTATTAGTTATTAAACAAATCATGCCTGATAGATATGATGATTTTGTTAAACAATACAAAAATGAAAAAAGAAAAGAAATCGACTTTCTAACATATGGCATTGCTGATTATTTACTTGGCTTACGAACCACCAGAGGTGGTGGTTATGAGGTAGTAGCAGATCAAAGTGCAGCAATTCCGAAAATGCAAAACCAAAATTCAATTTTAGCTTCTGCTGAAAAGCGCTTTGAAAGCGCGCTTTTTGATATTCAGGAAGTCTTGCAAGCTGATATTTATGATTCAGAGCTTTCTGCAGCTAAAGAACTTGCGAAAAAGGGATTTGCTAGAGGTGGTGGGGCTGTCGCAGGAGTCGTACTTGAGAAACATCTTGGTCATGTTTGTAGTCAGCATGGTTTAAAGACCAGGAAGAAGCATCCTACAATTTCAGATTTTTACCAAATGTTAAAAGATAATGCTGTCATAGATACTGCGAAATGGCGTTTTATCCAGCACTTAGGCGATCTCCGGAATCTGTGTGACCACAACAAGGAACGAGAGCCTACAAAAGAAGATGTGCTTGAACTTGTTGAAGGTGTAGAAAAAGTGATTAAGACGGTATTTTAATAATGCCATATAACAAGGCACTCCAGCCGACGCCAAAAAAGCGGCGCGGCTGAGTTTAATCGTTATGTGTAAAAAACGAAATGATAGAAATGGATGCATTTAATAACTTGGAGGTTAAAGAGGTCTTCAACGCTTATCCGGATGACATCCGCGTAAGAATGTTATTTCTTCGTAAATTAGTTTTAGAAACAGCAGCAGAAGTAGATAACATAAAAAATTTAGAAGAAACATTAAAATGGGGTGAGCCAAGTTATCTAACCAAAGGCGGAAGTACAATAAGGATGGATTGGAAACAATCAAAACCAAACCAATACGCATTGTACTTTAACTGTAAGACAAAACTTATTGATACATTCAAAGAGCTTTATAAAGACAAATTCAAGTTTGAGGGTAATAGAGCCATTGTGTTTAATAAAAATGACAAAATTCCAACTACAGCTTTAAAGCATTGTATTCATTTGTCTCTCATATATCATAATGTCAAACACCTACCAATGTTGGGCGCATGATAAAAACACATAACAAATTAATCAAGTTCGCCCACAAAAACCGTGGGCTGGACGCTGCGCATAAAACGCGCATCGCCACTTATTTCAGACGTTATGTGTAATAAAAATATTTAAAAGTATAGTAAGCTGAACGCTGTTAACTAAAAAAGGCAAGCCAAGTAGTAAGCGGTTGTTATTTGTCAGGTGTTTACACCTGAAAGAAGCCAGTAAAAACGAAAAACCGGTTTACCGGCCAACAATGTGAGTGAACGTGCAGGGTAACCTGGAAGGATTACGTTAATAGAAAAACAAAAGGGTTGTGTGTGCTGAAAGTGAGTGCTAATAGCGAATCACATAACAAATCGTTCAACGACCGCCGTGCAAGGCACGGCTTGGACTCTCAAAAGCGGCGCTTCGCTCTGCTTTTTCGAGCCCGTTAACTCTAACGTTATGTGCAAAAACAATGCATGAGCACTATAAAATTAAAGAAGCAATCTGGCCACTCTTAGAAGAGGCGGGTTTCAACGTCGAGTCCGAAAATAGTCAAGTCGATTATTACGGTTCACTTAGAACCATATTTGTAAAAAATGAAAAGAGAGTGCTTCTGGAGTGGGATGGAGAAGAAGGTTTCGGGTACGCTGAAGTCTGGAAAAACAATGAATGGGAGAAATTACCCACAAATGTGCTTGAGTCTAAGGAATCAGAATTACAAGCAGCGATCGAAATGCTGTGTGTTGACTTAAGGGGCTATCTTTAGTGACTCTTCAGCAAACACATAACAAGCGGGTCAAGTTCGCTCCCTTTGGTCGCTGGGACGCGCAAAAAGCGCGCGCCCCTTACCCTTATCGTTATGTTTCACAAGGAATGAACAGATGCCAATCAACTTATTGCTGAAATGCCATGATTTAGAAACTACAAAATCATTCTATGCGGAAATACTAGATTTTGAAGTAATAGACTCTAGTGAAAGTACATGTACTGTACAGAAAGAAGATTGTTCAATCATTTTTACAACCGAAGAATTATGGTCAGGGCACCCAAAATGCACAGGCACTATTTATCTGTTCATCGACGATGTAGATACTTATTACGAATCAATAAAAGAAAAAGCCATTGTTCTTTGGCCTTTACAGGATATGCCGCACGGAACAAGAGAATTTGGAGTCAAGGATTACGATGAATACCACCTTGCATTTGCACAAAAAACATAACAAGTCGCTCGTTCGGACGCAAACTACGCTGCGCTTCGTTTGCGCCGCACAGCTTCAACGTTATGCCAAATAGTTACATTAACTAAAATTTGAGGAGAATATATGCGTTATATAAAGTTGACAGCCACTTCGATTATATTATTTTTTTACATGTGTGAAATAAATGCAATAGAAGTAACCCGATCAAATGTCCAAGTACAAAAAATTGTTCCGATAGCGACAGATAGACCCGCCTCTCCTGCTGTTCAAGGAACAATTAGAGTTTATTTAAATAGTGGCGCTTGGGGTTCGACTAGTTGTAGAACAGATGCGGCAGACTTACAAAAGGTAGATAGTCACTTGCTTGGCACATTATTGAGTGGCATCAGTCTCAGAAAAACCATTGATATAGTTGTTGAAAGTAATCTAAGACCGGATGGCGGTGAAGTATGTCAAGCCATTGCAATTATATTGAATATGTAATTAGGTATAACAAGGCGGCCCAGTTCGGACGCCAAAAAACCGCGTAGCGGTTTTTTGGCGCCGCTGGCCTTAATCGTTATGTGTAAATGAAATGACATATCGAAAAACATATTCTCCGAAGTTATACGGAGTGTTTCGAATATTTTTAGGAATATTTGCAGCTATATTTACTTACGGTTCATTTTATTTTGCAAACACGTCGATAGATCGCTTTAACGAAGCAATTTATGGCAATCATGGGCTTTTATTTCAATTATTTTTTATTGTCTTTTGGATATTATGGCTTGGGTTCGGAACAGCCTTTACATATTGGTCTTTTAGCGCGGGCTTTAAGTCATTAAAGTCGAAGAAAAAATGGGTTATTGAAATCAATGACAGTACATTTATTAGGCAAACACCTCATAAATCTATCGGCAAGGATTTTTCTATTCCTTTAAAAGATATAAACAAAATTATAAAAAAAGGCGAAAGTGCCGAATACATTGAATGGCTCTTACAGTGCGCTAATGGGGAAGTTATCGATATATCTGATAACTCACCATTCAATACTGAAAAAATTGTCCAAATTTTACTTTCTGCTAATCCTGAAATTGAGTATGCTAAAAAATAAAACACATAACAATGCGCTTAAGTCAGGGACGGTCAAAAGGCTATCGCCTTTTACCGCCCCCTTAGCTTAACGTTAGCTGTGATAAGGAAATAGCAAAAAGAATAAAAAAATGCGTTCAACAAACGGGTAATAAAAGCAGTTAAGGGGCAGCCAGTGATTACCATCAATGGGTTTAGTCGTTATTGGCGCGGCAGCGTGAAGCGGATACCCGAAACGAAGCCTTTTAGTCTGTGATTGCGGGTAGTAGTAAACAGTTAAAAAAAGAGAAAAAACAAAAAACAAACGGGGTGCGAAATCGTGTACCCTATATTAAAAATACGAGTAAATCGAAACAGCTAACAAGTATATCAGGCCATTCGCGTTGCTCATTCGGACGCCGCAAAGCGGCGCCGCCTATAAAAACGTTAGAGCTATAAAAAATGAAGTTAATCTTAATAACAATATTATCTTTAACTAGCAGCTACATAGTTGCATCTGATAATGCAAAATTTTGCTTCAGTCCTGTAAAAGAAGCTAATGCTTATGAAGTAATGGTTAATAGTTCGAAGAAATATACTTTGTCTGACTCTGTGCAAATCTGCATAAATGGGGAATACTTAAAAAATACGAATACTATTGAAATTCATAAAAACAAAAAACATTTCCAAACATTAAAAGTTAATTTTATCCCGAACCATAGTACAGTTGCTTGTGTAAATTATAATCAAAAACAACATAAATGGTTTAGTAGTTTTACAGCCATTGATGAGGAGCATTGTGAATTCAATAAAAAGCTCTAACAAGCAAGTCAAGAACGCTCGTTTTCACTCGCTGGGACGGTCAAAAGGCTATCGCCTTTTGCCGCCCCTTACTTAAGTCGTTAGCTGTATTAAGGCATTAGAAAAAGAATAAAAATTGTTGTCAGCAGTGGGGCAGTAAAAACAGTTTGGTAACGTTAAGTGTTTACCAGGAAGGGGGTTCAGTCGTGTGTTGCGCGGCAGCATGAAGGTTGTACCCGAAGCGAATCATTTTAGTCTGCTTATTGCGGGCAATAGTAAACAGAGTAAAATAAAAAGCATTAAAAACTAAACGAAATCCTAAATGCGAAACAAACAACTAAAAACAACAATCTTGGGGCAACTTGCAGCTAACAAGTCGTCCAATTTGACCCTTAAAGCCTCGCTTCGCTCTGCTTTAAGGTCAAATTAACTCTAACGTTAGAGCTATAAAAACATGAGCAATCTCATAACCATAACTTCATATAGCGAACCATTGGAAGCTCATATAGTTAAAGGTCGTTTAGAAGCTGAAGGTATACCAACGTATATTGCTAACGAACATCATATTTCTGTAGCATGGTATATATCTCATGCTTTAGGTGGTGTAAAAATACAAGTTCATGAAAAAGATCGAGAAAAAGCAATAAACATCATTAGTTTACTACATGATGGTAAATTTGAAGAAGAACTAAAAAATGAAACTGAAGTTTCAGAAACTAATATTTGTCCTAATTGCGGTTCATCAAGCTACAAAAGCAAATTCTCATTACCATTGTTGCTTCTAGTTTGGATTTCACTTGGAATAGCAGTTATTTTTCCAATTCATCGCAATAAACATAAATGTATCGAATGTGGTTGCAAATGGGTATATTAGCTCTAACAAGGCAGTCGAGTCATTCGCTTCGCTCATTGGGACGCGCCAAAAGCGGCGCGCCCCTCACTTAAAGCGTTATATGCAAAAGGCAAATCATGGAATGCGATGACAAAATAAGAAGTAAAATGGGTTTAGCTGTTTGCCTTAGAGACATGGGTAATGGTAATAGCCGAATATTCATCGATGATGTAAAGGCAGATAAGGAAGAAAATCCTATCAACTGGAAACATGACTATTTCTTTACTTATACTCCTGAACTAATAAACGAAGAAATAGATAATATGCAACTGTCTGATAAACAATTACAAGAAATCGGCGAGGCAGTTGTAGCAAGATTGTTGGCATTGAATGGCAGAGTTAAATAATGGCATATAACAAGTCATTCGTGTGGGACCGTCTAAAGCGCTGCGCGCTTTATCCGCCCCCACAATTCCAACGTTAGCTGTAATAAGGAAATAGCAAAAAGAATAAAAAATTACGGTCAGCAGTCGGGCAATAAAAAGTAATTAGGTGCAGACAGTGTTTACCATCAATGGGTTTAGTCGTGTGTTGCGCGGCAGCGTGAAGCAAGTACCCGAAACGAAGCCTTTTAGTCTGTGATTGCGGGTAGTAGTAAACAGTTGAAAAAATCAAAACAAACGGGGTGCGAAATCGTGTACCCTATATTAAAAATACGAGTAAAACGAAACAGCTAACAAGTATATCAGGCCATTCGCGTTGCTCATTCGGACGCCGCAAAGCGGCGCCGCCTATAAAAACGTTATGTGCAAATGAAAAAATAGTTCAGGAGAAAGGGATGAGAAGAATATCAAATATTTTAGTGTTTACTTTTCTATTATTGGGTTCGGTCAGTACAGCAAATGCTGGCTGGAAATATGGTTTAACAATAACAAACCTGTATATTCATTCAGACGGAAATATATATGTACAGGTTGATGGAGACTTAAGTCCAGCATGTACTTACAAATGGATACTTTTTTCTCCCGATGAAAGTAAATTTATGGATCGAACATATGCTGCGCTCCTAGCAGCTTATATGGGTGGAAAAAAAATAGCAGCTAATACATCTGATACTTGCCTAAGTTCCGGCCACGCAGACGGAGTGCATATTCAGTTAACTGAAAGTGCTAGTGGATAATTGGCCCCAAGACTCATTGGCTAACTGTCGCTGGTGTTATATTTTTCAACATCAAATAGCTAAAATTTGTATTTATTAAAGCTTGGCAAGTAGATTCAAGGGGCAAATCCGGGGTGAATTGACATAACAATGGCAATTAATCGGACCCTCCTCCGCGGTGTTTCGTTTGTGGCATCTGCCACAAGCCTAACTCCGCTCCGTGGGTCCGCTTATTGCTGGCGTTATGTGTAAAAAAATATGATTAAATCATTAACCTCAAAGTGGGCAATAATTCCGTGCTCACTATTGCTTGTATTTACTTATGCTCTAATGGGCATGGCTATGATACAAGCTGATGATTTTGATCGCGATATGACACTTGGTGAAATACTATTAGCCACTACACCAATCATTCCAGTGTCTTGGTTAGTGTTAATTATATTTTCACACATTATTAATTTAAATAATGAAAAGAATAGTTCTAAAGAAAGCCTCATACAAATTATGCTCGCCAGTTTTATACTTTTATGTTTTGTCTCATACTTGTTTATTATATGAAAACACATAACAAATCAATCAAGTATGCCCGCAAAAGACGCGGGCCGGACGCGCAAAAACCGCGCGCCGCTTATTTCAATCGTTATGTGTAAAAATTAAAATAAAGAGAAGAGACGGTAATGAAGAAAAGTTCAATTTTGTTATTTGGGGTAATGTTAAGTGGTTGCTCGGCTATACAGGTTATGCCTGAAGCTGCTGGAATTGAAATTGTAAATGAGCCACCAAATAAAAAAATGTGTAAATTTTTAGGGGAAATAGCGGGCTCACAAGGTAATTGGTTTACAGGAGATTTTACCTCTAATGAAAACCTTGTTATTGGTGCTAGGAATGAACTTAGAAATAAGGCTTATAAGCTAGGCGGAAATGTTGTTTATATTCAGGATATGAAAAATACAAGTGCGTGGGGTTCACTCGGTACAACAAATACAACGGCAATAGGTAAGGTATACAAATGTGCTGGTTAGCACATAACAAATCGTTCAACGACCGCCGTGCAAGGCACGGCTTGGACTCTCAACCGCTACGCGGTTTCGAGCCCGTTAACTCTAACGTTAGCTTTATAAGCCACTAGCAAAATGTTTATTTAATGAGCGCTTGCAAGCAACGGGTAAAAGCAACAGCAAAGGAAGCCGTTATGTAGTACCCGATAATGGTCATTAGAAAGCTAAAAGGTAACTGTAAACAGAATCCATTTAAGTTACCTTTTAGTCTGTGAAAATCGGACATTAGTAAACTAAGAGTAATGAACAAGGTTTAGAGCGTACAATGGCGTTACAAAGTACCACTAAAGAAAACGGTAAACAAAATTCAACAGCTAACAAGGTGTTCAATACGCTCACGTTGTTCGCTGGGACGCAAAAAGCGTTGCTTTTTTGCGCCCATTAACACAACGTTAGCTGTAATAAGGAAATAGCAAAAAGAATAAAAAATTACGGTCAGCAGTCGGGCAATAAAAAGTAATTAGGTGCAGACAGTGTTTACCATCAATGGGTTTAGTCGTGTGTTGCGCGGCAGCGTGAAGCAAGTACCCGAAACGAAGCCTTTTAGTCTGTGATTGCGGGTAGTAGTAAACAGTTGAAAAAAGCAAAACAAACGGGGTGCGAAATCGTGTACCCTATATTAAAAATACGAGCAAATCGAAACAGCTAACAAGTATATCAGGCCATTCGCGTTGCTCATTCGGACGCCGCAAAGCGGCGCCGCCTATAAAAACGTTAGCTGTAATAAGGAAATAGCAAAAAGAATAAAATATTGCGGTCAGTAGTCGGGCAATAAAAGGTGTTTCGGAGCAGGTTGTATTTACCATCAATGGGTTTAGTCGTGTGTTGCGCGGAAGCGTGAAGCACGTACCCGAAACGAAGCCTTTTAGTCTGTGATTGCGGGTAGTAGTAAACAGTTGAAAAAATCAAAACAAACGGGGTGCGAAATCGTGTACCCTACATTAAAAATACGAGCAAATCGAAACAGCTAACAAGTATATCAGGCCATTCGCGTTGCTCATTCGGACACCGCAAAGCGGCGCCGCCTATAAAAACGTTATGCGTTAGGACTACAACGGCCAGAGAAATGACAAATGCAACTGAGCAAAGTGTAGTATGGGATTATTACAAGCCAAGACATACGCATTCTTGGAACATGCTTCAACTCGCGGCGGAACATCTCGTGAAAGAAGGTGATTCTCAGGATTTCGAAACAGAATATGCTTGGGAAAATTTAATTATTCGTCTTTGTTTGTATCGAAACACTGTAAAAACATTAACTAAATTGCCTGTAGTTAAGCAAGAAGCTGAACAAGCAATTAAACGCTTTGATGCCGTATTTATGCAAAATGGAAAAAACGCGTTAATTGCTATAAGAAACATGTTTGAGCATTTCGATGATTATGCATCTGGGTTAGGGCGTGGTCCAGCAAAAAGAGATACTGAATTAGATCCATGGCGTGCAATTTCTGTTGAAGAATTTAACCGTGGCCAGTTTAGTCTCGAATTAACGACTTCAATGAATGCTGCGAACGATTTGCGTTCCGATGCAAAGGAAGTTAGTGATAAGTTTATTAGTTGGTTTAAGAGTGAAACTGTAACTAATGAGTAAAAAAACGCATAACAAGTCAACCAAGCCGACGCCAAAAAGCGGCGCGGCTTGTTTCAAACGTTATGTGTAAAAATACAATAAAATCAAAATCATTAAAAAACAAATAGGGTGAAAAGTTCATTTTATAAACTAAATAAATAACCCTCGTTCTTTTGTAAAAATGAGAAATAAGCCCAAAAAGAACAAAAAATAAAAAGACAATGGAGTTAAAATAATAAAAAATGAAAGGAAGCAAAAACAAACTAAAACCAAAAGCGGGCAAAGTCTGTTGTTAAATATTGAGTCTCACATAACAAGGCAATTAACTCATTCGCTTTGCTCATTTGGACGCCGCAAAGCGGCGCCAGTTATCTAAGCGTTATACGAAAATAAAATAGGAAAAATAAATGATCAGTAAATTTGTAATATTAATGGGTTTATTAACATCTAGCATTGTTATGGCAGAGGATAGTTTAAATTTTGATGGAGAAGTATATGTAAAAAAATACACTAAAAATTTAGAAAAATTAAAATTGACTGAATATGTGCGCGAGGATGAGACACTTGAGAATTGGACGAAACTATTAGCTATTCGAAATTTTCCTAATCTTGAAGATCCTAGAAAAGCAGTGCATATGCTAGGTGCAAAGGTAAGGCAGCAAAATCCAAAAGCTCGAATGAAAATCAGATCATCAGTGGAGCTGAATGAAGGCCAAATAGACTTTATAACATGGGTAAAAGGCAGTGGTGTAATGGAGTTTAACGTTCATAAATATTTGGAAAGTGATGATTATATTGGATTAATTAGTTATCAATTTGCGTATAAATTTAGTGTTAATGATAAGGAAGCGTTCGAATATTTCAAGAAAAAGAAAAATAAGTGGGTTGGTGAAATAATAAAATCTGAGTTTGCAATTGATTTTGAAGAATAAAATAAAATTGTATAACAAGTCGCTCAGCCTGATTCCAAAAGCGTTGAACGCTTTTGTCCCAGGCTAGCTCAGCGTTAGGGGTGTAAAAATATGAAGACTCAACATACAGATAGAAACATATATCTTCTAGATAGCGACATTGAGATATGGGTCGAGCCAGATGCTTATTGCCCTAGGCTAATAATTAAACGACCGAAAA
>Ga0316207_10004984_pt1 | contig 11220 bp, 14 predicted proteins | sample 6weekpyrite_MG_FD_204943 | JGI IMG/M metagenome (GOLD analysis project Ga0316207, IMG submission 204943) | Microbial mat bacterial communities from mineral coupon in-situ incubated in ocean water Damariscotta River, Maine, United States -... | ecosystem: Environmental > Aquatic > Marine >...
ATAGTGTTAACTTCTACTACGCCTGGCGTCTGACGCAACTGTGGTCGAACAATCCAGTCTTGCACAGTACGCATATCCATCGCGTTGAGCTCTGAACCTTCACTAGGCGATACCGTGTACATGAATATCTCACCCAGGCCTGTGGCTATTGGGCCCATCGCAGGTTCGATTCCCTGAGGTAGTCGCTCCTTTACTTCGATCAAACGTTCACTGATTAGCTGGCGTGCCCAGTAAATGTCAGTACCGTCCTCGAAGACAACGGTGACCTGTGACAGGCCGTAGCGTGATACCGAACGCGTTTCAGAAAGACTCGGTAGGCCTGCCATAGCCGTTTCAATGGGAAAGGTAATACGCTGTTCGGATTCCAGCGGTGAATAGCCCGGTGCCTCAGTATTAATTTGCACCTGGACGTTAGTGATATCTGGCACAGCGTCAATAGCCAGACGATTAAAGTTATAAATCCCCAGAGCCGAGACCCCAAGCGTGATAGCCAATACCAGCCAACGATGGGCCAGTGAGGCAGCAATTATGCGATTCAACATTATACTGCTCCTTAGTGGTCGTGGCTGGCGCCGGACTTTTCAACATCCGCTTTGATGAGGTAACTATTTCCGGTGACGTACTCGGTATTTGGCTTCAAGCCATTTAGCACTTCCGCCCATTCCCCGTTCTGACGCCCGAACTCAAGCATGCGTACCTCGTATCTATCACCGTAGCGCGCGAACACCACCTGGAAGTCACGAAAGCCTTGAATAGCAGACTGGCGTACGGCCAGATCCACAGGATGTTCAGCTATCGTTACCCGACCACGCACGAACTGCCCCGGACTCAGTTGGCCATTCGTATTATCTAGCACTACACGTGCCTGTACGCTCTGACTGGCATGAGCCGCCAATGGCGACACCCAATCGATGGTGCCGTTGATGGCTTGCCCTTCAAGAGGTTCCACCGTTACTGCCTGTCCAGGCTTTACACGTGATCGATCACGTCCGAACACATCCAGTTCAACCCAAACCTTTGACAAATCGGCAATGGTGAATAAAGAGCTATCACCTGTTACGCCTCCAACCTGTACATCACGGCGCAAAATCAGACCATTAATTGGAGCCTTAACGTTATAACTCTGCAGGCTTTCATTGCTCTGCACTGTCACGAGCACATCACCTTTTTTCACCTGCTCGCCAATGTTTCGCTTCACTTTCCGCACAACCCCATCGAAGCGGGCGCGAACTTGCGCAAGCCGATTAGGATCTGTTTGTACACGCCCAGTGAGCACAAGCGTTTCAGCAAGCATTACAGGTCCGGCAATTTCAGTTTCAATGCCAGCCTCTTTTGCCAGTACAGATGGGATCTGTGTGCGCCCCTCATAACTTGCAAACGACCACTGGTAGGTTTTTCCTATATGCTTTGCAGTGATGGCAACATCAAATGAATGAGGTTCAGTGACTACCCCTTGTCCACGCAAATAATCCATTAACGGAACAAAACTGAAACGGTCAACCTGACCGTCCAGACGGGTTAACTCAACTTCTAATTCTACTGCATCAGGTGATAATGGCTGTCCCTGATAGTAGGCGTATACATGGAATTCAGGTGGCACACCTGTTTCATACAGTGCCAATTCGATTGCGAAACCGTCCTTTTCAAACAACTTGCCACCATGAGGCCCTTTGGGGATCTCTTCGCCACCCGCCTCATCATTAGCCTGATCGTGGTCCATTGCACTGGTAGCCATATTGGGCTCGTCAAAATTTGTCATCTGCCAGGCGGCTACTGCGATAACGCCCACTGCCAGCAGGGAAAGAATAATATTTCGATTCATTGTGAAGCTCCGATGGTATATGTGGCACCGGTTAAGCGAACAATCTCAACGCCTACCTTGTGATGGTCAACTGCAGCAGCTAAATATTCATTGCGCGCGTCTAACAGAATTTCCTGCGCTGACGTCAGCTCTAATAATGAGTAGCGACCCGCAGCATAGCCTTTGCTGTAATCGCGCAATGCCTTTTCAGCAGCCGGAATAATACGTTCCTGATAGGCCGTAAATCGGTCACGGGCATGCAGCAGTTCCTGGTGTAATTCAAACAGGGTTGCTCGCAGTGCCAGATGTTGGTTCTCAGCTAGCAAAGGCTCACGTTGAAACAAGCTTTCAGCCTCATCCACATATGGTTGTGCACGCGTAGCGCTACCTAAGGGCACACGTAAAGATAAGGTAAATCCAAAATCATCATTGGCATTAAGGTGTCGAACGCCTGCCCTGAGATCAAGATCAGTCTGCCTGCGTGCGCGTGCAAGTTGTACTCGAGCATCTGCTAATCGCTTTTTGGTAGCTAACCGCGCTAATGCTGGATTATTTACGATGCGTTGCTCCAGCATCGCGTACTCTGGCTCTGCATCCAGACTAAATAAATTAGCCTGGGCGCTCCCGAAATCAGGGATTAATTCACCCCAAAGTACCGATAGTTGGCGTCGACCATTGGCGAGTAAATGGTCTGTTTCCTCAAGCGCGAGTTCTGCCTGTGCCAGGTTAATTTGTGCTCGGCTACGTTCTGCGGATGGTGCCTTCCCAATTCTGAAGCGTTTTTCCACCGCCCTTAGGGTGCGTTTCATCAGCTCAACCCGCTCCTGGCTCAGTTCCCGTTCGGCCTGTACCCGTACGATAGTAAGAAAACGTCTTGCCGCTTCGGTTAGCAAATCCATTCGTTGCGCGTCCTGTTCGTGTCGCAGAATGCCTAACTCAAACCGGGCAACCTCACCACGCAAGCGTGCTTTGTCACCCATTTCCAGAACACGCCCCAGGCTGAGGGTGGTTTCTAAATCTCTGATACCACTGACCTGTCCTGTTCCTGCCAGATTCTCCAGTTCCACACCAAATTTCCAAGGTGTCGACTGGCTTTGTTGTCGAATGCGGGCGGCGGCGGCTTGGGTATCAAACCCTGCTGCTTGTAACTGCGTATTATTTTCAAGGACATGGGCAATGGCCTGTCCTAATGTCAACGGTGTTTCCACCGTCATTTTGGGGGCAGCAGTAGCCGTCACCGCCCAGATTAGGGCACAAGCCCCTATCGAAAATCTCATGGTTATGATCCTTCAGACCAATGAACGGTCCAATTGATAGCCGAACAGCACAGAACTTCTCAGCTGTAGATTTTAGCAGCCAATGTCGGTCAGTACCGTAAAATCAGAGAGTGTTTTTTCGTTAGGAGTGTGGTGGAGCGCGTAGCTGAGGCGTTCTATAAAGAAAATTGAAGTGCGGCTGCTCTTGGTCAGAATATGCCCGTAGTTGACGGTCTTTCCTGTTAGAAACAGGCAGCAGCAATAGAACAAGTAAAAGTGCAAGGACTGGAAGTTGTAGCTTAGATAATTTTAGAACAATATTTCCAGAGGAATCGATCGTATGGCCGCTGGAATGTTCGGCAACATCATGAATACCCATATCATAATGAATGTTAGCGACATGTTTAGATGTAGCACCATCATGATGCTCTGCAGAACCTTCGAAACCCGTATCATGATGCGTACCAAACATTTCAGTGTGGTGTGCGGCATCAGCTCCGACTTGTTCGTCGTCATGATGAAGATGGTAGTGGGCTGGGAGTAACACCATCGACAGAAAAGCGAACAGCATCAACCAGCTGATTGCTTTCTTATGGGTAAGAATGTCGTGTAGTGTAAGATTCATTGTGATCAATACTATCAATTTAATTGGGTAGAATAAATAAAAAAATGACTTTCTTAATTTCCCCATAATTACCGGTAAGTAAGACACAAACCAATCAGGTATGTTCCCGCCATATATAATAATATATTTTCATTAAACCATTATGGGCGCCAATATTTATACCCTTCCATCTGAAGCCTGATCATCTCAGGGGCTCCGGCAGGCACGAAATCAACTTCCAGAGGGAATTGCTCTTCTTTCAACCCCCATGCTCGCATACTGATTCGACAGGCACGAAATGTAACGCCACGGTTCACGAGCTTTGTCAAAAGCTGGGACGTCGCCTGATTTTCAGCCAACAGCGCGTGAATACCATCTTCATAGGCTACCACGACGATTTTTAGTTTATTTTCACCCAAATCGCTCAACACCTTGTCAATCTGCAGAAGCGCCCTTCTATGTCCGTAGTTGTCCCCCGTCCTCGTAAGCTGCATAACGAACGGCGCCGCCTCACTTGCCATCACAGCACCAAATGGCTGAATTCCTAGCATCGCTATAAGAAGCGCAACGATTAACCCATAACTTTTCATATTCTATTATCTCAACTATTAATCTTATGAATGTAATTCTGATATGCGTGTCTAGTCATCGAGTTCCAGCTCTTCCAGTATCGGACATTCGCTCAAGGCTCCATGTCCACTACATTTCATGATCATGCGTGCCAAAGCTTCACGGATCTGGTTAAGGTCGTGAATCTTCTGATCAACCTCTTCGATCTTTTGCATCGTACATAGTTTGATTTCGGTGCATGACGCCCCCGGTTCCTGGCGCAGCGCCAATAGCTCGCCGATATCCTTCAGTGTAAAACCGACTTCCTTGCAGTGTTGTATAAATCTTATCCGCTTAAGTGTATCCAGTGGGTATTGCCGGTAGCCAGCATCCGAGCGTTGCGGTTTAGCAATCAGTTCCTGCTTTTCATAGAACCGGATTGTCTCGACCGTTACTCCAGTCTGCTTTGCCACCTGCCCTATATTCAACATAGCCATACCCGTCTCCAAAGCTGCCCCAAATACTAAACCCTGTACTATACTTCAGGGTCAAGAGGAAGGGAGGAAAAATTAATTAAGCTGGTATTACGAGATTTCAAAGAAATTGCAAGGGATAGCAATTACCTGTAGTAGTCGCGACCCGATAACAAGTATAAGAATGACTGACATCTAAAGCGATACCCATCCATCATCCGTGTTTCCTGTGGATTATTTATCATTGTGATGGCAACCGTGGCTCTCGTGTTGATGCTCGAGGTTATCCAGCTCTGTTTCTTCAAGATAATGGACAAAAGCACTCTTTAACTTGTCTTTCCATGCTTTGCCAAGTTGTGCGCCAGACTGGTCAATCGACTTTTCAATTTGCACTGCCGTAGCCTCAAGCAAGTCATAACGAATACGAACCAAGTCACCTTCGACATCAACCTCTTTAACCCCCATCATAGCCTGTAGGACTTCAATGAGTTGTCGCTGAATTTCCTCGTTAGCCGGTGACTCCAACCGTATGACACGTTGTTTTAAAACATGCATACCCTGCTGTTTTGCTGAAGGTATACCCGCTTTCCCAACATATAAATGAGGATTAGTCACAAAGCGTTCGCGACATTGTTCTGAGCAGAAATAGAAATGACTGCCTTGATATCTTTCATGAATATCATTATCACTGACATCCATGTGGCAAACCGGGTCCTGTTTGTATTCAGAACTATCGCTCATGCTTCCCTCACTAAAGGTGACGCAAATAAAACAGGTAAGCCTTTTCGAAAACGTTCTTCAAATGCACCAGTATTTTTGAGCGACGTGGGAATATATTCCAGAACGGTGGCTTATTGTCTGAAGACACATGCAGCCACATAGCATCGTTTTCCATATTCAATATACATGAAAGTTCGTAGCGGTAAGTATTCACTGCGGGTTTCTGTTTCAAAACAGCCCGCATGTTCTTTGCTGCTGCGGCAGAACGTAACTGTGCCATGTGTGCCTGATGTGGCACCCATGCTGGCGGGTTTTCATGGCTGGCACAATCCCCTGCCGCAAACACGTTTTCCATATCTTTTACCTGGCCGTATTGGTCAACTTCAATCTGACCGCCCTCAGACACAGGCAAACATGAATTTCTGACCAGCCCAGATCCGGTTATTCCTGCAGAAAACAGAACCAGATCTGCTTTTCTCAGGCGTCCATCTGCATCCAGCATGCCACCTTCTACGAAACTTGCTGGCTCATAGCCATAATCCAGGATAATTCCGCGCTCCGTCAGCAGATCTGTAATAGCACCTGTTTCACCAGGTTCAATATTTGGTGAAAACAAATGCAACTCAAATTTATCCCGCAAGCCTCGTTGCTTGAGTGCGTAATCCATCAGGCATGCGCTCTCATACATTTGACCACCACGACCTGCAACAAACCCGTCAGCCTTGTTGAGCTTGAAGCCTAAATAGATCACGCCTTCTGATAGCTTATTCAATGCAGACATAAAGGCGTCCATGTCATCCGGCCCACGACATGGCGAATACGTAAACTCACGTGTACCCGGTATATCATCTTCCAGGAATGCAGGGCCAATACCCAGGAACAAGGCATCATTATTGTAGGTTGCATCATTTGTCACAACAGTTCTGCCACCATCCCTGATATCAATCACCTGGTCGTCTATAAAGCGAATGTTACGCCTTTCAAGAAATGGCCGGATGTCGACCCGAATATCGCGATTGTTTTTCTTACCAATGATAAATTCAGGTATCGCAGGAAAATAAACAAATTCACCATTACCGATTACTGTCACGTCATAACGAGACCAGAATCTACGTAAGAAAGCACTAAAGATCGGGTATATCTGCATACCCAGGAGATACTGAATAAAAAATAACGACGCAAAGCCATTACCAACAATTGTAATTCTTTTCTTCATATCAATTCTGTGCATCCTGCAAGCGTTTTTCTAATGCAGCAGTTGCAGTATCTGCCATATCGGAATTACCTGCAGAAATCTTCTTTAGTACCTCAATCGGTACATTGAGGTTAACCACCGCCTGTTTCCTTACTCTTAATTCCGGATCATCGAGCAACTTAACAACCAGATCAGATGGCGTATAGCCACAATGCGCCACTGAGAAACGCACATCTGCCGATCTATCATTAACAAGTGGGACAATTGCAGCTCGCGGTGCCCTTAAATTATGTGCCAATGCTGACCTTACTCTCCAGCTTGGATCGCTAGCCAGCATAATCAGGATATCTGCGGGCGTAGTCTGACGTTTGGCAACGATTTCTCGCACCTTCCAGTCTTCATCTTGTGCGTAGCCCATTAATTCCACAGCATTAGTAGCAGGGTTAGCTGCTGCACGCATCCGTTCTTCAATGCTTTCTGCTAAAGCATGCTGTGCAGATAGGCTTACTACTATAATAAAACCCAACAAACCCATTTTTAGCACTCTTTTCATATATAAATATCCTGACAGTATTCTCTAAAAACGTTATTTAAAGGATTATGAAATATAAAACATTCATTAATGTTCATGTCGACCGCCACCCATATGGCTATTTATTTCACTACTCATTTTGTCCCCGACATGATTTTGCTCTGTTTCTGAATCATGATCCATGTGGTTGGCTGACTGATCATGCCCAGTATCGTTGGAATGACCATGTCCTGGTGATGTCTCGCTGTCCAGCTGACGATATGCCTTTGCATCGATACCCGGTAAAGCCTTAACGAATGCAACAATATCCCATAGCTCGTCGTCACCATGAGTGACACCCCAGGCGGGCATGCCTGTCATTCTGATGCCATTTTTTATGACCCAGAACAACTCTGCATCACTCATAGCATGATCACCAGTTTTAGTAAGATCAGTAGGTGATGGATTCAGCCCCTGGGTTACTGGTGTATCGGAATAGCCCGGCGGAGTGTGGCAAACCGCACACATTTCTCTGTAGCTCCGAAACCCATTCCTGATTTGTGTTAACCCACCAAGTTCAGGTGCAACAATATCCCTTGCACGCACCTCTATGGATGCCTCACGTGTTGAGACCAGGAACCAGCGAAACAGTGGTGGGTCCTCCCAACCTGCTGAAACATTAAAGGCACCGGAAAACACCACCAACACGGCGGATACTACTATTACAATAATGCTAACAACAGACGTCTTTATATAGTTCTTCATGTATTCTCCACACCATATTCACACATCATTTCTAACCCTCAAGCTTCTCAAACATTGGCTACACCCAAAGCTCAAGATTAAATTTGCGCATCACCGCACGTAAGATATCGCTACGCGTTATAATGCCGACTAGCTCCCCATTATCAATTATCGGCATTGAGCCAATATGCCCTTCTACGAAAAGGCGCGCAACATACCTTACATCTGTGTCACGTGTTGCTGAAACAACGTTGCTTGTCATAATCCCTGACACCGCCTCACTCATTCTACGCACTCTATCTTCACGTCCATTTTTGCTCGACACATCACCCATATATTGTAATACGTCACGATCAGAGACCAACCCTACCAATTCATCATTTGATGAAATAACAGGAATATGCCGGAACCCTTTAATCTCAAACAGTTGTAGCGCTTCAGCTAGTGTCGCTGAAACCCTTAACACCTCTACAGGTGAAGACATGATCTCGTTTGCATAAATTACCGGGTTATTTTCTGAAGCATGTTCAACACCGCTATATGCTTTACTGGCTATACCTTCATGTTGGTGATGCTGTTCTGTCATATCTGCCGCTTCATCATGCTGCTTAGCGTCAATAGCATGATAGGCATCAACCTTATCTGTTTTTTTGACAGGTCGCTTTTCAAACAACCGATTCATCGGCATGGCTTCATGGCCATTCAGCCCATGAATTGAGAACCCCATATTTTACTCCCTATGACAATGTGTCCAATAATTTATGCATACTTACCTTGATTTTCCACGGCACCAGACACAGTGACAGTTAACATGATTACAGCTTTTGTCCTTAAAGCGACTCGCATAGCGCATTTGGGCCCATGGCAACAGGCACTTTTTAAAGAATGTTGGGCGGTAAGCTTTATAAAGTACATGACGAACATCCGGGTTGCCTGACCATCGGCGAAGCAGCCAACGGTAACCGGTATTTCCAAGCAAACTATATATCGCACGGTTTACCACTGAAGTTTGCATCTGCGGGAGAAGCAAACGTTTCCATAAAACATCATAGTTTTTTTTCTCAAGCAGGCTATGGGCTGCCAGGATACCCGAGTGTATTGCGCAGCGCATGCCGAACCCCCAGAGGGTATCCTGGAATCCGGCCTGTTCACCTATGACAGGGTTAGGCCCACTGTAGGCACTTTCAGGAATCCTGAAATTTCCCGAACCTCCATGGAATCGCGGATTAATCATATCCAGCCCGACAAGGTTCCGAAAAGCTTCCACAGTTTTTTCGACATAGTGCTTTTCATGCTTGAAATCAACAAACATACAGGTCTTTACGGTACCTCGACCTTTCATAACGAGCAGATAGGCATAACCCTTCGGCGCAATTTCATCATCGCAAATGACCCAGAACCCGTCCTGCAAACCTGTTTCGAAGTGATAACCGACAGCAACTGCATCTGCCACTGCTGGGCCCGCAGCGAGAATCCCTAAATCTGACACATGCTTGAGCCGACTGTTGAATATTACCTCTACGCCATGTCCTACAGCCTGCCTGTACAGGCAGCTATCCAACGTATCGGGGGCCGGCCCCCGCTCGACAAGGTAAAAGAGCGGCTTGGTATTTTGTATCTTGTAGGCATTTCCAAGGTAATCGTAGGCCGTCCCTTCATAAAACGGTTTTGCTGTAAATTCTGTACTCAACCCCAGCATTTTTAGAAATGACAATACATCACGCTTGCTGCTCCAGTTCTCCAGCCCCTGGTAATCCCCCTGGAAACGGTGACCAACTTCCTCATGTGCTTCGTGAACAACTACCTGGCACCCGGCTCGGGCAAGAATAATAGCAGCAGCAAGACCTGCGGGCCCTGCTCCTGCTATCTGTATGGCATTGCTCATATATACAAGGCCCTAAATATCTAACTTGTTAATGCCCGCAAATCCGCTCTATTCTTCCGGGTATTGTTTTCTGACAATAATCGCATTGTAGATGGGCACCCATATCACAGCGAAGTACCAGCCATAGCTATAGCTTTCCAATACTCCAAGGAAAAAACTTTCCCAGCTCAACCATTCAAACCCTGGTAACATTTTTGCCCAGACTTCATACATGGCATGCCCGGGAAACATTAGATCGAACCCTACGCAAAGTACGTAAGTGATCAATAAAAACAAACTTGTTGCATGACCTATAGCTGACATTGATAAACGACGACTCATGATACATCCTCCTCATTGTTATGATTTAGGTACAGCGCTGGTTCTAGCTCAAACTTATCCATACATTTGCGCGAACAGAATCGAACTAACGCGCCTTTATACATCATTCCATATCCCTGGTCTGACTCGACCTTCATGTGACAGACCGGATCAGTATATTCAGTATCTGGTTTATCTGAATTATGACCACGCAACATATGTGCACCGCAGCCAAACCTCATCATCAAATAGAACAGGCCAGCGAATATCAGAAGCGAGAGTAATCCGTCCATTTCCAGTCTCCTTACTACAGTTTCGATTGATTGGTGGCTCCTTCCGGCACCTGTACAGTAAAAAACTCATACCATTGACCAGTCGGCGGAAAGAATGCTCTTGGGGTATTACTCTTGTACTCAATATATGCATCTCCAAACTCGCTCTGCGCGCGTTTTTCTTCCTTTATAGCCAGGTGAGCGTATGCATACAGGAGTACAGGTGCCATAATTACTGTCAGTAGTGTTGGCCACTGCACCAGGAAGCCACTTATCACGAGGAAAAGCCCTGTGTACTGTGGATGCCTGACATACGCATAGATACCTTCAGTTACAAGCCTGCCGTGTGCAGCGTGTATTTGTCGCCACCCTTTTGATAAGAGGGTGTAACCCATTACCATAAGCAATAAACTCAAGCCCATAACAATCGCCCATGCCATGTTCGATCCGCCAAATACCACAACCCAAAGATGCCCGAGTTTATGACTAAATGGCTGTAACGCAGGGTATGCATCCCCCAACCAGCCAGTAAGCAAGTAAATTGTCAGCGGGAAGCCATACATCTCGGCGAAAAGCGCGACAAAGAAGGCCGTTACCACGCCCATGTTACGCCACTCCTGACCACCTCTAGGTTTAAGAAATCCAAGCGTAAAGAACACAAACAGGCCAACATTAAATGCGGCTATTATCCACATGCCGTAGGCATATTCTTGATCCATTATGCGCCCTCTCTTTCTAAATTAAGTCCCATAGCCATTCGCATCACGATTCAAGCTCTTTACGTCTTCGCTCAAATTCATCATCATCGATCTCACCACGCGCATAACGTTTTTTTAGAATCTCCATAGGCGATTCCTCATTTGGGCTTCTCCCGCTATTCTCACTCCCACTCCCGCCCAATGCTTTAACT
>Ga0316207_10004985_pt1 | contig 11218 bp, 10 predicted proteins | sample 6weekpyrite_MG_FD_204943 | JGI IMG/M metagenome (GOLD analysis project Ga0316207, IMG submission 204943) | Microbial mat bacterial communities from mineral coupon in-situ incubated in ocean water Damariscotta River, Maine, United States -... | ecosystem: Environmental > Aquatic > Marine >...
CATGTTCTTCTAGCTTACGAACAACCGCTGCAACAGAAGAAGCTTTCTGCCCAACTGCAACATAAATACATTTAACACCCGTGTCTTTCTGATTGATTATCGCATCAATCGCCACAGCTGTTTTACCAGTTTGTCTGTCACCGATGATTAATTCACGTTGACCACGACCAACCGGTACCATTGCATCAATTGATTTCAAACCTGTTTGAACAGGCTGATCAACCGATTTACGTTCGATAACACCCGGAGCAATTTTTTCAATGGGTGCTGAGCTTGATGCTTTAACAGGACCTTTGCCATCAATTGGCTCACCTAATGCATTAACAACGCGACCACATAGTTCGTCGCCAGTCGGTACTTCTAAAATACGACCGGTACATTTAACTTTGTCACCTTCAGTAATGTTACCGTAGTCACCTAAGATAACCGCACCAACAGAGTCGCGCTCTAAGTTAAGTGCCATACCGTAAACGTTACCTGGGAATTCAATCATTTCGCCGTACATAACGTCAGCAAGACCATGAATTCGTACCACACCGTCCGCAAGCGCTACGACTGTACCTTCGTTTTGAGCTTCGCTTACTTTCTCGAAGCTCTCGATTCGTTGCTTAATCAGTTCACTGATTTCAGATGGATTAAGTTGCATGAATATTTCCTCAAATTTTAAATCTGTTAGCGCATTAACGAGTGTGTTAAGTCATCAAGGTGACGCGTTACTGTACCGTCAATCACCATATCACCTGCGCGAATTATCGCACCACCAATTAATGAGTCGTCAACGCGCGTGGTCAATGAAATATCTCGACCCAAGCGTTTCTTTAAGCTTGCTATTAAATTTTGTTGCTGTGCATCTGATAATGGAAAAGCTGAAATAACTTCCGCATCAAGCGTACCTTCAGACTCAGCTCTATATTGCTCATATACTTTTGCAATATCACCAAGAATACTTAAACGTTTGTTTTCAGCCAGGACACGAACAAAGTTTTGACCTTCGCTGTTAAGATTGTCACCACATATATCTAAAAATAAAGAAACTAAATCTTCACCTTTAATATGTGGACTCTCAATCGCTTCGGCCATATTACTATCGCTTGCAACCGCTGCAGCAAGTGCCAACATATCAGACCAGGCTGATAAATCGTTTTTAGCGCTAGCTAAATCAAAAGCGGCTTGTGCGTATGGACGTGCAATTGTGCTGTTTTCTGCCATTATCGCAATTCCTAAAGTTGAGCAACCAGGTCGTTAAGTAAGTCTTCGTTTGCTTTCGCATCGATTTCTTTCTTCAACACTTTGCCAGCACCTTGTACTGCCAAGCTAACAACCTGACCACGTAACGCTTCACGAGCACGATTTGCTTCTTGCTCAATTTCAGCATTTGCAGCAGTCACAATACGTTCAGCTTCTACACGAGCAGTGTCTTTCGACTCTTCAACAATTTCACTGGCACGTTTATCTGCCTGTGAAATAATTTCCTGTGCTTTGTCTTTAGCTTCTTTCAAAATTTCAACGGCGCGTGCTTTAGCAAGCTCTTCTTCATGTTGACCTTTTTCAGCTGCCGCAAGACCGTCAGCAATACTTGCTTTACGTTCTTCCAGAGCACCCATAATTGGTCGCCATACAAACTTCACGGTAAACCAAATGAAGAAGAAAAAGGTTATTGATTGACCTAATAGCGTTAAATTAATGTTCATAGTTGAACCTTAAACCTATATTAAAAATGTTTAAAACCGTTCTTGCTTTCAGGTTTACTATTAAGCAACCGCAAACAGAACGTACATTGCAATACCAACTGCAATCATAGGTACCGCATCCACAAGACCCATAACGATGAAGAATTGTGTACGTAACATTGGAATAAGTTCTGGTTGACGAGCTGCGCCTTCAAGGAAGCGACCACCCAAGATACCGATACCAACCGCTGCACCTAATGCACCTAAACCCATCATTAAAGCACCTGCGATATATAATAATGCTGATTCCATTTTAGTCTCCTGTTGTACTAATACTTAAAAATTAAAATTCGTTAATAAAAAATTACTTTTGGTAAATTGCTTTCTTAGTGGTCGTGATGCGCCATTTCCATATATACGATGGTCAACGTCATAAAGATAAACGCCTGCAAAGTAATAATTAAGATATGGAAGATTGCCCAACCGAGCTGTAAGAAACCACCAAGTACGCCCATGATTAAACCGGCGTTAAACATAATTGCGATCAAAATAAAGATCATTTCGCCTGCATACATGTTACCGAAAAGTCGTAACGCAAGTGAAATAGGTTTCGCAATTAAAGATACAAATTCAAGCGTGAAGTTAATAGGAATAAAGATTAACTGCACAGCTTTATTCTTAGACTGGAAAGGCATCATGGTTAGCTCAGCAGTAAAGCCACCGACACCTTTAACCTTAATAGTGTAAAATAAGACGATAGCGTACACGGCTAAGGCCATACCAAAGGTTGCATTGGGATCCGTTGTAGGTACCACTTTAAAGTACACATGGTGTGGATCCATACCAAAGAAAGACTGACCGACATAAGCCGCCAAATGCGGTAACCAGTCAACCGGCACCAAATCCATCAGGTTCATCAAGAAAACCCAAACAAAAATTGTTAGCGCCATTGGCGCGACTAAACTATTCTTAGCCGTAAAAGATCCGCGTACGCTGGTATCGATAAACTCGACAATCCATTCACAAAAATTTACCACGCCCGACGGTACGCCAGTTGTTGCATTTTTTGCCGCTTTACGGAATAACCAGAGGAAAATGAAACCCAGTGAAATCGACCAGAACATGGTGTCGACATGAACTGCATTGAAACCCATTTTAGACGCTTCCTCAGCAGTATGAGCAAAGCCCCACTCACCCGACTCAGGATTTAAACCATAGGTCCAGTTGGTTAAATGGTGTTTAATATATTGTGCAGAGGTAATTGTTTCGCTTGCCATCTGTCTTTCATACCTACATAAATTTTAAAATTCGTTTATCTACAAACATAAGCCTGTTAAAGCTTAAGCCTGGTATCATTTGCGCCTTGTTATGCCATAACTGGTCTTACTAAACCAATACGCAAGTTGTGCGGCAATCAACCCAATTAGAATGCCAACGGGTGACAACTTCAGCCAGCCCATACCTAGAGCCAGGAGAGCGACAACCATTAAAAAGCGTAAGATAATGCCCTTGAACAGTTCGACCGAGTTAACTGCCTGCGCGTTATCGGCCTGCTCCGTTGCTTTCATTAGTTTCCAGCTAAAAAAAACCGTGCTGGTCACTACGATGGCGCCGCCATAGAGCGTCGCCCAAAATAATTCGATGCCTTTGAGGGTCGTAGCGGTTGCGGCTGTCAGCAAGGTGAAGCCTAATTGTGTCAGCACGACTTTGCGTACGGTGTGAAAAAACGCCTTATTTACTGACATTGCTACCTCAAAATGAGCCGAGAATTAAAGCCTCGTTGCGTAATTAATTCACACTCAATCTCTAAGCGCGCGCAGTATAATCGTTGCCTAATGCGGGGTCAATAACTAGATTAATAACCGTATAGAAGTCCCAGGCCAATGCCATCGCCAATATTATGTGGTTACTTAATAATCAATATCTTAGCGAAAACCCACTGTAATACCCTAGATCTTAACTAAAGTATTTAACTTTTATTACCGATAGCAGTCAGGTAACTCTCTACTTTGGTAAGCTCATGATGCCACGTTTACTACTACAATTATGTCTCAGCTACCTGCTTTTATCTAACAGCCTGTGTAGTTATGCAACCACCATTAACATTGGCGTACAGTCACCTCGCAGCCCGGCAAAAACCTTAATACAATGGGGCGCACTTGGTAAATATCTGGAGAATCAATTAGATAGAAAGGTTAATATCGTACCTCTCAAACCGGATGAAACCACTCAGGCCGTTAAGAGCAAACAAATCAGTTATATGCTTTCCAATCCTGCCCTATCGGTTGAGCTTGAAGCAGATTATGGCGCCATTCCCTTGCTGACTTTAATTCGCCACTCCGGTATTTACCTGGCCGGCGTTATAATTTCTAAAAAGGGCAGCGGCATTACCAAAGCCGAACATTTAATTGGCAAAAAAGTAATGGGGTTTAAATTTAAACGCTCGGCTGGAGCCTATATGTTCCAGGTTAAGCACCTGCTAGATAAAGGTATCGACCCACACAAAGATTTCAGTGAATTTTATCAGGCAAGAGCACAGGACGACATCGTTTTCGCCGTTCGTGCTGGTATTTTTGATGCCGGATTTATAATGTCCGGTTTACTCGAAAGAATGCGTAAAGATGGTATTTATACCAGCGAGTTTAATATTGTCGATCAGAAAAAGAGCGACCAACTCAGCAGGCTACACTCAACCCAGCTATACCCCCAGTGGAGCTTTACAGCATCTAAGCACACCTCGGCCAAAGAACGACAAAAAGTGAACCAGGCACTACTCGCACTTGATGCAACTAGCCCGGCCAGCATCGTAGCCGGGATTAAGGGCTTTACTCATATTGTGCCTTTAGAAGATTTACGCAACACACTGAAAGCTTTAAAACTCGCCCCCTACAATAAACAACAGCCCAGCTTATCTGCCAATTAATTATATTTATTGCTATTCATTAATTAATTTAATGAATTTGCCGTTTTTTCTGTTTCATAAAAACGTAAAAAATGTAAATATTTTCCTTCGCTTGCCGCTAACCTGCATGTAAAAACATTTTCTGACAGGTACCTACTATGTTTTCCCAACTAAAAATATCAACTCGAATTCAATTTGGTTTTGCAGCCGGGCTAATTATCGCGCTTTTATTGGTGGTTACCCTGGTTATATTTAAAATCAGCAGTGTGGTGGATGAGGCTGAATCGATTGAGCTAAAAAATCTTTACACCAGCGCCATCAGTGAAATCAACTCGGAAGGGCGTTTAGCGTTATCAATGAGCCAGATTATCGCAAGTACTCCTGATCTCACTAAAGCAATGGCAGAAGGTCGTCGAGATGATTTAGCCAGAGTAACAGTACCGTTGTTTAAAAAACTGAAAAAAGACTTTCATGTGCGACAGTTTCAGTTTCATTTACCACCCGCTACATCTTTTCTACGTGCACATAAACCGCAAAAGTTTGGTGACGATTTATCTTCCTTCCGTAAAACCATTCTTAAAACCAATAGCACAAAGAAACCTGTATCCGGTTTAGAAAAAGGTGTAGCTGGTCTTGGTATTCGCGGTATTAATCCTGTGTTTCATAACGGCAAACATATTGGCTCAGTAGAGTTTGGCATATCATTTGGCCAACCCGCATTTGAAAACTTTAAAGAAGAATTTGGCTCAGACTTTGCGCTGCATATTAAAAGAGATAATGCCTTCAAAGTTTTTGCAGCGACATTACGAACCGAACAAAATACCCCTGCAACCTTTCTTAGCAATAAACAGTTAGCAAGCGTTATGAACGGCAAAGAAGTCACCACAAAAGTCGAACACCTGGGTACACCTTATGCTATTTATGGTAAACGAATTCACGACTTTTCCGGCAAACCCATCGGCGTTATGGAGATTGCACTGGATAGTAGTCTATATACCGCTTCGATTGCCAGTACCCGGAATCAAACAATGTTGATAGGCATTGTCGCACTGGTTATCGGAATATTTATCGCTTACCCAATCAGTCGTTCCATTGTTAACCCGGTTAACAAAGCGGTAAGTGCATTAAATGAAATTGCGGAGGGTGACGGCGATCTTACCAAACGACTCAATGAGTCGGGCAAAGATGAAATGTCACAACTGGGCAAAGCATTTAACGTTTTCGTTGAAAAAGTTCGTGCCATGGTTGAACAGGTTTCCAGTTCAACATCTCAACTTGCTGCCGCCGCTGAAGAAATGTCGATGATTACCAGCGACACCAATGCTGGCGTACAAAAACAGCAAACCGAAACCGAAATGGTAGCAACCGCGATGAACGAAATGACTTCGACAGTTCAGGAGGTTGCACGACATGCAACCGAAGCCTCCAATGCTGCACAAAGTGCAGACAATGACGCACAACAAGGTCAAGCCGTCGTAACCCAGACAGTCAACAGTATTAACTCCTTAGCCAATGAAATTGAAAGTGCAACAACGGTAATCACCCAATTGGAATCTGATAGTGAGCAGATTGGAACAGTGCTGGATGTTATTCGTGGCATAGCCGAACAAACTAACCTGTTAGCCTTAAATGCCGCGATTGAAGCAGCGCGTGCCGGTGAACAGGGCCGAGGTTTTGCCGTGGTCGCTGATGAAGTTCGTACCCTGGCCAGTCGTACCCAGGAATCTACCCAGGAAATTCAAACCATGATTGAAAGCCTGCAACAAGGTTCGCAAAACGCGGTGAAGGCGATGCAAACCAGCCAGGAACAAAGCCGACAAAGTGTCGAACAGGCATCAAATGCGCGCACTTCATTGCAAGCGATCACCGATGCCGTTAATACGATACGCGATATGAATTTACAAATCGCTACGGCAGCCGAAGAACAAAGCAGTGTCTCTGAAGAGATCAATCAGAACATTGTAAATATCAGCCATGTTGTTTCGCAAACGGCCGATGGTGCACAGCAAACCCAAACCTCCAGCCATGAACTGGCTAACCTTGCAGGCGAACTACAAAGCCTGGTGGGACAATTTAAAACGTAATACTTTGTAATAACTTATAACTAATCTTACACTTCGTAAAAAATACATGAGTGTCAATATACACTGGGGTCATTGTAGTCGTTAGATTAACAGACAAAAAAAGCTAGCAGGTAATATTTTAGTTTTAAATAGTACGCTAAAGCTGGCATCAGCGTTGTTAGTAAAACAGTCATAACACTATCATTATCACCTGACTAACTCTGCCTTACAGCACTCAGTTGTAAATTTATTTTAGGTAAAAAGAATCCTGTACAGTGGCAGGATTCTTTTTAGTTAAGTTTTATAACTTAAACTTTACGTCTTGCAGCTCCGAATAAACCTAAAGTGACTCATAAAAAAACCGAGAGAATTCTCGGCTTTTTTTCTTTGCTGACTGTTAGAGTGATATCTTCAATATGGGTTACCTGTAAGCTATATAACTGGTACAACTACCCATCCATATTCGCATAATGGCTTTAAACAAATGATGGACTGTTGTCCAACCCAACCGGTCCAGGCTAAGACAAAGAGTAAGATTAGACCTTAAATTGCCCAACCAGGCCTCTTAATTGCTCTCCTAAATCGCGCAATTCATTACTAGATGCAGAGGTTTCAACTGCACCGGATGCCGTCTGTTCTGCTATTGACTGAATGTTATTAATATTGCGATTTATTTCTTCCGTTGTTGCCGATTGCTGCTCGGCTGCGCTGGCAATTTGTACATTCATATTCACAATATCCGACACTGATGTAGTGATCACGTTGATCGACACTCCAGCTTGTTCTGCCTGGCTAACGGTACTTTCGGCTTTATTACGACTTTGACCCATTACATCAACCGCTTGTTGCGCGCCAGTTTGCAGCGCCTCAACAAGTGCTTCAATTTCTATCGTCGATTCCTGGGTACGTTGCGCCAGTGTTCGCACTTCATCAGCGACCACGGCAAAACCTCGACCCTGTTCACCGGCTCGCGCTGCTTCAATCGCAGCATTTAAAGCCAGCAGGTTCGTTTGTTCGGCAATGTTTTTAATAACATCAAGTACGGTGCCAATATTTTCACTGTCACCCTTAAGCTTTTCAATAACACCAGCTGACTGCTCAACATCTTTTGCCAGATCGCTAATAGCTGAGATGGTTTGCTTAACCGTAGCACCACCGGATGTTGCTGCTGAATTTCCCTCTTCGGCCGACTCTGACGCACTTTGTGCATTACTGGCAACTTCCGACACGGTCGCAGACATTTCATTCATCGCCGTAGCAACCTGGCTAATTTCATCGGATTGCTTTAAAACGCCAGTGTTTGTCTGTTCTGTTACCGCCGATAAATTTTCTGCCGCCAAAGATAACTGATCAGACTTTTGTTTCACTTCAGAAACAATATTGGATAAATTTTCGATCAGGCGATTAAACACTCCTGATAGAATACCGATTTCATCATTCGAATCGACATTCGACCGTTTGGTCAAATCGCCACTTTGCTCAATCTCTTCGACCGTGCTTTGTAATTTCACTATACTTCTGCTTATTGTATTAGCCATCATCAGTGAAACAACAGTCCCGACTACAAGCATCACAACCAGCAGCAAGTAAATTGAAAAACTCACCCGATCATTTGATTCATGCACCGCCCGAACTAGCACACCTTCCATTTTTTTATGCATCTCATATTCATCTTTTATAACCTTTAGTATATTAGCTGCCGTTTTACTCGAGGCATCCATTAACAGGCTGCCGTTTAGTTTGTCTTCATCTATATAGTAAGCGGCAGCTTGTTTTGTCTGCGAAAAATATTTTTTTAACTCCGACGACATCGCTTTTATTGCTGAATCTTTGTGATTTTTAAATGCTTCTACAAGCTCTTTGTAATCCTGATCGCGCTGAGCTTTTTTCTTATCCTGTAACAAGAGAATAAATTCCGCACTGGTTAATTCAAAATCCAGAAATTTTTCTTCTATATCATTGAGCTCATTCAATGTTTCCAGAGCCACTTCTTCTTGTTCTAACAAGTGCTGATTATTTTTTAACTGAATCAGTGCAAAGACAAGCACCAGCAATAAAATTGTTAATAACACACCGTTGCCAGCAAGTATTTTCTTTTTAATAGTGTTTAAACCAATAATTTTTGTTATTTTCATTTTTCCAACCTGTACCCTTAAAGTGTCGCCATAAATCTATCGAGCATATAACTAATATGCTTCATTTCGTGATAAACGTCTGATGGTGTTTTCCCCGTTACCGTTTTCACGCTGTTAGTTGTGCTTGTAATCTGCATAGGTATTTTAAGCAAATTTAATTCTGCAATAACAAACTGGGTTTGCAGAAAAACATCAATCGGTTTTATTTTTGCATAATCACTTATCGAGGGTATTGCTATCTCTGCAAGATTATTTTTTTTACGCAGACTATTTAACTTTTCTCGCACTTCAAAAGCTTTTTCAATAACATCTGCTGGTTTCTTGCCTTCTTCTTTAGCAGTCATCGTTGTGCCATCAGGATGCATACCATAAATAGAAGTGGCTAATAATCGTTTGCTACGTTCCTGTTCTTCACCCAGTCGTTTGGACAAGGTTAACAGGCTAAACTGTAAATCTTCTTTCGCACGATAAATATGCGCATAAACTTCATTGGGACTTATTTTCTCTTTGCCGTTTAAACGGCTCAACTTGTAATAAAGTTCAAACAATTCCTGATAAACATCTGCCGGTGATTTACCGGTATAGCTTTGCATTGCAAAATCAATTTCATAACCTTGATCGATATAAACACTTTCTACATTACTCATTACCAGTTGTGTTAGATAAAACACATCGGTTGGTGAATATTTAATTGGGGTTGATGAGGCGAGTGGTGGAGGGCGGCGATTATTATTAAGCGCATAGTGATAAAGTTCGGTAAGCGCAGACACATGTAGCTCATAAACATGCATCGGCTTGGCTGCTTTTTCCAGTGAGACGGGCACCTGAATATTGCCAATATTATTCGCCTGGAATAAACGGTCGATTAATTTATTTGCATACTCCACCCCGGCAAACACATGATTTGGTGAATATTTTGCTTCGGCACTGGCATGACCAATATGATTGATTAATAACAGGCTGAAGAGTGTAAACTTTAGAATTAAAACCAGGGGCTTAACTAGAAAAATACCCGTTAACATAATTTGTCACCATATAATTTAATACAATATAAGAAAGTTCTTTTATTCAAAACTACTATTTTGTTTTCGGCCTGATATGGTTGAAACTTTAATGAATTTGCTATTTTTAAATGATAAAACGGTTGATATACACAACCAACATAACAAACACGCACTGTTAATAAAAAATATTAACTCGCTCGATTTTTTAAAAAAGTGAGCTCTGTGACAGGCTAAAACCCTATAACACAACGTTTATTTTAATAATCCGGCCAATAAAAAAGCCGGTATTAAACCGGCTTTTTAAATTTTAGAAAATTTACTTACTTAATATGATCAAGGATACCATCGAGTTCATCCAGACTGTTATATTGAATAACTAATTTCCCTTTACCTTTTGTACCATGCTGGCACACCACTTTAGCACCCAGGGTCTCGGATAAACGGTTTTGTAAATCGCTTATGTGCAAATCTTCTGTCGTATTTTCTTTTTTCTTTTTAGCCGGCGGGTTAAGTAACTTGCGAACATAGGCTTCGGTTTCTCTTACCGATAGGCCTTTTTTAATAATATGGTTCGCTACCGTTGACTGCAATGTTATTTCTAGTGACAGCAAGGCGCGGGCATGCCCCATTTCAATGTCACCATGCGCAAGCATATCTTTTACCGCAGGATCCAGGCTTAATAGTCGCAACAAGTTCGATACCGCCGTGCGTGAACGGCCAACGGCGTCGGCTGCTTCCTGGTGGGTTAGGCCAAATTCCTGAATTAGGCGGTCCAATGACGAAGCTTCTTCTATCGGGTTCAGGTCTTCGCGCTGAATATTTTCAATTAACGAAACGGCGATAGCTTCTTCATCGGTATATTTTTTTATAACCACTGGCACTTCGAGCAGGCCGGCCAGTTGGGCGGCTCGCCAACGACGCTCGCCGGCAATAATTTCAAATTTAGGCACCGAGGGATCGACGCTTATCGAGCGCACCACTATTGGCTGGATAATACCTTGCTTACCAATCGAGTCGGCCAGCTCCTGAAGTTGTTCTTCATTAAACTCGGTTCGAGGTTGGTAGCGGCCACGCTCCATCTGTTCAACGGGTAGTTTTTTTAATCCTTCAGCGACCTGTTTATGCTGGATAGTCGCTGATTTGTTATCGGCTGGTTTATTCGCACTCGACCCCAGTAATGCACTAAGATCTCTGCCAAGTCCACGTTTTTTCATTTTACATCTCTTTCGTTTTGCTAACCGCTGAAGGTTTCTTACCGTCATTCCCGCGATGGCGGGAATCTATTTCAACTATCTTTCTGGATGCCCGCTTTCGCGTGCAAGACGTGTATGTGAGTTTTTACTTCTAAAATAATTTCTTGCTTAAGAACTTTTAATAACTAATGCGCTGCAGCAACAAGCCCTTCATCTTTACGAATAATTTCTCCGGCTAACGCCAGGTAGGC
>Ga0316207_10004986_pt1 | contig 11218 bp, 11 predicted proteins | sample 6weekpyrite_MG_FD_204943 | JGI IMG/M metagenome (GOLD analysis project Ga0316207, IMG submission 204943) | Microbial mat bacterial communities from mineral coupon in-situ incubated in ocean water Damariscotta River, Maine, United States -... | ecosystem: Environmental > Aquatic > Marine >...
GCGATTCGGGCATTATTGAAAAAATTAATTGCTGCTGAAAACCGCAATAAACCACTAAGCGATAGTAAGTTAGCTGATATCTTGGCCGATCAGGGTATTAAGGTCGCCAGGCGTACCGTTGCCAAGTATCGAGAATCTTTATCAATCCCCTCGTCCAACGAGCGGAAACAACTGACCTGACGATTTACCCGTAAATCGTCGAGTCAATCATAAGTAGTCGTAAAAAAAGGAGATAATATATGCAATTAAATGTAAGCGGTCATCATGTTGACGTTACTGACTCTCTACACAACTATGTCTCAACAAAATTTGACCGATTAGAGCGGCATTTTGACCATATGACCAATGTCAATGTCATTCTCAGTGTTGAAAAATTACGTCAAAAAGCAGAAGCCACTCTCCATTTAAGTGGTACCAGCGTTTTTGCCGAGTCAGAAGACAATGATATGTATGCTGCAATAGACTCGTTAACCGATAAACTTGATCGGCAGATTAAAAAACATAAAGAAAAATTAACAAATCACCACAAACAGTCGGGAAGACAGCATAAACAGGTAGACGGCACAATTGAAGAATAATAGAATTCACTTCAATAATTCCAGGGTTCAAATACCAGGCTCCTTCTTGGTATGGTTATAAAAACAGAGACTATTAAGTAAAAATGCAAGTTAGCGAATTTATCGATTCTGATCGCGTTCTATGTAATGTTGAAGCTAGTAGTAAAAAACGTGCTTTTGAAGCACTGAGTCAACTTATATCCAAGAACTGTGATGGCGTGTCTGCTAATGAAGTCTTTGATAGCCTTATCGCCAGAGAAAAGCTGGGAGGAACCGGACTTGGTTATGGGGTAGCCATACCCCATGGCCGTCTTAAGAATATTAACTCAACCCGTGGCGCCTTTATCAAATTAAAATCCGGGATAGATTTCGACTCGGTCGACAAAAAACCGGTTGATCTTATGTTTGCACTGCTGGTGCCGGAAAATGCAGAAGAAGAGCATTTACAAACTCTCGCCTTGCTAGCGCAAATGTTAAATGATGAAAAAATGAGAGACAGTTTGCGACACGCCAGTAGCGCTGCCGAAATTCAATCCACCTTGGCTAACTGGCAAAAATCTCATTAAGATCCGATCCTAATCCATGACAATCATCACAGTAAAAGATATCTTCGATTCTCACTGTGATAAATTAGAACTGTCCTGGTTATGTGGTAAACAGTACGCCGGTTTAGCCATTAATAAAACCCAGCAACATCCGACCTTATTTATTGGGTTTCTCAATATCGTCCGGCCGAATCTCATTCAGGTCATAGGCGACACTGAAATTCAATACCTTAATAATTTAGGTAAAAATTCATTCAATGATGCCATTGAGCATTTATTTGAGGCAAAACCCGCACTTGTCATTATTGCCCAAAACCTGGAAGTACCCGACAAATTACTAAAAACCGCACAAAATAACAGCTCCATTGTTATTCGTTCTGCAAAAAGCAGTAACCAGATTATTGAACTTATTCAATATTACCTTGCCGATAATTTAAGTGAACATATCACTGAACACGGCGTATTTCTGGAAGTACTTGGGGTAGGCGTTTTACTGGCCGGGCTTAGCGGTATCGGTAAAAGTGAACTGGCACTTGAACTTATTACCCGGGGAAACCGGCTGATAGCGGACGATGTTATCGAGTTCCGTAAAATTACACCCGATACCATTGCGGGAGTGTGCCCGGAAATTCTAAAAGACTTTATCGAAGTACGGGGTTTGGGGATCTTAAATATACGTGCCATGTTTGGCGATAACGCACTAATCAATAGAAAGAAGCTAAGTTTAATTATAAACTTACAGATATTAAAAGAAGGGGTGATACCACCAGCAATAGACAGACTGGATGGTGGACATAAACATCGAACCCTGCTCGAGGTCGAAATACCTGAAATAACCTTGCCGGTTGCTGTCGGTCGGAGTTTAGCCGTAATCGTTGAAGCCGCCGTACGCAACCATATTCTGACCATGAATGGCTATAATGCCAGTAAAGATTTTATAACTCGACAACAACAATATATTGATAACAAATGAATTTAATAATCGTTAGCGGCTTATCGGGCTCAGGGAAAAGTATTGCTCTGCATTTACTGGAAGACCTCGGGTATTACTGTATCGATAACCTGCCTATTAGTATGTTGCCGACTCTGATAAATGAATGTCGTAACAAGGCATCAGCATTTTCGGATAATATCGCCATTGGTATTGATGCTCGTAATATGCCCGATAGTCTTAACGATTTTGAATCCTGTCTTCAAGAGTTGACCGAAAACAAAATTAATTACAAGATCTTCTTTTTAGAAGCCAATGATGAAGCTATTATAAAACGCTATAGTGAGACTCGTCGCAAGCATCCCCTAAGTCAGGCTAACATGTCACTCACTGAGGCACTTGCACTGGAGAAGAAACTACTCGAACCTGTCGCCTATTGCGCCGATCTTACTTTTGACACCAGCCAGACCAATGTTCATCAATTACGCGAACGTATAAAAGAACGTTTAATTCAAGATGATAATCCGACTGCATCTATTCTGGTCGAATCGTTTGGCTTTAAACACGGCACTCCAACGAATGCCGATTTTATTTTTGACGTCCGTTGTCTAAGCAACCCTCATTGGGTAACCGACTTAAGGCCACTAACCGGACGAGATCAGCCTGTTATCGAGTTCCTGGAAAACAGTGAAGATGTCCCGTTAATGCGCAACGATATTTTAGCCTTTATTGAAAAATGGATCCCAAGGTTTATCGCAGAAAATCGCAGTTACATTACCATTGCAATAGGTTGTACTGGTGGACAACATCGTTCTGTGTATATTACAGAGTATATTGTTTCAGAATTATCAAAAAAATATCCTGCTATACTTATTCGACACAGGGAACTGGAAAGAAAAAATTAATAATCATTCATATAATTTAGTCATTACGAACAATGTTTATATTCATAATAAATCCTGAGAATTATAAATGACGGCAAGTGTACTAATAGTAACACATGGTGCAATCGGTCAGACTATCTTAGACGTTGCAACTAAGATAGTGGGCTCAGTCCCGATGCCGATTGAAACCATGAGTATTGATATGGATGATGATTACGAAACACATCTCAGCAACCTTAATAAACGCGCCGACAAACTTAATTCAGGTGATGGTGTTTTAATATTAACGGATTTGTTTGGTGCAACGCCTAGCAATATTGCAAGTGCAACAGACATGCACAACTGTATCATCGTTTCCGGTATTAATTTACCCATGCTACTTCGAGTGATGAATTACTATGCGCTACCTTTATTTCAGCTTTGCGACAAGGCAGTCGATGGCGGTAAAGATGGTGTCCTTGCTTATTATCTAGATAAAAACAATGCAACAAACACAAATTAAAATTATTAACAAACTGGGGTTGCATGCCCGTGCAGCTGCAAAATTTGTTACGCTTGCCAGTACATTTAACAGCTCGGTATCCCTTGAACTCAATACAAACAAAGTCAATGGTAAAAGTATTATGGGCGTTATGATGCTTGCTGCCTCGAATGGCACCGAACTGTCACTCATCGTAGACGGTGATGATGAACAACAGGCAAGCGAAGCACTTATTTCCCTTGTTAACAATCGTTTTGATGAAGCCTGCTAAGCTCAGCCGTTTGAGATAAATAACAATGACTCTAAGCCTACAAGGAACTCGAATCACATCAGGTGTTGCAATAGGCCCGGTTCATATTATTCGTCAACATGAATTCGAACTGGTTGAACATATCATTCAGGAAGAATACATAGAGGAAGAAATAACACGTTATCAGAAAGCTTTAATACATGCCAAGCAACACCTTGGGCTGGTATTAAATAACATTCCACAATCCACCCCCTCGGAAATAACTTCTTTTATCAACTCACATTTATTGATGCTTGATGATGATATGTTGTCCAATGCCCCTATTGAGATCATTCAGACCAGGCAATGTAATGCCGAGTGGGCTTTAAAAATTCAAAGAGACAGTATCCTCAATATTTTTGACTCGATGAATGATGAATACCTGCGAACTCGCAGGGATGATGTTAATCATGTCGTCAATACAATTATGCAAACCCTGCTCAGTGGTCCGATTCACCATGGCGTACATCACTCTCAGGAACAACGTTTAAGTGGTCATGTTATTGTAGCAGACGATATATCCCCGTCTGAACTTGTACTGATGCAACACCAGGGTATTGCTGCGTTTGTTACCCAAACCGGCGGCCCTACTTCCCACACCGCGATAATTGCACGCAGTTTAAATATTCCGGCAATTGCCGGCATTCATAATATTCATACCCTGTTACACAATGCAGAAACCATTGTAGTGGATGGTCGATATGGCATTATCCTGACAAATATCGATGACAACTCCTTATACCATTACCATCGTTTACGCCGAGAACAACATATTCAGCTTAAACGCTACAAAGAATTTCCACACCTGCCTGCGGTCTCGGACGACGATATTGAAATCAACATTGCGGCCAATATTGAATTACCTGAAGAACTTCCGTTAATGAGTGAAATGGGAGCCAATGGAGTTGGTTTGTATCGAACTGAATACCTGTATATGAATCGCAGCTATTCGCCAACCGAGGAAGAACAGTTTCAAGCCTATGCCGCAGTACTTAAAAAACTGAATGGTAAACCTTTAACAATCCGCACACTTGATCTCGGTTCTGATAAACAGGTCGATAGCGGCAAGCAACATGAAAGTGCCATTACCAATCCGGCACTGGGTTTACGAGCTATCCGGTTATGCTTAAGTGATTTAAGTTTATTCACACCTCAACTTCGCGCCATCTTACGAGTTTCTACTTTGGGTAATGTAAAATTGATGATTCCCATGTTGTCCAATATCCATGAATTACAACAGGTGATACGAATCATTAAAAAAACCCAGGCAAACCTCGAAAAAGACGGTATTAAATATAACCCTGATATGCCTATCGGTGGAATGATAGAAGTCCCTGCAGCCGCAATGTGTGCCGATATGTTTGCGGCTGAACTGGACTTCCTGTCTATCGGCACCAACGATCTTATTCAATATACCCTGGCCATTGACCGAATTGATGATGAAGTGAATTATCTTTACGATCCGGCAAACCCGGCTGTTCTAAAGTTGATTGCACAGACAATCCAGGCAGGCGAACAGGCTAATATTCCTGTTTCAATGTGTGGTGAAATGGCAGGAGACCCTCGCTATACCAAACTACTTCTCGGTCTGGGCTTAAAAGAATTTAGCATGCATCCAAACTCGCAACCGATGATTAAGCAGATCATCCCTACGTGCAATATCAAAAAACTTCAACGCCAGGTTAAACGATTACTCAAAATTGCAAACTATCAGGAGTTTAATAGCCAAATTGATACTCTCCTCAATTAACTATCGCTAATCCATTTTCTTTTATTTTAAAGCTATTGCCTGTTACACTTACTCCTCACGAATTAAGCATCTTTTTAAATTAATACAGCATTTCCAATGCTTTTCTGGGATATGGGCAAACCATGGCTAATGTCACGCAAGAACAACAAAATTTACTTCAGCTATTATCAGATTGTATTAATGACCAGGACTGTAAAAACATAGATCAAATTCTGCATGATTTACATCCTGCAGAAATTGCCCATATCCTAGAAACCCTCTCACAAAAAGAACGCGAACTGATTTGGCAACGTATTCCGACTGAATACGAAGGTGAAGTACTAATCAACCTTAACGAGTCCATACGTAGTTATTTTATAAACAACATGGAACCATCCGCACTGCTTGCAGCAACTGAATCGCTGGAAACAGATGACCTGGCAGATATCTTATCGGAAATTCCACAGGCGGTTAGCCAGGAATTACTGTTAAGTATGGAACAGCAGGATCGTGACCGACTAAAATCGGTGCTTTCGTATGCCGAAGATACTGCTGGCGGATTAATGGATTTAAACACCGTTATTATCCGGGCAGATACCAGTCTCGAAGTAGTGTCACGCTATTTAAGATTTAAAACTGAACTACCCGAAGGCACTGATACCTTGTATGTTGTTAATCGTGAAAATAAATACCTCGGGCTTCTTCCTTTAACAACCTTGCTAACGAACGACCCTAACTTGCTGGTTGCAGATACCATGGATGCCGGTATTGAAGCAATCAATGCCGACACACCGGTACGTGAAGTCGTTAACATCTTTGAACACCGTGACTTGATCACAGCACCGGTTATAGATAATCAGGGAATATTGCTTGGTCGAATTACCATTGATGATGTTGTTGATGAAATTCGTGATGAAGCTGAACATTCATTTATGAGCATGGCAGGTCTAAATGAAGAAGACGATATGTTTTCACCTGCACTTGTTAGTACCCGACGCCGCGCACTCTGGCTTGGCATTAACCTGCTAACAGCATTGCTTGCTTCTATTGTTATTGGTCAGTTTGAAGCGACCATCGAAAAACTGGTTGCGGTCGCAATATTAATGCCTATTGTTGCCAGCATGGGGGGGATTGCCGGCAGCCAGACGCTCACTCTGGTAATTCGCGGTATGGCGCTCGGTCGGGTTGGAAAAACAAATTCACGACGACTATTACAAAAAGAACTCTGGGTTGGAATTTTTAATGGCCTAATATGGGCAACAATTATTGCGGCAGTAGCTGGCTTCTGGTTTGACAGTATAGAACTCAGTTACATTATTGCAGCGGCAATTGTCATTAACCTGTTTGTGGCAGCCCTGGCAGGTGCGAGTATCCCGCTGATACTGAATCGATTCGGTATCGATCCGGCGCTGGCTGGAACCGTAATATTAACCACGGTTACCGATGTCATTGGCTTTTTTGCATTTTTAGGCCTTGCAACCATTATTATTTTTTAAAGAAAACTATGACTAATAAACATTCCAACGATGATGACGATGAATTCATCAGCAAGTCTCAATTAAAGCGCGAGGCTCACGCACTGACTGACCTTGGTAGCCGACTATTATCTTTATCGATAGAACAGTTAGGAAATTTCGAATTACCCGATAACTTACTGGAAGCCTTTAAAGTCGCTAAAAATATAAAAAAACATGGCGCCTTAAAAAGACAAAAGCTGTATATAGGTAAATTACTACGTTCCATTGATGCCAAACCAATAGAAGCCAAATATGAAATGCTGTTAAGCCCGCATAAAGAGGACGTAAAGCAGTTTCATGATGTTGAAAACTGGCGGGATAAGATTATTGCAGATAATAGTGTTATTAATGCTTTTATAGCGGAATATCCTGCGGCTCAACGACAGGCATTAAGCAAGTTACAACGCGACACGACTAATACCAATACGCAGATATCCAGCCGGGCAAAACGGAAATTATTTTTATATATAAAAGACTTTGTCTTTGGATCGGATAAAATCGATGAAGATGATCTAACGAATGATGAATAATCTTTATCACATTGATTTTTTATAACATTCCAGTTTTCGATGTTGCAATACCGGGAATTGTTTTCGAGTCGAGTTAATTTTATCTAAATCAAGATCGGCTATTACAAAGCCCGAACCTCGTGCCAGGCGATCCTTCACCTCACCCCATGGATCAACAATAATGCTATCGCCATGAGTTTCTCGGCCACTAGCATGATACCCTCCTTGTGCCGATGCAACGACATAACATAAATTCTCAATTGCGCGTGCTCGAATTAGAGCTTCCCAATGCGCTTTACCTGTTATAGCAGTAAATGCGGAAGGAACAACAATAAGCTCAACGCCCTGATCGACCATTCGTCTGAACATTTCCGGGAAACGAAGATCATAGCAAATTGCAAACCCTAACTTACCAAAAGGCGTATCTCTTACAACGATGTTATCCCCAGCTTCGATAACATCAGATTCGGCATAACTCTCACCATCATCAAGACTCACATCAAATAAATGAATCTTGTCATAGCGCGTTACCATTTCGCCATCTGCGTTAAACAACAAACAGGCTGAACGTACTTTTTCTGAGTTATCAGCAGCAATGGGGATAGTCCCTGCCGCTATCCACACCCGGTGTTTAGTGCACATGTTTTTTATAAAGTCCTGTATCGCACCGGCACCTTCAGGCTCTTTAACCTTAAGCATATCCTCCTGTTTCATCCCCATAATAGCGAAATTTTCCGGCAAGACAATAAGGTCAGCACCGGCATCGGCCGCATAACTTATCCACCGACCTGCTTCGATTAAGTTTGCCGATACATTAGGGCCAGATGCCATTTGAATTGCAGCGATACGTTTCATTCGTCTTCCTAATTTCTGTCAAATTTAATTTGTAATTCTATTTGGTTTACTTTACTTGTTCCAGACAATAGTTCAATACGCTTAGAACTTAAACCGAGCGCAATGAGCCATCCTTTTAATTCCGAAGCCCATAACACGCCATCCTCACCCCCTGGGTATTTTATTAACAACATCTTTTGAGGGTTATCTGCTAAAAGTTTTACAGCATTACGAAGAGAGGTAATTTCAAGTATTGACTCACTGTTTTTTGGAATAGACCATTGTTGTTCTGAGATAGTAAAAGTAGTTGCTTTAGTTTGTTCAGCATAAGTCCTAAATTGCGAAAACAAAGCTATACAGATTACTATGACCCTAACCAGATACTTAGCTGTCATCACTATCCTCTGTATCAAAAGGTTGCTGTTCTGTTTCTTGATTGTCTACATTATTATCAATGCGTGTGGTCACTGGCTTTTTCCAGGTACCCGTTAAATGATAAATTCGTTGGGATGATTCATCTATCCCGGCACCAAACAATTTCTTAAAGAAATAAACAACTGCACCAACCTGTGGGCCAAAGATTGCTCCACTTGTCAGAGGCAGTGTACCACTGACATTAGGAACCACTGTCAGGTAATGATCAAAATCTCGATCGACGATTCCGGTACGTCCCGTCACTAAAATATTGACCGCAGGCCCGGAAATACTCATGTCATCTGAATAGGCATCACCATCCAGTATTTCATAGTTTCCTACAATTCGATCAAAGTTTAATCCCTTGCTAAAAGCATCACCACTGAATAGCATAATAGGTAATGTCTCTATACTTAATAAACCTAACAAACGACCTGCACCAGGATCAACTTTACTAAATACACCATTGGTAATATCCATCGTCACAATACCATTTAATTTTTCCCAGCGAAAATCACCAAATCCACCTTGCCAGTTAAAATCTCCAGAAAAATTCGCCACACCATTTTCAATTATAGAAGCAAAGCCAAGGCTGGTTAACAGGTTGCCATAATTTTCAGACTTTACCGACATGGTAAGTTCTGTTGTTTGTTTATGAGGTTTATAACGCCATAAGCCAGTGCCATTGACTTCAACATGTGGTGATGAAATTGTAAATGTATCTAAACGTAATCCTGTTTTTTCAATACTTGTTTTAAAACGGGTTCTACCATAAGGAAAAGTGTCATATTTAAACATGCCAATTTCTCCTTCAAAGGTGGGTATCTTTCGAGGATCGGTTGGTTTGCGAGGCTTTTTATCTTTAGCCTTCGCCGCATGAAAATAATCCATCTTAACCTTGACTGGCACACCGAAAAAAGGTTTTTTCTTTTTCACTGTTGTCGTATCGAGAGCATCCAGCCAGTCACGTAAAGAAAAATCATAAAGACTTCCGCTTATAAGCAAAGATTCATCTTCTGGTAATTCAGCAATTTCCGGCTTAAAACTAAAATGTCCACGACGTAAACGTGCATTTTCATTAACACTCAAATCGATATCCAGCGCATAAGACATCGACTGGCCATAGACCAGATTTAACAACATATCTTTATTAGAAACATTCTCGACAATCATATAAGTAGGCAATGCAACCTTTTCTTTTTTAGTCATCGGCGAAGGTAACTCGATTATCACATCATGCATATCTGCTGTTGCCTGAAAAACAGGGTTTTTAATGACGCCGTCCTGCTTATGTTTTAAGGTAAATACGCCTTGCCAGTCTGTTCGACCCTTAACTTTATCATAACCCGGTAATTTAAATGTCTTCATTGTTTTACTGACATCAATATTACCACGCATAATAAAGCGTACTGGATGACCACCAAACTCATGGCGGGTAAAAATATCCACCTTGGATTTCCCTCCCATTATAACGGCATCGATATTTCTTGCCGTTGCAGAGTTTTTTGTTAAATCAATGACACCATTAATATTAGTAGCAACTATTTTATCTTTGGCTGTTGAGAGATTTGCATTCTTTAAAAATGCTTTCGCCATTACATTAAGCGGGTAAGTTCTTTCAACTTTTTTCGATAACGGAATATCCAGAAATAAATCTATATTTGTTTCACCAGAGAACCGGGAATTCACAACAAAGTCCCTGGATTGCTTTAAAAAAGTAATTGATGAATATTCTGCAATATTATTCAGGTTACTATTAATTTGAGCTTTGATTTTTAATAGTGGGTTATTAAAATCTGCTATATTAATGTTAAAATTATCTGCTGTACTTTCACCGATCGCAGCATGCTGAACCTCAGCATTCATGGATTGACCGGTAAATAAAATATCCAGTTTACCTTCTGTTAACAATGGCCAGTCAGGACGATAATTCAATTTAATGCCCTTGCCTGTTAACAAAGTCTTAAACCGACCGTTGTTATTTTTATATGGAAACTCATCCAAGCGGCCATTTACGATAATACTACCATCTGTAATATCACCGGCTTGCAATGCATTTTCCATCCAGTTTTTGAATTTTCCCTGCATAAGAACTTTAGGCAAATATTTCTTAGTATGTACGGCTTTACCTTTTATAATTTTTGATTGCAGATCAAGCAAAGGAGAAACATCATCGTCTGGCAGATTCAGACTAAAACCCACTGCAACGGCCACATCCTCATTCGATGCGGTAATCTCTGCACTGGAAATATCCCAGGCATTATCACTTTTAAACCATTGCACAGTACCGTTTAATTTTTTCAACTGAACGGGGCTGACCAGGATATCTTTAAATTCTATTTCGGCATCATTGCTATTAATTGATAAAACACCCGAGTTGTGATTACTATATAAATTCCCTGATACATTTTTTAATCCCGGCACCTGCTCATAAGAATTTAAAGACAGGTTATTAACTTCAGCTGAAAGTAGAAATTGATCCTCATTGTTTTCCTGCGTGGTTACTTCATAATTAATATTTCTCAACT
>Ga0316207_10004987_pt1 | contig 11218 bp, 14 predicted proteins | sample 6weekpyrite_MG_FD_204943 | JGI IMG/M metagenome (GOLD analysis project Ga0316207, IMG submission 204943) | Microbial mat bacterial communities from mineral coupon in-situ incubated in ocean water Damariscotta River, Maine, United States -... | ecosystem: Environmental > Aquatic > Marine >...
ACTCATCTCTTACTCCATCAGCAACTGAGTGTGCACCTATGCTGTCAGCAGGGTCACAAGTCAGCTGAATCAGCCCACTTTTATCTCTAAGATCGATAAATATAATGCCTCCGTGGTCTCTGTGGCTGTTTGCCCAACCTGCAACGGTTACCTCTTGGCCAATATGGCTCTCATTTAAATCAGTACAATAATGTGTTCGCATGAACATCCTATATAATAGACGAAATTATGGTTGTATCATCTAACAAAATTTTGCGTGATTTTACCATACTAGGCTTAATCTAACATGCTTTTTACCAAACAGCGTTCTTAAAACTAGTTTATGTGAAATGCTGCTAATAACATTATGGTGGGTTTTAAGTATTGTATTAATATACTTCTTTAATTCAAAGCACGAAAGAGGTCTGGAATGATGAAGCAAATTGATATGAACTCACCGGAGTTTCTCAATGAAATGGAAAAAACAAAAAAATTTACAGATAAAATCAAAAAACAGTTTGGATACGTGTATAACAACAATAATGACATAAATGAAGGTGTTACTATGGGTCTTGCTCGTCATAAGATGCTTTACGGTAAACGTTTTTGTCCTTGTTTTATGGTGGAGGAGACTGAAGACGGAAAATTCAAAAGTGCCGACGACCGTATCTGCCCATGCCCTCAAGCGATTGAAAAAGAGATCCCAGAAGTTGGAAAGTGTCATTGCGGTATTTTCTGTACGCCAGAGTATGTTGCACACAACGATCAATAAGACAAAAACAGATAAAAAGAATGTTCCAATACTTTTAAAATATAGCAAAATGAAATATTTTGTTATATTTCTTCACTTCCGCTATAATATTCAATAAAACACCCTATAAAAATAGAGAATCATATGACAGATTGCATAATACAAAAACCGAAACAGATTAAAAAGATTGGCGTTGTCCTTCGTCCATCATCCCCTGAAATCAAAGAACAGTTTTTGTCCGTAAAAAAAAGTTTTGAAAAACACGATATTGAAGTCGTTTTAGATAACAATAGTGCGCAAATGCTTGGCCTTTTAGGTCAAGAGTTTGAAGTATTATGTGAAAACTCTGATGTGTTAGTGACACTGGGGGGAGACGGGACGCTGATATCGGCGGTGAGACGTTCACATGAATATGATATTCCCGTTTTCGGTATACACGCCGGAAGATTGGGCTTTCTTGCAGATATCGATCTTGCTGAACTTGATGATTTTATTGTGAAGCTTGTTTCAAGTGACTACCGAATTGATAATCGTGCTGTTCTAAGGGCAGAGATCATTACGAGCGAGGGAAGCACAAAACTCGTTGCTTTTAATGATATAGTCATGACGCGTTCAACCATATCTAAGATGATCCATCTTGATACCTTCGTAGATGGCAAGTCATTTAACACGTATTATGGTGATGGTGTTATCGTTTCCACACCGACAGGTTCAACAGCATACAACTTGTCTGCCGGAGGACCGGTACTTTTTCCTTTAACTCAAGTCTTCGCATTAACACCGATCTCTCCTCACTCATTAACACAAAGACCTGTTGTATTGCCCGGTCATTTCACTATTGAGATCAAAACATCAGACACATCAGCATCCGTAGTTGTTGATGGGCAAGATATGTATGATTTTGGAGAAGGTGATGTTATCAAGATACGTTTATCTGGAAAACCCGCTCAGCTTATACACAGGGAAGAATTTAACTATTTTGAAGTCTTAAAAGAAAAACTTAGTTGGGGCGAATAAGTGATAGAGCGCTTTTATTTACGCGATTTTCTTTCTTTTAAAGAAGTGGAACTTGAATTTACAAAGGGTCTGGTCGTTTTTACGGGACCTAGTGGTAGCGGCAAGTCCATCTTGATGAGTTCTATCTTGGCTTCTTTGGGTCTGGATGAGGCAAAAGCAGGTCTAAGTGAAGCAACTGTCAATTTTTCGCTTAAGCTTGAAGATGCAGGTATTGAGGAAGATGAGTGTGCCGTTTTTAAACAGATTAAAAAAGACAAGGTGCGCCATTTTATTAATAATCAAACGGTTTCTAAAAAAGTGTTGTTAAAGATTTCAAACACATTTGTAAGACATCTTAGTCTTAGAGATTACAGTGATTTCAAAAATGAAAACCTTTTAGGTATGCTTGACGTTTTTGCATTAGACATCAACAAAAAGCACGCTAGTTTTGTGAATACCTATCAAAAACAATTTTTACGTTTAAGTGAGATCAAAAAAGAACTTCTTAAGATTGAAGAAGAAGAGAGAAAAGTTGTAGAGCTAAGAGAGTTTGCAGAGTTTGAAATATCCAAGATTGATTCTATCTCTCCTGTTGTCAGCGAGGATGAAGAACTCATGAAGATTAAAAAAGATCTTTCTAAAAAAGAGAAGATAGAAGAAAAAATCAATAATGCGGAAGAGCTTTTTAGTTTTGAGAACTCTGTATCCGGGGCTTTGGAACTGCTGGATATTAATTCATCATTTTTTGATGATACGATGAATGAGTTACGTGCACACTTTGAAGCTTCAAGAGAACGTATGGCCGAATTAGGGGAATGTGATATAGAAGAGATTTTAACACGTATTGAGCAGATCTCTGAGCTTAAACACAGGTATGGAAGCATCGAAGAAGCTCTTTTGTATAAAGAACAAAGATTGAAAGAGTTGGAGCATTATGAAAATCTTGATGAAAAAAAACTATTATTAAAAACAGAGATAGACGGCTTGGAGACAGAGGTGTTGTCACTAGCAGACCAGATCTCGCGGTCACGTCTAAAGGCATTACAGAAAATAATTATCTCTTTTAATGATTTTTTAAAGCAGCTTTACCTCCGTCCGGCTAGTATCAACCTGGCAAAAGAAGAGCTTAGCCTATATGGACAAGACAGGGTTGAGATTGAACTCAATAACACGGCTTTAGAAAAGGTTTCCGCCGGTGAGTTTAATCGTTTACGTCTTGCTCTTTTAGCTGTTAAAAGCCTTCAAGATAATGAAGGCGGTATTTTAATGCTTGATGAAATTGATGCGAACCTTAGCGGTGAAGAATCCATGTCTGTTGCAAAAGTGCTGTCTCATCTATCCAAAGACTATCAGATCTTTGTTATTTCGCATCAGCCGCAATTGACTTCTCAGGCCGACCAGCACTTCCTTGTGCAAAGAGACAAGCACAGCGGTGTGAAAGCATTAGAAAAAGAAGAACGTATAAGCGAGATCGCACGTATGATAAGCGGAAATAAGATAACAGAAGATGCTATTAAGTTTGCACGAGGATTAGTGGCAGAAAAATGTGTTTAGTCATAGGTGTTCTTCTTTTTGCATTAAGTGTAAACTTTTATATGAACGGCTTTATGCTGCAAGCAGGACTTGCGGCCTTAATGGCTGCGGCTTTCACAATCTTGATGATCCGCAACATTAGATGTAGAAAAAACTCATGCGGACTGGATAAAAAGTGTGAAAGTGAAGATAAAGATGCTAAATATAAGTCTTAACACTCTTTTAATTAAATGCCTTTGGATACAATATTAAGATGATTATAGACACACATATACATTTAGATAATGAACAATATTATGATGACTTAGATGAAGTCTTGGAACGTGCGAAGAAGAGTGGGGTAGAAAAATTCATTATTCCCGGCGCAGACCCTAAAGATTTAGAGCGTGCAAAAATGTTAGCTCACAAGTATGAAGATATTTACTTTTCTGTTGGTATGCACCCTTATGATATTAAAGACTTCAGTGAAGAACTTATACGTGAATATTCACAAGACACTAAATGTGTGGCTATAGGTGAATGCGGATTGGACTATTTTAGGTTACCTGAAGACGAAGAAGAAAGGGACGAAGAGATCAGACTTCAAAAAGAAGTTTTCAGAGCACACATACGTCTGGCAAATGAATTAGACAAACCGCTTATAGTGCATATACGCAATGCGAGTCATGATGCTCGTACTATACTTGAAGAAGAGAAGTCAAAAGGCGGTGTTTTACACTGCTTTAACGCGGATGATGAGCTCTTGATCTTGGCGAAAATAGGTTTTTATTTTGGAATTGGAGGTGTCTTGACCTTTAAGAATGCTCGCAAACTTGTGGAAGTGTTACCAAAAATCCCAAAAGAGAAGCTTCTTATTGAGACGGACGGCCCTTATTTGACGCCGCATCCCTATCGCGGTAAACGTAACGAACCCCTCTATACAACCCTTGTGGCTGAAAAAATGAGCGATATCTTAGAGCTTGAACTTGAAGAAATCAAACATCTTACAAGCGAAAACGCCCGCTCGCTTTTTAAGGTTGATATTTAATAGTATTAACCTTTTTTTAGGCCTGTTTATTTCTGATTAAACAGATATATAGTCTGCCTTAGATAAAATTTAATTTCAAATCAATTAGACAGATGAGTGACGTTTTAACGATATCATACTGTTTACGTTTAGAGGTACCTTTGAAATTTTTTATTTTGTCTATCTATATATTATGTTTACCTCTTTTTGCAGTGCTTAGTTTTGAGTCAAACCATGCTAAAGAAGTAAAGCTACTGAGAACCTTTGATATTAATCCCTCTTTTTTAAATGATGCACGTTTAAATATAATTTCAGAACAAAAACGTTCTCTATATAAGAATAAATATTTCTTTAAAACGATGAATGAAGCGTATATATTTATTCCTCTTGTCAAAAAAATCATATCAGATGCAGATGTCCCCAGTGAGATCTTATATCTAGCAATGGCAGAGTCAAACTTCTCAACACGTGCTTATTCTAAGAAAAAAGCTTCGGGAATGTGGCAGTTCATGCCTTATACCGGTCGAATATATGGCTTAAAGATTGACGATTATGTGGATGAGAGACGGGACCTGGTCAAATCTACAGAGGCTGCGGTTCGATACCTTGGATACCTTAATAGAAAATTTGGAAAATGGTATCTTGCGGCTATCGCATATAATTGTGGTGAAGGCCGTTTGAAAAAAGCTATTAAGAAAGCGGGAACAGATGACTTGGAGGTTCTTTTGGACGCTAAGAAAAAGTATATTCCTGCTGAGAGCCGTAGATATATTAGAAAAATTATTGCCTTGGCTTTATTGGGTCATGACGAAGGCTATATGATTGATAATGAGTGTGACTATCTCTTAAATAGAGGAAATGCCTATTCTTTAGCTACTGTAAATGTCCCAGCGGGAGAAAGTTTGGAGCATATTGCCAAACTTATCTCCATGCCGGTTACTGAACTGAAAAAGTTGAATCGCCACTTAAAATATAACTTTGTCCCACCCTATGGAGATGAATATTCGATTTATCTTCCTTATATTAAACTCTCAGAATTCAAAACAAAATATAAGCCTGCAGAGCTCCAGACAATGTACCTTGTCCACACGGTAAGCAGTGGAGACAACCTCTCTTATCTGGGTAAAAAATACGGAATTCCTTACGGACGTATTAAAGATTTCAATAAGCTTCGCTCAGATTCTTTGTCATTAAAACAAAAACTTATCATACCTGTGAGTAAGGCATATAAGCCTAGAAAAATGCACTATACGGTTAAAAATGGAGACACCCTAGACTCAATCTCCAAGTTGTTTAAGCTGACTGTTGCAGATCTGAAGAAAATAAATAGACTTCGTACAGATATGATTCGCATAGGAGATAAGCTTAGTGTCCATTAGACTTCTACTTACTTTGGTGTTAACACTCTTTTTGCTTGCTTCGTGCAGCAGACGGCCTATTGACAGAACAAGCGCCTCATATAGGGCACCTGTAGCAAACTCATCTCAACCCAGTAACTTAAAGCATCCCACAATGCGTCCTTATACGGTTATGGGAAAAAGATATTTTCCTTCTGTTGTTAGAGTTGGTGAAACCTTTAATGGGCGTGCATCTTGGTATGGTCCTAATTTTCATGGCAAGAAAACTTCAAATGGGGAAACTTACAGCATGTGGCAGATGACGGCCGCACACAAGACCCTGCCTATGAATACGGTAGTTAGAGTCACAAATGATGCCAATGGAAGAAGCGTGGTTGTGCGTATTAATGACAGAGGACCTTTTGTCAATACCCGTATCATTGACTTGTCTAAAAAAGCGGCTACAGAGCTTGATATGGTAAAGACAGGAACAGCTCTGGTCCGACTTGAGATCTTAGGCTTTAATAAAAAGGGTCAAACAAAAATCACTAAAACCTCCATACAAAAAGACCTTAAAGAGAAGGTGATTGGAAAATATGCCCTGCAAATAGGATCTTTTAGTAAAATAGAGGGTGCAATTACCACGCAAGAACGCTATAATAACGCACAAGGTCGATATAAGACTAAGATAAAAGATATTGATGATGGTAATAGACGGCTTTTTAAAGTTTTTTTAACAGGTTTTCAAGGTGAAGAAGAGGCAAGAGATTATAAAGCAAATCATTTTGCCGGGGCATTTATAGTAAGAGAATAAGGAAAAAATATGATTAAGATAGAGCGCAAAACAAAAGAAACAGATATAAAAGTGGAGTTAGAACTATACGGTAAAGGCGAGAGCGAAATCAGCACGGGCATCGGCTTTTTTGACCACATGCTTGAAAGCTTTTCGAAGCATGCTTTAATTGATCTCAAGGTCAGCTGCAAGGGCGACACGCATATTGATGATCATCATAGTGTCGAAGATGTCGGTATTTCCATTGGTCAAGCCCTTAAAAGTGCTATTTATCCTGTCTCAAAGGTAGAACGTTTTGGCTCTGCCGCTATCGTGATGGATGAGACCTGTATAGAATGTGATCTTGATCTGAGCAATAGACCATTTTTAATATATGAAATCGATATAGAGGGAAAGGTGGGCAGCTTTGATGTTGAACTTGCGGAAGAGTTTTTTCGCGCGGTAACATTTAATTCAGGTTTAACGGCACATATTATTATGAAACGCGGTAAAAATAAACACCATATTATTGAAGCTGCATTCAAATCATTGGCTGTCGCACTTAGGCGTGCTACAACACTCAATGAAAGAGCGGGTGTTCCTAGCACAAAGGGAATTTTGTGATTGAACTCCTGGTTTTTGACGTAGACGGTTGCTTAACAAATGGGCAGATCACTTATAGTGAAAACGGGGATGAGATCAAGTCTTTTAATGTTAAAGACGGGCTTGCTATCAGTTCTTGGATTCGTCTTGGTAAAAAAGCTGCTATTATAACGGGCAGACGAAGTAAGATCGTAGAACGCCGTGCAAAAGAATTGGGTGTCAATTATCTATTTCAAGGGGTGAATAATAAGCTTGAAGTCTTAAGGGATATCTGTAAAGAAGAAGAGATAGAGCTTGGTAGTGTAGCTGCTATTGGAGATGATCTAAATGACTACAATATGCTCAATGCCGTGGGGAAAAGCTTTACACCTGCAGACGGCTCGGAATATGTGCGAGAACTAAGCGATATAGTGCTTTACAACAAGGGTGGTAACGGGGCGGTTAGAGAGATGGTGGAAACTGTTATCAAAGACAGCAACCTTGAAGAGGATTTTTTAAAGATCTGGAAGTAAATACATGAAATTAACGCATTTTTTTATCTTACTGTTTATACTCTCTGCTTTTATGTACATGTTCTTTAACCCGCAGTCGTCTTCCAATGCCATAGAAGAAGATGTGGCCCAAATGGAGATTGAGGACTTCACGCTTTATGAAATAGATAAAACTGGCGTACAAAGTGTTGTAAGTGGAACCTTGGGCCGCCAGTACACCGAACATTATGATGTTGAAAATGCTCATTACGTAGAAAATAAGAATAAACGGGGAGAACATTTATATGCCGACAAGGGAAGATTTGAAAAAGATATTGTATATTTAGATGATAATGTCCGGTACTTTAGAGAAGATGGTCTTTCTTTTGAAAGTGATCATGCTGTTTATGATACAAAAAAAGACTTACTGAATGTTCCAGAAGCATTCATCCTCACACAAAATGAAAATATAATTTATGGGAGAAGCTTGCATTACAACTCTCAAACAGGCCAGATGAGGGCCAAAAATATAGATGCAAATTATTATATACAGGAAAAAAAGTGAAAAAAATTTTAACTATTTTGAGTTTATGTGCCTTAAGCCTATTTGCAGAACAAGTGAAGATTGTTGCTGAATCTTTTGATGGAAACGAGAAGAAAGGTGTCACTGTTTTCAAAGGTAATGTTGTGATAACAAAAGGAAAAGACGAGCTTAAAGCATCCAAGGTTACCGTTCACACTACGACGGAAAGAAACCCCTATAAATATGAAGCAGAAGGAAATGTTTCATTTTTTATTGATATGCCAGATAATAATATGACTTATAAGGGAGATGCAGGAAAGGTTGTGTATTTTCCACTTAAGCAAGAGTACCAGTTCTTCACGAATGTTCATCTTTATCAAGTGGATACGAACAGAAAGATATTTGGTGAAAAAATCATCCTAAATGCAAAAGACGCAAACGCAAAAGCGGTTGGAAAAGAGAAAACACCTGTTATTATGTATTTTGATATTGAAGAGAAGAAAGAGACTAAATGATAGATATTATTAACGCAAAGTTTATTACCTCTGCACCAAATATTTCTATGGCTCCGGAAGAAGAACGTTTGGAGGTTGCCTTTTTGGCACGTTCTAACGTAGGCAAAAGCTCTTTATTAAACTCTTTAGTGAATCATAAGGGGATGGCTAAGGTGTCATCAACTCCTGGTAAGACACAGCTGATCAACTTCTTTGACCTCGAGTTCAGAGACCAGGAGACAGATATAAGGCAAAAAGCACGTTTTGTAGACCTTCCAGGTTTTGGATATGCAAAAGTCTCAAAAAGTATTAAGCATCAGTGGCAAAAAAGTCTAAATCAGTTCATTTCCGAACGTGAGCAGATTAAACTGTTTATTCATCTTGTTGATTGCCGTCATCCTGACTTGGATATAGACAGGGATGTGGATGATTATCTAGGCGGTATACTAGAAGAAGATCAGATCTTATTGCATGTGTTTACTAAAATGGATAAACTTAACCAAAAAGAGATTGGTGCTTTAAGAAATAAGTTTCCGGGTTCTTTAATGGTCTCTAATACCAAAAAACGTGGTATAGACAAACTTGTACAAGTGATCCATGGCATTCTTTTTGATGTAGAAGAAGAGATTGAATGATACACTTTTCTAAGGCTAAACTCTCAGATGTGAGAGAAATGCAAGACCTTGTACAGCCTTATGTGGATGATGGTACTATCTTGGAACGTTCAGCTGATACGATAGCAACCAATATAAGGTCGTATACCCTTGCTTTTGAAGATGATATATTGGTTGGGTTTTCTGCCTTGCACATTCACACAGTAAAGCTCGCTGAAATAAGGTCTTTGATTGTAGATGATAAATTTAGAGATAAGGGCATTGGTAAAGAGCTGGTTTCTTTATGCCTTGAAGAAGGAAAAGGATTAGGTTTAAGAGAAGTGCTTGTATTAACATACAAACAGGCTTTTTTTGAAAAATTAGGTTTTGTTGAAATTCCTAAAGAGTCTCTGCCCGAACATAAGATTTGGGCTGACTGTATTAAATGTAAATATTTTCCCGTATGCAACGAAGTCTCGCTTATAAAAAAATACTAACAGGCTTCTTGCTTGTTATTGGTTTCGTCATCTACCAAACTCTCAGCAGTATCTATCTGCTTTTGCCGCCCATGCTTGGTGTTTTATTCTTTCATTTTATATATGCCTTGGAAAAGGAAGACCTTTCAAAACTTCTTTTAGTCCTACTTTTACTGCTTGTATTTGAAGCTGAAAAAGATTTTTTACTTTTTAGCTCATTAGTGTATTTTACCTTTATATACCGTTTTGTAATACCCCACTTACGTATAATGATCTCTTGCACTGTGTGTTTGAAGATCATATTTATAATACTTGCCTACTTGGGATACATATTTTTTTCATATGTATTGTCTCAAGTTTTATGGGTCGAAACACCCAGTATTGATTGGCATGTCTTTTATTATATGTTTATAGAATTTTTCTTGGTGCTTGGTTTATGAGAATAAAATTTGTTTTAATCGTCTTTATATTGGTATGGATATCTCTGCTTGTGCGTATTTATTATATTTCTATTCAGTCAAATAACTATTATGAATCCCTAGCAAGTAAAAATTCAATTAAGTTTGAGTATATACCTCCAATACGCGGAGAGATACTTGATAGAAACAAGCAGCCTTTAGCGATTAACAAGCTTGGATTTAAACTTCAAATTGCACCCCACCTGTCACAAAAAGAAAGTAAACTTGAAGCTGAACTGAGCGCAATTGTTAAAATGCTGGATTTTCTAGATATAAACAGACTAAGAAAAAATTATCTAAAGAAAGATTCATATTATAATCACCATTTTATAGATGTTGTTGACTTTATTTCGTATGAAGATGCGATACCCGTGTACTCAAAAATAAATCTTAACGAAAACCTAAAGCTTCTTCCTTCGCCTAAACGTTATTACCCCAATAAAAAGCTCGCGGCGCATATTATTGGTTATGTGGCTAAGGCAAATAAAGAAGATATTGAAACCAATCCTATTGCAAAGCTTACAGGTTCGACAGGTAAGAATGGTATCGAGAAGTTTTATAATGAGTTTTTACAAGGAAATGCAGGGGAGAGAGAGATTAAAGTCAGCGCATACAATGAGGAGATGCAGGAGCTGAGTTTTAAAGCTCCCAAAGAGCACCAGCAGATCACTCTCGCGCTGGATCTTCGTCTGCAACAACTTATTGAAGAACTTTTTAAGGACAAGGCAGGCGCGGTTGTCGTTATGGATGTTCACGGAGAAATTATAGCGGCAGGTTCTTATCCTGAGTATGATCTAAATACCTTTGTATCAGGCATTTCAAAAGCACGCTGGTCCGAACTTATTGATGACCTTGACAAGCCTTTTACCAACAAGGTTGTAAATGGACTTTACCCTCCAGGTTCAACAATTAAGACAGGGCTTGGCCTTGCTTATGCAAGCAGTTCTAAGATGAGCCCATGGACAAAATTTGACTGTCAGGGCACCATGACGCTGGGTAAGAACAACCGAAAATTTCGTTGCTGGAAACATGAGGGGCATCAAGAAACTGACCTGATTAAAGCCATACGACAATCATGTGATATCTATTTTTATAAGGGAAGTCTGCGTGTTGGTATTGCTGAGATGTCTAAACAGCTTTCTGCTTTTGGCTTAGGAAAAAAGACAGGTGTTGATCTGCCAAATGAATATTTTGGAACAGTACCTAATAGGGAATGGAAGATGAACA
>Ga0316207_10004988_pt1 | contig 11217 bp, 7 predicted proteins | sample 6weekpyrite_MG_FD_204943 | JGI IMG/M metagenome (GOLD analysis project Ga0316207, IMG submission 204943) | Microbial mat bacterial communities from mineral coupon in-situ incubated in ocean water Damariscotta River, Maine, United States -... | ecosystem: Environmental > Aquatic > Marine >...
CCAGACATTTGAGCTGTTTGACCAGTTGGGTGCAACTGACGAGCAGTTAGATTTTCCAGTGATATACGCTTCAGGCCTGGGCGGCTTTGCCAGCCTGGATGACACGGCGCGTGAAGGCGATATGACACCTTTATTCGAAGCGATTGTAGAGCATGTACCCGCACCGGATGTTGATATCGAAGCACCGTTTCAAATGCAGGTAAGTTCGCTGGACTACAACTCATACGTGGGCGTTATTGGTATTGGCCGTATCAAGCAGGGCAAGGTTAAACGTAACCAGGTGCTGAGCCTGATTAACCGTGAAGGTGACACGCGTACGGGTTTACGTATGCAGCAAATACTGGGTTTCCACGGTCTGGAGCGTGTTGAGGTTGAAGAGGCACAGGCGGGTGACATCATTTGCTTTAGTGGTATCGATAAGCTAAATATTTCCGATACGCTTTGTGACCCTGAAAATGTAGAGGCGATGCCCGCACTGTCTGTGGATGAGCCAACCCTGAGTATGACCTTCCAGGTAAATAATGGTCCATTAGCAGGACAGGATGGCAAGTTTGTTACCTCAAGAAATATTTCAGATCGCCTGGAGCAGGAGCTTATTCACAATGTAGCCCTGAGAGTTGAGCCAGGCGATACCGGTGATAAGTTCCGCGTGTCAGGTCGAGGTGAGCTTCACCTGTCTGTATTGATAGAATCAATGCGTCGTGAAGGCTTTGAACTGTGTGTCGGGCGCCCAGAAGTGGTTATTAAAGAAATTGACGGTGTGATGAGTGAGCCGTATGAGCAGTTAACAGTGGATGTGCCTGAAGATTCCCAGGGAACGGTTATGGAAAAACTGGGCATCCGTAAAGGCGAGCTCAAGAACATGGTGCCAGACGGAAAAGGCCGAGTGCGTCTAGACTACATTATTCCTACACGCGGCCTGATTGGTTTCCGTACAGAGTTCCTGACGGCAACGGCGGGTAATGGTCTTATCTACAATGTATTTGATAGCTATGGCCCTAAAGTTGAGGGCATCATTGGGCAACGTAGTAAAGGTGTGCTTATATCAAATGGTGCAGGTAAAGCCCTGTCATACTCTTTATATAACCTGCAAGATCGAGGCAGTCTGTTCTTAAGCCACGGCGATGAAGTCTATGAAGGCATGCTGGTGGGTATTCACTCACGGGATAACGACCTTGTGGTTAACCCGCTTAAAGGCAAGCAGTTAACGAATGTTCGTGCATCGGGTACCGATGAGGCGCTAACCTTAACAACACCTATCCAGATGACCCTGGAGCAGGCTTTAGAGTTTATCGATGATGATGAGCTGGTTGAGGTTACACCTAACCACATTCGTACACGTAAAAAACTGCTGACTGAGAATGAGCGTAAACGTTCTTCTCGTTCAAAAGCAGGCTAACGCTGTCATTTTGAGAGTGGCTAAGCCTTTCAGACAATAGCCGGTATATAGCCTGGGCCTGAAGCGGCCACTCAAAAATATTCACATATAAAGAATATCGCCTCAATTAATTATACTGATTGAATGAGGCGATATTTTTTTTTCAATCGACTAAACTCTGATAAATAAAATAACTTAGGTTTACCTGCAACAGGTGCCTTATGAAAACGGGTTTAAGTATCGGTGTCAGATAGCAAAAATAATAATCAGGTGCTAGTGGTTGATGACTCTCGGGTTATACGTCGCGCAGCCGTAAAAATACTTCAAAAAGATTTTGATGTGCTTGAGGCTGAGGACGGGGAAGAGGCATGGGCTGAGTTGCAGAATAATACAAGTATCTCTGTGGTTTTTAGTGACCTTGGCATGCCAAATATGGATGGGTTTGAGTTGCTTGAAAATATCAGAAATTCAAATGATCCTGCACTGGCAAAAGTCCCTGTCATTATTATAACGGGCGCAGAAGAAACCGATGGTACAAAAGAAGAAGTGCTTGAAATGGGCGCAACGGATTTTATTAGCAAACCGTTTGATTCTATTTCATTAAAATCGAGGGCTGCAACCCATATAAATTATAGAAATGAGGTGCAGTCCTTAGAGAAGCGAGTGGGGGTCGACAAGCTAACAGGTTTATTAAATGAAGATACCTTTAAGCAACAGGGTGAGCAGGCATTAGCATATGCGAAAAGGCATTGTACTGAATTTAGCCTGGTGCGATTTGATATTGAACATTTTGCTGATGTATTCATAAAACACGGAAAAGATATTGCGGAGCAAATACTTTGCAAAGTAGCATCAATTATTAATGAAGGTAAGCGCACAGAAGATATAGCTGCTCGTATGGGCGTATCCAAGTTTTCCTTAATCCTGCATAGTTCAGATCCACAGGGTGCTGAAGTTGTTGTTAGCAGGATTTGCCAGAGGGTGTCCCGCTTAAAATTAAAAATGGGTAATGACGTATTTAAGATCTTATTAAGTACGGGTATCACGACCCTGTCCATGGAAGAGACTGATGTGGAGTTTCCAGTATTACTGGCGCATGCAGAGTCCGCTCAAAAAACGGCTGCTGTAAAAGGTGGTGGAAAAATCATTCGCTACAATAAGGCGGCGGGTGGTCAAAAAACAGGCAGCCAGGTCACGGCCAACATTGATGTCAATATCGAAGCGCTCATCAAGGGAGTTTCCCAGGGAGATGACAGCATCAGCAAGGAGCAACTTGCATCAGCCATGTGTAAAATGCTGCCCCTGGTAGAGCATGCAGATACACAGCTTAAACTGGGGCTAAGTAAGGTTGTTTTGCATTTGAAAAAACGCCTTGGCCTATAAAACTGCATGGCCAGTTTATCGGATCATTTTAAAAGACAGATGAATTTTTAAGGAGAAATCCAGGGGCTTTAGGTACAATACAGCCTTTGTATTAATTCAGGATTCAGTTGTTTCATGTTGTCTATTTCCCAGCGTATTGCCGAAGAATTATCTAACGATCAAACGTCAAATAAGCCATTGCCGGTTAAAGAGCAGCAGGTTATTGCCGCTATTGAACTTTTAGATGAAGGTGCCACTGTGCCGTTTGTTGCCCGCTACCGAAAAGAGGTAACGGGGGGGCTGGATGATGCGCAGCTAAGACTACTTGAAGAGCGCCTGCGCTATCTACGAGAACTTGATGAGCGTAGAGTAACGATCATTAAAAGTATTGATGAGCAAGGCAAACTGACGCCTGAGCTTAAAGCCTCTATTATGCAGGCAGATACAAAAAACCGCCTCGAAGATCTGTACTTGCCCTATAAGCAGAAGCGCAGAACCAAGGCGCAAATTGCACGTGAAGCAGGTCTTGAGCCTTTAGCGCATGCGTTGTTTGAAGACCCTTCCCTGACACCAGAAGCAGAAGCAGAAAAATATCTTGATAACGACAAGGGTATTGCGGATACAAAAGCAGCACTTGACGGTGCGCGACAGATATTAATGGAGCGGTTTGCTGAAGAGGCGGACCTGTTACAAAGCCTGCGCGAGTATTTATGGAAGCATGCATTAATTGTTTCTACAGTTATGGATGGTAAAGAGGCTGAGGGTGAAAAATTTGCAGATTATTTTGATTACCAGGAGGCGGTTGAGGATATACCATCGCACAGGGCATTGGCCTTATTCCGCGGGCGTAATGAAAATATCTTACAAATGACATTGAAGGTAGCTAATGAGGATGAGCTGGAAACCCATCCCTGTGAAGCCATGATTGCAAACTTTTATCAGCTTGAAAACCAGGGGCGAGCGGCTGATAAATGGTTGCAGGACACAGTACGCTGGGCCTGGAAAATAAAAATATTCAGTCACCTTGATGTTGAGCTAAAAATGAAACTCAAGGAAGCTGCTGAAGAAGAAGCTATCAATGTGTTTGCTTCAAATTTAAATGATTTACTATTAGCCGCTCCCGCAGGACCCAAAGCTACAATCGGCCTGGACCCTGGCCTGAGAACCGGTGTTAAAGTTGCTGTGGTTAACGAGACCGGTAAGATGGTTGATCATGCGACAATTTATCCACATCAACCGAAGAATCAATGGGATCAATCTGTAGCTGTTATTGCAGCTTTAGCGGCTAAGCATAAAGTAAGCCTGCTAAGTATTGGCAACGGTACAGCATCCCGTGAAACAGATAAGCTGGCAAAAGAAGTCATAAAAAAATACCCGGAATTAAAATTAACATCACTGGTCGTTTCAGAAGCTGGGGCATCAGTTTATTCGGCATCTGAACTTGCCTCAAAAGAATTTCCAGATTTAGATGTTTCTATACGAGGTGCGGTATCCATTGCGCGTCGCTTACAGGACCCATTAGCAGAGCTTGTAAAAATAGAACCAAAAGCGATTGGTGTTGGACAGTACCAGCATGATGTGAGCCAGACTCGCCTGGCAAGACAACTGGATACGGTTGTCGAAGATTGTGTTAATGCGGTCGGTGTAGATGTCAATATGGCATCAGTTCCATTGCTCTCGCAGGTGTCTGGTTTAACACAAAGTATGGCTGAGAATATTGTGCAGTATCGGGATGAACATGGAGCATTTTCAAATCGACAACAGATACTTAAGGTGCCAAGGCTTGGTCCAAAAGCATTTGAACAGTCTGCTGGTTTCCTGCGTATTAGTCAGGGAGATAATCCCCTTGATGGTTCTTCTGTTCACCCGGAAGCGTATCCACTGGTAGAGAAAATTATTCAGCAGTCAGGCAAATCTATTCAGTCCATTATGGGTGATACGAGTTTTCTTAAAAAACTCAGCGCAAATGATTATGCCGACGATACCTTTGGCTTACCCACCGTGCAGGACATTATTAGTGAGCTTGAAAAGCCGGGTCGAGATCCACGTCCTGAGTTTAAAACCGCAGAGTTTATGGAGGGTGTCGAGGAGATTAAGGACCTCAGACCAGATATGATATTAGAAGGCGTGGTAACTAATGTTACAAATTTTGGTGCCTTTATCGATATAGGTGTTCATCAGGATGGTCTGGTACATATATCGGCGTTATCCAATAGCTATGTTAAAGACCCCCGTGAAGTGGTGAAAGCCGGTGATGTGGTAAAAGTAAAAGTGATGGAAGTTGATGCGCAAAGAAAGCGAATTGGCTTAAGTATGCGTCTTGATGACGATAGTCGTGATCAGGTAAAAGATATTACTAAAAACGACAGGACCAGGGGCCAGAAACGAGCTGCAAAATCATCACAGAAAAGTCAGTCGGGGGCGAGTGTTGGTAACTCAGCGATGGCTGATGCACTGGCGCAGGCCTTAAAAAAATAGTCTATAAAAAATTGCCTATAGAAAAATAGACATAAGTCGTATTTCATAAGCCTGATTGCGAAGTGTTTTTAAACTTAAGTTAAGTCATTAGATGATGTTGTCGTTTGGCTTGGAAACACAGTAAATGGTAGCTTTAAATTCACTGTATGTTTTTGAGCTTATGACATGCGACGTAGTTAATCATAAAAAATATAAGCACATTATAAAACTAAATATGAATACCCAATGATAATCTTTAATAACCTGGCCATCAGGCGCGGTATACATTTGCTTTTTGATGAGGCGAATTTTACTGTGCACCGTGGAAACAGAGTTGGCGTGACAGGTGCAAACGGATGTGGGAAGTCCAGTTTATTTGCTTTAATTTTAAATCAGATACAAAGTGATGCTGGTGATATTAATTTACCACCGGGTACCGTTATAGCACATGTGGCACAGGAAACGCCCGCGGTTGACAAAGCCGCATTAGAATATGTGTTAGATGGTGATGTGGAGTTACGAAATACACAGCAGTTATTACACAGTGCACAGGCGCAGGATGATGGTGCTGCACAGGCAAAATATCATAGCCGACTGGACGAAATTGATGCGTATACGTCGGAGTCCAGGGCTGGAAAACTCATGTTGGGGCTGGGTTTTAAAACTGAGCAATTAAGTAATCCGGTTAGCCACTTCTCAGGCGGATGGCGCATGCGATTAAATCTGGCACAGGCTTTAATGTGCCGCTCTGATTTACTGCTGCTTGATGAACCTACCAATCACCTCGACCTGGATGCGGTAATCTGGTTAGAGCAGTGGTTGCTAAATTATCCAGGAACATTGCTGCTGATTTCCCATGACCGGGACTTTCTGGATGCTGTAACCAGTCACATTGTCCATATTGAACAGAAAAAAGTTAAGCTTTACACGGGGAACTACACCGTGTTTGAAAAGCTTCGCGCAGAACAGCTGGCTCTGCAACAATCCCAGTATGAAAAGCAACAACGCGAAATTGAGCATATTGAAAGTTTTATTCGCCGCTTTAAAGCCAAGGCCAGTAAGGCGAAACAGGCGCAGGGCAGGGTTAAGGCGCTAGAGCGAATGGAGTTAATATCCGCGGCACATATTGACTCGCCATTTCATTTTCAGTTTTATCCGCCAGAGAAATTACCGCATCCTTTAATGCGACTGGATGAAGTTGATATTGGCTATGATGAAGTGCAAATTTTAAGTCATGCTAGCATGAGCCTGTTACCAGGCGATCGGATCGCACTGTTAGGTCATAATGGTGCGGGTAAATCTACCCTGATAAAACTGCTCGCAGGCGAATTAAAACCCCAGGGCGGTGAATTTGAGCAATCTTCAGAATTAAAAATCGGTTACTTTGCGCAACACCAGCTCGAACAGTTAGATCCTGAGGCCAGTGCCCTGTTACATTTGCAACGACTCGATCCTAAACTGAGTGAACAGCAGATTCGAACCTACCTGGGGGGTTATAACTTTCATGGTGACAGAGTACTTGAGGCGGTGGCACCGTTTTCAGGAGGTGAGAAAGCACGCCTGGTACTGGCTCTGTTAATTTATCAAAAGCCCAATCTACTGCTCCTTGATGAGCCAACCAATCATCTCGACCTGGAGATGCGGCATGCACTTTCAATGGCACTACAGGGATATGAAGGCGCAATGGTGCTGGTGTCACACGACCGCCATCTATTACGTTCGGTCACGGACCAGTTTTTATTAGTGGATCAGGGTAAAATAAAGCCATTTAATAATGATCTGGATGCTTATCGAAACTGGCTGTTACAGCCCAGGGCGTTAAATACTGGGGCGAGTTCTGGGGACAGTCCTGAGTCAGTCAGTGGCAAAGGTGTTAATAAAAAAGAATTAAGGCAACAGCAGGCAGATATACGCAAACAACTGCAACCATTAAAAAAAGAAGTAACAAACCTTGAAAGTGATATGCAGCAGACGCAGTTGAAAATCCAGGAAATTGAACTGGCGTTGGCTGATCCAGATATATACCAGGCGCAGAAGCGGCAGCAGCTTGAGGAAATAACACGAGCGCGCGCCAGTTTAAGCGCTCATCTGGAAAAAGTAGAAGAGGCATGGTTGTTAAAGAGCGAAGAGCTTGATGAATTAAGCGCGACCTTGTAAACCATCTGCCAGGAGTGCTTTTCGACGTACAGTTGTGGGGGAGTGCTCGAACATGCTGCTGGTTGCTCCCGAAAGTCGTGCAAAGGCCACGACTGGCATTGAAAAGTGCCCGTTAGTCAGAATAGCTATGAGGCTATTCGCTAATTATCTATAATATAAAGGAATATTCCCAGTAGCTTGCCACAGGGGGGGAAATAAATGACGAGTCAAAACTACACGCAACAGATGGACTTACTAGGTGCCCATGCACTAGCGGGGTTCTTTGCGAGCTTTACTTCATCACAACAGCAAATAGAGCAGTCCCTGCTTCTACTGGAGCTGGCTCCTGATGATAAATCACTTCTTTTAGGTCTACAACAAAATATAGCGGTAATACAGCAATCGCTACTCGATATTGGCCTGGACAATATTCCCCCGCTCACTACAAGCCTGAACCGACTGGTGCAGGAGATCAGGCAAAACAATATAGAATTTGAAACAGTCATCAGCGACCTGATATTGCTGGCCGTTGATGATATTAAAAAGGTTATTGAGAAAATTATTGATGGCGATGACCGTTGTGTATTACTCGAGCGACTTCCTAGAATTTGCGAAAGTATTGAAGCTATTGCAAAAGCAGATGAGCTGAGTCGGGACTCAGTGATTAAGGATGCCCTACTGTTGCTGGATCCGAGTATAGAAATAATAGAAACAACCATTACCGTTAGTGATTCTTTAATTAATTTATTCTCAAAAGATATGCCTGATGAAGAAGAACTGGCAGCCTATGGTGTGGAAGAAAGTGATGACTTTATATTCTTTCGTGCCTTATCTGAACCACTTGAGAGCCGTGCAAAATACTGGGTTGGCAGGGTTCATCGCATGCTACGCCTGGCACTCAAAATGAATGATCAGGCTGGCCGACCTGTAGATCCAAATCAGTTAGCCGCAGCTGTATATATGCATGATGCTGGGATGGCGCTGTTGCCCACTGAAATTATTAACAGTGAAACTGAATTAAGTGAAGAACAACGTGAAGAAATGAAGCAACATCCGGTTGTGGCCTATGAGTTAATGCGCTATATGAAAAACTGGCGTGAAGCGGCACTCATTGTGCTTCAGCATCATGAACAGGTTAATGGCCAGGGCTACCCATATGGCCTGCGTGAAAGCGAAATATGTGAAGGTGCAAAGATAATCGCAATAGTTGATGCAGTAGATGCGAGAACCCACGAAAGAGCCTATGCTACATTATTAAAAAGGCCATTGCTCAGGGTTGCCATAGAACTAGGGAAAAATTCCGGTGTTCAGTTTAGCGAAAAGTGGGTTAATATTTTTAAAGATGTTTTTCAGGAAATGAGAAAAATAAAAGAAATATAGCTAGCCTAAATGAATAAAGAAAGGATGGTTAAGTGAGCAATTTAAAAAAACTCGAACTCAGTCAGCTTAACCACCTGAGTCCCCAGGAAGCATTTGATTATCTCGAAGCAATTCCAAGTGCTTTACTCATAGACATACGTTCAAATATGGAATTTCTTTTTGTTGGTCACCCAACCGGCGCGATTCATGTGCCGTGGATTGATGAACCTGACTGGGAGGTAAACCCTGATTTTGTTAAAGAGATTCGCCAGCTACTATTGGGTGGTGTCTGCGACCAGGGTGAAAGCTCTCCTCCCATTATTCTAATCTGCCGAAGTGGTAAACGGTCTGTAGATGCAGGTAAGGCCCTGCTTGATGCGGGGATGCATAATGTCTGCCATATTGATGAGGGTTTTGAGGGTGATCGTGACGCAAATTATCACCGCAGTGCGCTGGGCGGGTGGCGCTATCGTGGATTACCGTGGGAGCAATGCTAGTATCTGTTTAATTCCATATGCCATAAACGGTTAATGAAAGATATAACTAAAGTGGGCTTAACCGAGTAGTAACCAGTATTCGTCCAAACTGGGCTATGGTGTTTTATAGTAGAGTTATGTAAGCTTTTATTTTTAGTGTGCCTGATGTTGGAAAGTGATGAGCAAATCAACCAAAACAGAACAGCAATGGAAGCAGCAGTTAGATGAAGAGACCTACCGAGTAGCCAGGCAGCATGGAACAGAGGCTCCTTTTAGTGGTGCCTATTATAATAATAAGGATAGTGGGACTTATAACTGTAAATGTTGTGGCTCGCCACTTTTTACTTCAAATGAAAAATACGACTCAGGCAGTGGCTGGCCCAGCTTCTGGCAGCCGGTAAATGAGCAGTGTATTAGCGAAGTTAAAGATGTATCCCATGGCATGGTAAGGGTTGAAGTAAGGTGCCGGGAGTGTGATGCGCATCTAGGGCATGTTTTTGAGGACGGCCCTGAGCCGACAGGCTTACGCTACTGTATTAATTCTGTTTGCCTGGATTTTAAGAAAAGCCAGGCATCCACGGTCTAGAGTACAAAAATACCCCATCCTCTGTGAATATTATGGCTGGTTTCGCTATCTGTATGGGTGTTTTCAAATTACTTAAGCTCTTACGTCACAGGCTTCAATGTTATGCCAGGCTTTCTATGAGCTAAATCATGCACATAGGCTATAACTAGCGAATTCTAATGGCGGCCTGCAACTCATCATAAAAATATTTAATCATGTTGGCATAATGGAGTTAAAGTAAGCGAAGTAAGTTAAATACGCTATAAATCCGTTACTACGTCATGGTTAAACATATTGTTGATAGATTGCTCAAAATAAAGAAAGGGGATTATAATAGCCAGTAGCTCTAAATCTCTGTTCTAAAAAAAGTAGGTTAATAATGACAGGTCTAGATCAAGAAGTGTTACGTAAGAAACTGGATGAGCTGCGTTTAGAGCATCGTGACCTGGATGATGTGATTCATCGCATGCATATGACTGGTGCGCTGGAGCAGATGCAGTTACAGAGATTAAAAAAACGTAAGCTCAAACTAAAAGAGCTGATTGTTAAAATTGAAAATGAGCTTATCCCTGATATTCTGGCGTGATGTTTTGTAGTTGAACGTTTAAGCCTGTGAATAATCTTGAGAATGACCTTGCGCTTGATCTAACAAGTACCGAACTATCTTTGTGAAACTCATACTAGATCATTCAGCGACCTGCTTTCTATAATAAAGATATAAAAACTACAAATATTTAATTGAAAGGCGACGGCACACTGTGCATTAATGCTGATTCTTATTCAGGTAATCCGGTTAGATTTGATATGTACAAAAGTGTAATGTTAGCGAAATTAAACAGCATTCAATATCGGATTTTTAGTTGAGCTTATGATTTAAAGCCAGTTTAATCGCTTATGCTCTCGCTAGTTGCTGATAATTTAAAACACACCTTGCCCCTGTCATTATTTATTAACTCTAATTTATATCCGTTTCTGTTCGCCAGTTGAGCTGACTGATAGAGGCCAATTCCGTAACCATCTTTAGAGGGTAGTATCTGCTTAAACAGGTTTTCTAACTTGGAATCAGGAACAGGCGAGCCATTGTCACACACCTGTATAACAGCCTGGTTTTGTTCAATGAAAATACGGGTAATAATTTCAGTATCGGGCTGGGTTCGTCGTTTGCTTCTTGCATTATCTAGTAAATTTTCTACGACAGTGTCAAATACATCAGTATCAATAGATATTGAATCAGAAGTATCACCAGTAAAAATAATGTCACGTCCATGATAGCGGCTTTGTAATTCTATCCACCAGGTGTTCATGTCAGTAATACTCTGTCCCGTATCTGTTTTGGTCTGTAGCTTATCGAGTGTGTTCTGTAATCGTTGTGTGAGTAAAGGTAACTGTCTCTCAATAAGTTCATGACTTTCCTGGGGGTTGTCTGCATTGAGTACGACACTGCTTAACATTTGTAGTGACTGTAGAATGTTTTTTATATCATG
>Ga0316207_10004989_pt1 | contig 11217 bp, 15 predicted proteins | sample 6weekpyrite_MG_FD_204943 | JGI IMG/M metagenome (GOLD analysis project Ga0316207, IMG submission 204943) | Microbial mat bacterial communities from mineral coupon in-situ incubated in ocean water Damariscotta River, Maine, United States -... | ecosystem: Environmental > Aquatic > Marine >...
GTAACAGCCCGATGGCCAAGCCAGCCGACTACGGCAGTCGCGCGGTGCCGGTTGATGATTTCCTGCGCGTCCTCGATCAGGGCATTCAGGAACACAATGAATCGCCCCGGTTTTATCGGAGACCTATAGCTTCATTTCACGCGACCATATCGAGCACGTCGCGCTGTGCATAGAAGTTCTCTTCTGCCTCGGCTGGTGGGATGTTTCCGATGGGCCCAAGCAGTCGACGGTTGTTGAACCAATCGACCCAGCCGAGGGTGGCCATTTCCAGATCTTGCATGTTGCGCCACGGGCCTTGGCGATGAACCAGCTCGGTTTTGTAGAGACCGTTGATCGTCTCGGCGAGTGCATTGTCATACGAGTCCCCAACGCTGCCGACCGATGGTTCGATGCCAGCTTCGGCCAAACGCTCGGTATAGCGAATGGACAAGTATTGCCCGCCGCGATCCGAGTGATGGATCAATCCCCCTTTCTGAATAGGCCGCCGATCATGCAGAGCCTGTTCCAGCGCATCGAGAACAAAGTCCGTTTTGGCGGACCGCGAGACCCGCCAGCCGACGATGCGATCAGCGAATGTGTCGATGACAAAAGCCACGTAGATAAAGCCCTGCCATGTCGACACGTAGGTAAAATCACTGACCCAGAGAAGGTTCGGGGCTGGTGCTCGGAACACGCGGTTCACCTTGTCACGCGGACAAGGCGCTGACGTGTCAGGGACGGTCGTTTTGACCACCTTGCCGCGCACAGCCCCACGGATGCCGATCTGTTTCATCAAACGCGCCACTGTGCAACGCGCCAGATCAAAGCCCTCCCGCTTCAGCTGATGCCATGTCTTGCGGACCCCGTAGACCTGGTAATTCTCATCCCAGACACGTTTGATCTCCGGGCGCAGCTCTGTATCCCGCTGATGTCGTGCCGAAGCTTTGGAAGGATCAGCGCAGCATGCAAGCTGATGGTAGTATGTCGACGGCGCGATCGGCAGAACCCTGCAGATCGACTCGACGCCGTAGACAACGCGCTGATCTTCAATGAAGGCGATCATCGCTTCAGTGGGCGGTCGAGTTCCGCCTGCGCAAAATATGCTGACGCTTTGCGCAGGATCTCGTTCGCCTGGCGCAGCTCCCGGTTTTCACGTTCAAGCGCCTTGATCCGGTCGCGTTCCTCGGTCGTCACGCCGTCGCGCATGCCGCTGTCTTTCTCGGCCTGCTTGACCCATCCGCTTAAGGTCTGGGGAATACAGCCAATCTTGGGTGCAATGGCCGCAATCGCGCCCGCCTGCGTTTCGTATGAGCCTTGATGCTCGAACACCATCCGGACCGCACGCGCACGGACCTCAGGCGAGTAGCGATTTGCCATTTTGCTTTTTGTCATAACCATCATCCTTACTTAAGTTGACGGTCTCCGACAAACTCGGGGCGATTCACTGCGCCTACATCTATGTCGCCTTTCGACAAGAGACGCAGCCCTCATCGCCGCCTGATCATGGCGCCCTGCACGACAAAACGCTGGCGCTGCAGTCTGTTGACCCAGGAACTATCCCCGCCACAGAGCCTGCGGGCCCAATCATCTGGCCGCTCATGATCACAATTGGCGGTCTCGTGCTTGTCATCCTCGGCGGATACCTCCTGGTCGAAGGAGCCGTCACACTCGCTCAATCCTTCGGCATTTCCGAGACGGTGATTGGCCTGACGATCGTTGCTGTTGGCACGTCATTGCCTGAACTGGTGACGTCGATCCTCGCAGCCATTCGCAAGCAAACCGATGTCGCCTTCGGCAACATTGTCGGCTCGAACATCTACAACATTCTCTTCATTGGTGGCGCGACAGCGCTGATAGCGCCCGGTGACGTCCCGTCCGGTATTGTGCGATTTGACAATGTGGTGATGGTTGGCGTGTCGCTGGTGCTGGTATTCTTTGCGTGGACGGGATTGCGGATTGCACGATGGGAGGGCTTGGCCCTTTTGGCCGGTTATGGTGTCTATGCCTACGTTCTCTGGCCCTGATTTCGCAGCTCAGGCCGAGGTCTACATTTTGCCAGTTTTGTATGTGAAGTGAGTTTCGGTTCAAATCACCGGTTGTTGAAATCCAGAGAGTTGACCTCACGGCAAAGCATTCTGCGAACGCGTTGGTCTAGCGCTTCTAAATAACTGTTTTATAATTACTTTATATTTCGTTCCGCATCTTGTAATGCACGTCGTCCATGGCCATTTCTGCAATAGGCGAAACATTGTGGATCGCCATTTCTCTGATGGAGAAAAAAATGAGTAGAGTCGCCATTGGTGCTCTTCTCGCGACCTTCGTAGCCTTCTCGGCTCATGCCATGAGCCCCGAGATTGATACTGACGGGGACGGAAAAGCATCCCTCGTTGAGCTTCAAACGGTCTTTCCCGAACTCACCGAAGATCTGTTTCTGGAAATCGACACCAATGCTGATGGCCTGGTGGATGATGAAGAAATGATGATCGCCGTTGAAACTGAGATGCTGCCCGACATCGAGACCGACGCATGACGCCGGCACATAATGGCCGGTCGGTGCTCATGCACGACAGGTTCAGATGGGTCTATGCAAGCCTAGGCCTCTGGTTGATCGTTTCACCTTTCCTGCTTCTTGGCGGAGAAAAATCGCTGATGAACGCACGGATTGGTGAGACGGCGGTTCTGATGCTTGGCGGTCTGGCCGCACTTTGGGTGGCGTGTTTGAACCACCCGCGGCAAGACCTGATGCAAGCGGTCGCCGGCCTGACATTGGGTTCGTCGTTGATCGCAGCGCCGCTGGCGCTTGGTCTCAACGAAAGCTCCGTGGCTGTTTGGAACGCTCAAGTAGTTGGTTCTGTGTTCGTGCTGAGCGCTCTTTTCGAGTTCTACGACCACTGGGCAGGCCACAACGTTCAGTGAACTATCTGGAGTGGGGCGATTGTCGCCCCACCCGCTTCCAACTCGGGGCCTATTGCGCCTCGTCAGGATCACACCGTGACAATCAAGAAGCTCCTAAAGGACCCAAAGGTCAGCCTGCGGACAATTGCGCCAACCGCACCGATCGCGCAGGCCATCACCATGCTGGCCGCCGACGACACCTCGGCCCTCCTGGTAACAAATGACAACCAGACGATCGATGGCATTCTGTCGAGCAGCGATATCGTCAAGTACCTCGACGATCACAAGCAGGTCTCCGACGAAATTCTCGTGCTGGACGTGATGACAAAGGACGTCATCACATGTGATGCAAAAGACCCTGTCCAGAGGCTTGAGCTGCTGATGACCCAGAACAATGTGCGCCACATTCCGATCACGGATGCCGGGTCGCCCGTTGCCCTGATCAGCATCATCGATGTGACCCGCCACCGCCTTTCCCTGGCCGAAGGCGAGATGTCTCAGATGCGCGATTTTGTTAGCGGCGCCAGCTAATGCCTCCGGCCCTCATGGCCAGGGTTCTCGAAATTGAACGTGTCGATTGTTTCGGCATGAAACCAACCAACTCTGAAAGGAATGACAATGACCAAAGGTAAAGGCGGCAAACGCGGCAACAAGGAAGCCAAGAAACCGAAGCAGGAGAAGCCAAAGGTCTCCGCCACAGCCAATTCTCTCGCAGGCAAGCCCGCACTGGAGATTGGCGGAAAGAAGCTGAAGTAACTCTGGCTTGCCGCTGCGGTGATCAACCTGCCGCAACGAGGTTCGTCGCAAGACTGAATGGAGCACGCGCAAGTTTCGCGTGCTCCGGCAATGGCACTGAAACGTGGCAAGCGCCATTGCACCTGAGTTTTGGCCATGCCCATCGGAACACTCCAGAAGGAGCAATTCCAAATGTTTACGCCTCTACACGACCGCGTTCTGGTCCGTCGCATCGAAGGCGACGAAAAGACGAAAGGTGGCCTGATCATCCCCGATAGCGCCAAGGAAAAACCCGCAGAGGGCGAAATCATGGCCGTGGGCGCAGGCGCGCGGGACGACGACGGCGATCGGATCGCGATGGACGTCAAAACCGGCGACAGGATCCTGTTCGGCAAATGGTCCGGCAGTGAGATCAAGATCGACGGCGAAGACCTCATGATCATGAAGGAGAGCGACATCCTCGGCATCATCGCCTGACACCCTCTGTCCTCCCCTCATTTTTTTAGGAATACCGACATGTCTGCAAAAGACGTCAAGTTTGGCACGGACTCCCGTGACCGCATGCTCAAGGGCATCAATACACTCGCCAACGCCGTCAAGGTCACGCTGGGGCCCAAGGGCCGCAACGTGGTCCTGGACAAATCCTGGGGCGCGCCGCGCATCACCAAGGACGGTGTGACCGTCGCCAAGGAGATCGAACTCTCCGACGCGTTCGAGAACATGGGCGCACAGATGGTCAAGGATGTCGCATCGCGCACCAACGACGAAGCCGGTGACGGCACCACGACCGCTACGGTACTCGCTCAGGCCATCATCAGGGAAGGCATGAAGTCGGTCGCGGCAGGCATGAACCCGATGGACCTCAAACGCGGCATCGACAAGGCCGTGGATGCCGTTGTGGCCGAAGTCAAGGCGATGTCGCGCCCGGTGGGCGACACCGATGAAATCGCCAAGGTCGGCACAATATCGGCCAATGGCGAGACCGCGATTGGCCAGCAGATCGCCGACGCGATGGCGAAGGTCGGCAACGAGGGCGTCATCACCGTCGAGGAAAACAAAGGGCTCGAGACCGAAACCGAAGTCGTCGAGGGCATGCAGTTCGACCGTGGCTATCTCAGCCCATATTTCGTGACCGAGGCCGAAAAAATGACCGCGAGTCTCGAAGACTGTGTGATCCTACTTCACGAGAAAAAGCTAACCTCGCTGGCCCCGATGGTGCCTTTGCTCGAAGTGGTTATGCAAGCGGACAAGCAGCTCTTGGTTGTCGCCGAGGATATCGATGGCGAAGCGCTCGCCATGCTCGTGGTGAACAAGCTCCGCGGCGGCTTGAAGGTCGCGGGCGTCAAGGCACCTGGCTTCGGGGATCGTCGTAAGGCGATGCTGGAAGACCTCGCCATCCTGACGGGCGGTCAGGTGATTTCTGAAGAACTCGGTATCAAGCTCGAGAACGTTACGTTGGACATGCTGGGTGTCGCCAAGAAGATCACCATCACAAAGGACGCAACGACAGTGATCGATGGAGCGGGCGACAAGGCGGCCATCGCCGCGCGCGTGTCTCAGATCCGCACGCAGATCGAAGACACCACGTCGGATTACGACAAGGAAAAGCTGCAGGAACGGCTGGCCAAGCTTGCCGGCGGCATTGCCGTGATCCGGGTCGGAGGGGCAACCGAAATCGAGGTGAAGGAGCGCAAGGATCGTGTCGATGACGCCTTGAACGCGACCCGTGCGGCCGTTCAGGAAGGCGTTGTTCCCGGCGGAGGTGTCGCGCTGGTCCATGCTGGAAAGGTTCTGGCGGGTCTCACAGGCGACAATGCGGACCAGACAGCGGGCATCGCGATCATTCGCAAGGCCCTCCAGGCGCCACTGCGCCAGATCGCAGAGAATGCGGGTGTCGACGGATCGGTCGTTGCCGGAAAGATCGTAGAGAGTGCCAGCAAGACCTTCGGTTACGATGCGCAGGCAGACAAATATGGCGACATGCTGAAGGCGGGCGTGATTGATCCCACGAAGGTCGTGCGCATTGCGCTTCAATACGCAGCCTCAGTCGCTGGCTTGCTTGTAACAACGGAGGCAATGGTTGCCGATCGACCCACGAAATCGGGAAGAGCCGAAATGGCTGACATGGACAGCATGATGTAGATGGTTACCCCGAACAGAACGCGCGTCATTTGGCGGAGAAAGCTCAAACGTGTCGGCACTCAGAGAGTGTTTTCACATCATGGCGAATTGCAACCACCTGAGATGATCTGAATTCCGGGGGCCACACACAACGGCTGTGGACGGTGGATTTGCCAACACAGCGGAGAACCCAGATGAATACGCGATCAACCAAAACAAGTGTGACGTTTGTGAACCCGTTTTCCTTGCCCGGATATGTGGGTGTGTTGCCCGCTGGCGAATACGAAGTCCTTGTCGAAGAGGAGCTTCTTCAAGGACTTAGCTTCGAGGCATGGCGACGAACGTCGACCTTCTTGACAGTGCGCGGCAGGGGCAACCGTGCGGGACGCACGGAACTGCGGGCGATCTCCGACAGAGACTTGAAAGCTGCGCTCAACCGCGACGCGGGCATGGCTGACATCACGCATAAGAGCGGGGCGGCGGTTACTCCGCAAGAAAGAGGTCAGTGATCCACGATCTCGGCGCGCGTGTTCCCTTTCTTTCAATCGTCGCGCATCACCCAATAGGCGCCCGCAAGGGATAGCGCGATTACACCAAGCGCTGCGATCAGCCAAGGTGACGTCGTTGAGAGGTCAATGATCATGACTTTGCGGACCACGGCCATCATGCCAATCAAAATGACCTCGCGCGCCTGAATGATCGTCGAATGCTCTCTAATATGCTGCAGGATCGAATTGCCGAACTCCAACGCAATGAGCACTGTCATGACCATGCCAAACAGCACCTGAACGGCGTGCAAGTTCTTCACATCCCAACTGACAAACACCGTGTCATAGATGCCGACGAACAATCGCGCCATGGCCAACAGCGTGATCAGGCCAATCGTCAAGACCAAGACGAGAATGACATAATATTCAAACGCATGGGCGGCTTTCAGAAGGGGATCAGAAGCATGCTAGTCGTGTTTCGTCTCATCCGCCATGCGTCAACGTCCATAACTATTTGGATAATATTAGATTTTTACCGTAGGCTGACGGAATGGAAACAATCAAGCCACTTGCAGCCTTCGACATCAACGAGGGGATCGCAGAACCAGTTGGACCCGCGCTCAGTGTTTTGGGTCCAGCCAGCGGGTATCGATGGCTGCATTTTGACTTGCAAGACCAAGCCCTGCGCGCTTGGGTCACAGACCATCTTCCCGAGATCGCAGGGCGCGCGCTCCTGCAGAGTGAGACCCGGCCACGTTGTGAGCGCTTCGAAGATGGTTTGATCCTGAACCTGCGCGGTGTGAACCTGAATCCGGAATCCGATCCAGAGGACATGGTGTCCTTGCGCATGTGGGTCACGGGCACGGTAATCGTGTCTGCCCGGAAGCGCAAAGTCTGGGCGATGGACGCCATCCGTCAAGCCGCAGAAGCCGGAGCGGCACCTGCATCCGTAGGGCGTTTCCTCGCAGAGCTGACATATGGACTGACCAGCCGGATCGAAACCGTCTCCCTCGGGCTGGAGGAGCAAACCGATGCGTTGGAGGAAGCCATCTCCGAAGGCCAGCCTTTGCAACCGGGAGAACTCGCGCGCATTCGGCAAGCGGTCATCAAGATGCGGCGGTTCATCAATCCCCAACGCGAAGCCATTGCCGCGCTCTCAACACTCGACAACTGGATCATCGCACCTGAGGAACTAGCTCTGTTGCGTGAAACCGCCAACCGAACCCGCCGGATCGTCGAAGAACTAGACGCTACCCGGGACCGATTATCAGCCCTGCAAGATCACATCGACGCAGAGCGGGCCCATGCGCTCAGCCGCAACAGCTATGTGTTGTCCGTGGTTGCTGCGATCTTCCTGCCTTTGGGGTTTCTCACGGGACTTTTCGGTGTGAATATTGCAGGGATGCCTGGAACCGAAGCACCTTTGGCGTTCTGGCTCCTGACAGCGGTGTCACTCGTGGGGGGCATCGCACTGTTCTTGATCTTCAAATTTTCGAAATGGCTCTAAGGGAGTAGACCGGACATATGGTGAAAAGTCTGCTGCCCCTCGCGGCCCTTTTGTTGGGGTCCGCCTTCTTGCTGTTCGCAGGCGGCGTGAACAGTCTGATTTTGCCCATTCGTGGGGAGGCTGAAGGATTCACAGCCGCCTCGCTTGGCTTGCTCGGGACTGGCTGGGCCATCGGATATGTCGCAGGTTGCCTGCGCACACCTGCACTGGTGGCGCGCGTGGGACACATTCGCGCCTTTGGGGCCATGTGCGCCATCGCATCGATCGCAGTGCTGCTCTCTCTGGTGCTGATCACGCCCTGGGTTTGGATCCCGGTGCGCGCCCTGTCCGGGTTTTGCTTTGCCGGCGCGGCGATGATCGTTGAGAGCTGGTTGAACGAACGGGCGGACGCATCCTCTCGCGGTCGCATTTTCGGCATCTATACGATGGTGAATCTCGCTGCGACTACGGCCGGTCAAATGGTCCTGACTTTGGGAGACGCCAACGGGTACTTTTTCTTTGTTTTGGCGGCCATGGTTTACTGCCTGGCCCTGCTTCCGACGGCAATCAGCGCGACGACGACGCCGCGCCCCTTGACCCAGGTTTCGCTCAATTTGCGGGGTCTCTGGAAAAACTCGCCCATCGCCTTTTTTGCAGTTTTGATGGTGGGCATTTCAAACGCGTCCTTCGGGACCTTGGCCGCTGTGTACGCGGCGCGCATCGGATTGAGCCTCAACGAGATCGCGCTGTTCGCCAGCATTCCCATTCTGGCGGGTGCCGCCCTGCAAATTCCTGTCGGCATCGCGTCTGACATACTTGATCGCCGCAAAGTCCTCATCGGCATCACGGTCTTCGCGTTGCTCTCAGATGCGCTGTTTATTTTCCTGGCAGGCGCCAACCCCCAATTGGTGCTTGCTTTTTCCGCCCTCTTTGGCGCCACGGTGTTCGCGATGTATCCGGTGATCGTGGCCCACGCCAACGATCACGCCGAGCCCGGCTCCTACATCCAAGTCAGCGGCGGTTTGCTCCTGGTTTTCGGGATCGGCTCCATCATAGGGCCCACGGTCGCAGGTTTTGCAATGACGAGCTTCGGGGCCTGGAGCCTCTTTGCGGTCACGGGGGCTGCGCATGTGCTTCTGATCGCTTTTGCCCTCTATCGTTTGCGGACGGCGCCAGCTGTTACATCGGACAACAAAGTGACCTTTCAGATCAATCCCATGGCACGTGCCTCGACGCCCGAAACCGCCGCCTTGGCCGCCAATCAATCCGAACTTGATGCCGATCAGCCTGAAGTGGCGATGCCGGAAACAAACGAGACTAACTCCCGTGGCAAAGAATGAGCCGAGCGTCACTCGCTTCTGCTCCCGCGCAGCGATGCAGAGTTTGCAACAGCGGCGCGAGCAGAAGGCGAGAAGGTCCGCGTCTTTCGCGTCCGAGCGCCGTGCAGCTAAGGGCGGTTTGGATCAGCCGTTCTAAACCGATAATTAATGACCGCTTCCGCGACATGGGCCGCAACACAGTGCGAAATCTGCTGCGTGTGCACAACCATGCTGCGTCAGCGAAGTGCGAAAAACGAAGGTCGGCATTGTCCCGCACCTTACCTATTCAGGTTGAGCGCAGCGAAGGTCCGGTCTAGGACTTTTCCGTAACACTTGGTTCTGAGGCTAGCCAGCGAACACCTGTCTTGCCGATGCCAGCCTCATCCAATCCCGACCGCCGAAGGCAACAAGAGCGAGATATATCTTCGCGGCCTCAACATCAGGTTTGAATACGATGGTCAGTCGGTGACCCGCGCCTCCATGGCGCACGAGCCATCCGTCCAGTTTGTCGGTCAGCCTGACGCCTGAATTTGGATTTGAAACAATCGCTTCTAGGAGCGCGTCTACTTCATCAAGGCGTCGGGCCGCTGCGGCAACATCACCGTCGGTCACCTCAATTATGTGATCAACGATACCGATGAGGTCCCGTTCGAAGAACGGATGCCTGACAAAACGCATCAGTTCTTTTGGGCTATTGCGGCAAGATGCGCCCGTGCGCCTGCAGTGACGTCGCCGACGGGTTCCCATTGATCGAGAGGCAGAGACAGGCGGCGCTCCAGTTCTGCTTCAAGCAAGGACTGTTCACGATCACGCTCCGCTTTGGCCTTTGCCAATTCACCAGAGACCGCCGCGCTCATGTTTGGGTATTCACCAGCTTCGACCAGTTCCTTGGCGAATGCGTAGGCCGTATCGGTGAAACTGACGGATTGTTTCTGAATGCTCATTCTGCCTCCTCCGGTGCTCCAATAGACTACCATTGCTATTCTTCTCTTACAATAGCGGTCAAGTCGGGTGGCGCGGACGTGGCCGAAAGCCGAATTTGTCGGTCTCGCCTGCTCGGCAGCCAAGTCGCAGGCGAGAACGGCCCTTCGGGCCGATCGCGCATTCAGCCATGCGGCCTCACCGCGGCGTTCCGCCTGGCATCCCGGCTTGCCCGTCTCGCGAGCACGTCGCTCCCCGGCCGCTCCGCCGGATTGCGCTCTGGTCTGTTTTGCCGCAGGCAAAACGATCCCGCGGCTCCATCCGTCTGTCCCGCGTCCGGTCGCGCCGTTTGCCTGCTCGCGTCGGGCAAACCTACCGTCAAAACACACACACATGAGCGTGGAAGCATATCCTCCGGATGGCCCCCGAATCAGCCCGCGTCAAGGATCGCAAAACTTTTCGGCGAGATTGGTCTAAACGGGACAGACTCGCCAATGCGAGAGGGCTCGCAGGTTGCAAGCGAAGCACCCGGAAAACTTTTGCGCCCGGCAAGCCGGCGGCTGCGCCGTCCCTGACCCGGACAGACTCGGTGAACCAGACTTGTCGTTATGCCACCACACTCACGCGGTGGTCGAACAACCGATATCTGGAGAAAAAACATGGCCTACGACCAAGCGAACACTTATGAGACGATCGAACTTTTCGGCCTGACGGAGAAGGGCGCAAACCTGCCGATCCCCGAAGACGACATCCTTAAGGACAGCATAATTCGCGAAACTTTCGAGGCCCTGCTCGGCCAGCTGCGCGGGTCCGGCCTCGAGGCGGAAATCGAACCGCTCGCACACGGGCTCGCGACGATCCTGCAGCGCCGCAAGGTCGCCCTCGCGAAAGAGGTGGACCGTACTGCCGACAAGATCGGCGTGCTGGCGAAATCCCACGATGGATCGGAAATCGCGGAAACCGCATTGGAAGAGGCGCAGGCCCGCTTCCTGCAGTTGCGGGAGATCGTCGGTGCCATCGAGGTGATGGGCGAGGCGGCGGCAGAATGCTACGAGGTCGAAACCGGCCACGCCTTCATCCCGGCCGCGGGATCGCGCGCCTGCATTCGCGCGCAAGAGACCGGGGCCGTTTTCGAAGCTAGGCAACTCCTGGAGCAGCATGACCGCGAGACAGCCGCCAAGTCGAAAGTCGATGGTGTTCCCCTGATCGTCTCGGGTGCGACCGACTGGATCGATATCGACGTCATCTTCAACACGCTCGACAAGGTTCGGGA
>Ga0316207_10004990_pt1 | contig 11215 bp, 17 predicted proteins | sample 6weekpyrite_MG_FD_204943 | JGI IMG/M metagenome (GOLD analysis project Ga0316207, IMG submission 204943) | Microbial mat bacterial communities from mineral coupon in-situ incubated in ocean water Damariscotta River, Maine, United States -... | ecosystem: Environmental > Aquatic > Marine >...
AAAGAATATCAAAGAAAAGGTATTGGCAAAAAATTACAGGAAATCACTCAAAATATTCCTGGCCCAAAATGCAAGTTGATAACCGCTATTGTTCGCCGGAAGGCGAATCTACAGACAGATAATATCCTTAAGTCCCCGCGCATGAGGAATTATTAAAATGAAGCACACAGAATTTTTAACACTGAATATTGATGTAGAGGAAAAAGATCTGGATTTTTCCCTGGCCAGGCGATTGGCGGATAATCTTGTTTCTGACAGTATTTCTGAGCCAATGCTAATCGCATGGTATGACGGCAAAAAAGGTGAAGAACACCCGCATGTACCAGAGTGTCAACATGAACCGGGATGGCTGGCATATGCTGAGGGGCATGGGGGGCGTGTTCGCATAGATGTTAATAAAACTGAATACAGCTTTATCTATGCGGATGTTGATGCGCCTTCAGTTCCGTAATGGCAAAGCCAGACACACATTAGCCGTTATTAAACAGCGGGTGGGCACGTTTTTGTGCCCACCCTGCAAAAGCTGCATAAATCACTGGCAACGAGAAGAAAAAAATGAGGCTGATAGGTTATTTAACGGTAAGCATAGCCCTTTCCAGAGGCTTTCATCATACCATCCGCTCTGTGGGTGGTTGTTGATCATTATTTCGGCTATTAATGAAATAATTAATAACGCATTGAAAATTCACAGGGGTTTGCGGGGACACTTCAGGTCTTGACCATTTTTACGGCGCCTCAGCCAGCCTGCCATTTTTCCATCAGCATCGCTGTTTTTTCATAACCCAGATCAATTAACGTCCTGGCGCGGTGAAACTCAAAAGCCCGACTGGCGCTGCGTGGTATCTCGATCAGCACGTCTGGCGGCGAGGCGGCCATTTTTATTTTAGACAGCGCATTTTGCATAGTCTCGAACGAGCTACTCACCAGTTCCAGCATGCTCAATCGGCCATAGGCAGGTTTTTTTGCGCCCCGCTGCAGGCTTTCAATAAAATCAAGAATGCGTTGCTGGTAGGGGTTGCGGCTGTTTCGCAATTCATCGGGTTCCGTCGTTTTCGCTGTGATCTGGGACAGACCGTTGTTCGACGCATTCAGGTTGACCGCGATGGTCAGATCATTCCGATCCCGGAGGGTTGGCATCACTGGTACAGGATTCAGCAGGCCGCCATCCAGGAGACGCATGCACCGATATTCATGCGGCGTGAAGACTGTGGGCACGGCAATTGAGGCGCGGATGGCATCGAACAGGGGACCGTCGCTCAACCAAATCTCTTTTTGTCGTTCAATATCTGTCGCCACGGCGGTAAAGTTTACCGGCAGTTCCCTAATCTCGTGCTCACCCACCAGTTCCTTCAGTACCGAGATAATACGCTCGCCCTTGAACAGGCCTTCGGCGCTAAAGGAAAAATCCAGAAAACGAATAACATCGGTGCGTGTTAGTGCCAGAATCCATTGCTTGAAGGTATCCAGCTCACCAGCGGCATAGATACCGCCTACCAGCGCGCCCATGGAAGAACCGGCGATAGTGCGAATCTCATAATGGTTTTCCAGCAGCCACTCGATGACTCCGACATGGGCATAGCCACGCGCGCCACCGCTGCCGAGAATAAGAGAAACTGTTTTCCTGTTGCCAGTCATTCAGTGCGTCCCTGTGCAGGATCTGGATTGTGGTAGTTCACGTGGGCACAAAAAACGTGCCCACCCTACAGGCCTACGGTCACAGGATGATTTTAACCCTTCGTAGGATGTGCTGAGTGAAACGAAGCGCATCATTTCAAATTGGACACGCGAACGATGCGCTTCGTTTCACTCAGCACATCCTGCACATCATATCTGGACGCCCTTTTGGAACTTTTATTTAGTACACGGTTTTAGTCTTTACTGGACGTGTTGAGTTTTTCTTCTTCGGCTATCGCCTTTTCCAGCTCGTCATCCAGATCTTTATTTGTGTCATTCTCCGTTTCCTTATTCTTTTCTTCACGCCGGCGCAGCAGCAGGCGTGAGAAAAACAGCCCGGCTTCAAACAGCAACCACATAGGCAGGGCCAGCAGAGTCTGGGAAATCACGTCGGGCGGCGTCAGCAACATGCCCACGACAAAGGCGGCGACAATGATATAGGCGCGCTTGGCCGCCAGATCATCCGGCGTCGTCACCCCGGCCAGGACCAGTAAAATGGTGGCAATCGGCACTTCAAACGCGACGCCAAAGGCGAAAAACAGTTTCAGCACAAAGTCCAGATATTTGCTGATGTCCGTCATTACCGCCACCCCTTCCGGTGCGGCCGTGGTTAGAAAGCCAAATACCAGCGGGAAGACCACATAAAAGGCGAAGGCCATGCCGACATAGAAAAGGATAATACTGGAAAACAGCAGAGGGAAGGCCAGGCGCTTCTCATGCTTATACAGCCCGGGGGCAATGAAGGCCCAGGCCTGATAAAGAATGAAGGGCATGGCCATAAAAATAGACGTCACCAGCGCCAGCTTGAACGGCGTCAGGAAGGGTGAAGCCACTTCCGTTGCAATCATGCTGCTGCCTTCGGGCAGGTGCGCCATCAAAGGCGTGGCCAGCAGATGATAGAGGTCATTGGCGAAACTAAACAGGCCGGCAAAAATCACCACCACTACCAGCACGATGCGCATCAGGCGATCACGCAGTTCAAACAGGTGTGATAAAAAGGGCTGTTCCTGAGTCTCAGAGTCCGAACCGGACTGGGGTGAATTATGTTCGCTCATGCTTTACAGTTTTATCGGACTCAGAAAGACCAGTGGAGCCATCGTCATCAAAATCCTCTGCCTGCGGCTGTTTTTCAGCAGTGGAATCATGCTCTATCTGCGCATCATCAATGGCGTTAACCAGGTAGTCTTTTTCTTCTTCGAAACTGTACTGGTTGGTTTCCAGACCCTCATTCAGGGACTGTTTGATTTCGTCCAGGCCGGCTTCTTTTTCAAGCATCTTACGCAGCTCGTCCTGCTGGACTTCCCGATCGATATCGGTCTTGACCTGGTTGACGAAGCGCCGGGTGCGCCCCACCCATTTACCCGCCGTACGCGCCACTCCCGGTAGTTTGTCCGGACCGATGACGATCAGGGCAACCACCGCGATAATCGCAAGTTCCCAGAAACCGATATCAAACATAGGACGGGGGCGAGGGGCGAGGGGCGAGGGGCGAGGATATAAACAAGATTAAACCTTGTCCTTTTCCCCACCGGCTTTGGTCTCGGTGACTTCGCCTTCAATAACGTCACCTTCACGCTGCTCGATTTGCGCCTCGCTCTTATCTTTTTCCTCATCCTTGATTGCGGTGCGAAAACCTTTGACCGCCGAGCCCAGATCGCCGCCGATGTTGCGTAAACGCTTGGCGCCAAACAGCAACAGCACGATAAGGAGAATAATAACTAATTGCCAAATACCAATACCCATAATTTTCTACTCCGCGTCAAACTAATAGAGGGAATCCCTGTCTGCACGGCCTTAACCAAAGCCAGGCAAATCGCGACCACCCAGTAAATGAATATGTAAATGAAAAACTTCCTGCCCACCATCCTTGCCCGTATTGATGATAGTCCGATATCCTGATGCCAGCCCCTGTTCCACCGCAAGCGGCTGGATTAGACGCATTATATGCGCAATCAGCGCATCGTGTCCGGGTTCAAGCTCATTCAGCCCGGCAAAGTGCTCGCGTGGAATAATCAGCAAGTGCACCTCGGCTTTGGGGTTGATGTCCCGAAACACCACCACCTGATCATCTTCATAAACCCTGTCGGCCGGGATCTCACCGGCGGCAATTTTACAGAACAGACAATCGCTCATGACTCACTCCGCGCCGCTTTTTCTTCCAGCCCGGACAGGCCAAAGCGCCGATCCAGTTCAGCCAGCACCGCTTCAACCTCCAGACCCTGCTGCGCCAGCAGCACCATGCAGTGAAACCACAAATCTGCAACCTCATTCACCAGATGCTGCGCGTCCCCGTCCTTGGCCGCCATCACTGTTTCTGTGGCTTCTTCGCCAATTTTCTTGAGAATGGCATCCAGTCCCCGGCCATAAAGCCCGGCCACATAGGAGCTTTCGGGATCCGCCTGTTTGCGATCCTCAAGCACCTGGGCCAGTTGCTGTAATATGTCGCTCATTTGTATATATCATCCGGGTTTTTCAGCACCGATTCCACTTCCACCCACCGGCCATCCTGCAACTGCCTGAAAAAACAGTTGTGACGCCCGGTGTGACAGGCAATGCCGCCCATTTGCTCCACCTTCAACAGGATCACATCGCTGTCGCAATCCAGCCGAATATCCTTTAATAGCTGCACATGGCCGGATTCCTCGCCCTTGCGCCAGAGTTTGTTGCGCGAACGCGACCAGTAAATCGCCCGACCTTCTTTTATTGACAGCGCCAGCGACTCGCGGTTCATCCAGGCCAGCATCAGAACCGTGCCGGTCTCGGCATCCTGGGCAATAGCCGGAACCAGCCCGTCATCCGTCCATTTGATTTCGTCGAGCCAGTTCATCGTTGGAAGACCCAACGCAAAGACGCAAAGACGCGAAGGACGCCAGGACAATTCATTTTGATGATCTGGCAGACACCCGGTTTCAAACCCAACCCCATCATTTTCACCCTTTGCGCTCTCTGCGCCGTTGCGTCTTTGCGTTGAAAATGATGAAAACAAAAATCACAGCCGCACCTCGATGCCCTGTTCGGCCATGCGCCGTTTGGCCTGTTCAATGGTATATTCGCCGAAGTGGAAAATACTGGCGGCCAGCACGGCGTCGGCTCGCCCTTCTTTTACGCCTTCCGCCAGATGATCAAGGTTGCCGACGCCGCCGGAGGCGATCACCGGCACCCTGACCGCCTCGCTGACGGCGCGGGTTAACTCCAGATCAAAACCGATTTTGGTGCCGTCCCGATCCATGCTGGTCAGCAGGATTTCCCCGGCGCCATAGTCCACCATTTTTACCGCCCATTCCAGCGCATCAATGCCGGTGGGCTTGCGCCCACCGTGGGTGAAAATCTCCCAGCGCGGCGCTTCACCTTCACCGCTGACCCGCTTGGCATCAATCGCCACGACGATACACTGGGAGCCGAATTTTTCCGCCGCCTCGCGCACGAATTCCGGGTTAAACACAGCAGCGGTATTGATACCTACCTTGTCCGCACCGGCATTGAGCATACGGCGAATATCTTCGACAGTGCGGATACCGCCGCCCACGGTCAGCGGGATAAACACCTGTCCCGCTACTTCCTCCACCACATGCACCATGGTTTCCCGATCGTCGGAGCTGGCGGTAATGTCGAGAAAAGTCAGCTCGTCCGCACCCTGCTCATCATAACGGCGCGCTACCTCCACCGGATCACCGGCATCGCGGATATCCACGAACTGAACACCCTTGACCACACGGCCGTTGTCCACGTCGAGGCAGGGAATGATGCGCTTTGCCAAACTCATTATCAGTGACGAGGGACGAGGGACGAGGGACGAGGAAACCCCGTCTGCACCCGGTACCCCCGCCCAACTCTACCGTTTGCGACAAACTCAAGGTGAACGAAATTAGTGGGAAACGCGATGGTTTTCCTCGTCCCTCGTCCCTCGTCCCTCGTCACTTGCATGCTTTTACTCGCCACTCGTCCCTCGTCCCTCGTCCCTGCTGGCCGACAAACTGTCGGCCAGCTTCTGGCCTTCGGCAAAGTCCAGCGTGCCTTCATAGATAGCGCGGCCGGTGATGGCGCCCATGATGCCTTCCTCCGTGAACGCACACAGGGTGCGGATGTCGTCCATGTTGGTGATGCCGCCGGAGGCGATGACCGGAATATTGATCGCCTGCGCCAGTTTCAGCGTGGATTCCACGTTGACGCCGGTCATCATGCCGTCGCGGCCGATGTCGGTATAGACAATGGCGGCGACGCCGTCCTGTTCAAAGTGTCTGGCCATATCGATAACGTCATGTTTGGACAGCTTGGACCAGCCATCGATCGCCACCTTGCCGTCTTTGGCGTCGAGGCCGACGATCACATGGCCGGGAAATTCCAGACACAGATCATTGACGAAATGCGGTGCGCTGACCGCTTTGGTGCCAATAATCACATATTGCACCCCGGCATCGAGATAAGTCTGCACCGTGTCCTCATCGCGGATGCCGCCGCCGATCTGGATAGGCAGATCCGGGTAAGCGGCGGCAATTTCATGCACCACCCCGGCGTTAACCGGCTCACCGGCAAAGGCGCCGTTCAGATCGACAATATGCAGCCGCCGGGCGCCGGCCTCGACCCAGCGTCCGGCCATGGCGACCGGATCGTCCGAGAACACAGTTTCATCATCCATACGCCCCTGGCGCAGGCGTACACATTTTCCATCCTTGAGATCAATGGCGGGTATCAACAACATGGGAGGTCTCTTCTGTTTTTACGCTGACGCGGTTCAGGGATTCCAGTTCAAAAAATTTTTGTAAAGCTGTAAGCCGTCATGCTGGCTTTTCTCCGGGTGAAACTGTACCGCAAACACGTTGTCTCTTGCCAGCGCAACGCTGAAGCGGCAACCATATTCGCTGGTCGCGCTAATCAGGCGCTCATCGGCCGGTCTGACAAAATAACTGTGTACAAAATAAAAGCGCGCGTCCTGTGCAATGTCGTCCCATAACGGGTGCGCGGCTTCCTGATGCACCTGATTCCAGCCCATATGCGGAATTTTCAGTTTCTCGCCGCTTTCGGCATCACGCAGATCGTCGCCAAAATATTCGACCCGGCCGGGGAAAAGGCCCAGACAATCCGTACCCTCATTTTCTTCACTAAAATCCATCATTGCCTGCATGCCGACACAGACGCCCAGCAGCGGCCGACCGGAGTCGGCAATTTCATGCACCACCCGATCCAGTCCCAGGCGGCGGATTTCCGCCATGCAATCACGAATCGCGCCCACCCCCGGCAGCACCACCCGATCGGCCTGCAGAATTTCCCCGGCCTCGGCGCTGACAAGCACCTCAGTATTCTCACTGACATGTTCAAGGGCCTTGGCCACGGAATGCAGGTTACCCATTCCATAATCAATGACGACAACACGGTTCATCTGGTCTTTCCGGTAATTCAGGACTGAGAGGGGACGCCCCGGCTTCAGAGGCGTCCCTTGGTTGAAGGCATGATCCCGGCCATGCGCGGGTCGGGCGTTAACGCCATGCGCAACGCCCGGCCAAAGGCCTTGAATACGGTTTCGGCGATGTGATGGGCATTATCGCCGCGCAGGCTGTCGATATGCAGGGTAACCTGGGCGTGATTGACAAAGCCCTGGAAAAACTCGCCCAGCAGATCCACGTCAAAGTTGCCAATCCGCCCGCGCGGGTAGCTGACGTTGTATTCCAGTCCCGGTCGGCCTGAGAAGTCGATCACCACCCGGGAGAGCGCCTCATCCAGTGGCACATAGGCATGGCCGTAGCGGCAGAGGCCCTTCTTGTCCCCCACGGCCTTGGCAAAGGCCTGACCAAGCGTGATGCCGATATCCTCCACCGTGTGGTGGTCATCGATATGGACATCGCCTTTGGCCTTGATCTCCAGATCCAGCATACCGTGGCGAGCGACCTGATCCAGCATGTGCTCGAGAAAAGGCACCCCGGTCTCAAACCGGGTATTGCCTGCGCCATCCAGATCCAGGCTGATATCAATCTGTGTTTCCAGCGTTTCGCGCGACACGCTGGCCTGACGCTTTGACATGTTGGGCTCCAAAATCAGGGTAAATCATAATAGCGGCGGATAAACAGCCACTACAGTCCAGAAATGCTAAGGATAGCGCGGATTCCTGCATGGGCGAAAGGCCGATGCAATTAAAATCCATATGTTGCTATTCCTGAGTCTTTTATTAAGAAACAATGACTTTTGTCAATATTTGCAGAAATAAGTATATTCATGTCTGATTATTTACTAAAATTTCTCCTGAGACAGAAATCTCGGAAAAGCCGCGCGGGCGCGACAGGAGGTCTTCTCGCAAATATTCCTGATCTTGCCACAGGTAGACCGAATGCCAAAAGACAGAATTGTAAAACTCGATGAAATCCGCTCCCGCTGCCAGAGCTGCAGCCTGTTTGAGCTGTGTATGCCTATGGGGCTGGGCGAAGGCGATCTGGATAAACTCGACAGTATCATTAAACGCCGCCGCCCGGTCGAAAAAGGTGAATACCTCTATCGCATCGGTGATCCCTTTGTCTCGGTTTATGCCGTGCGCTCGGGCAGCCTGAAGACGTTCACCAGCACCCGCGATGGCCGCGATCAGATCATCAGCCTGCACCTGCCCGGTGAACTCATGGGCATGGATGCTATCAGCACCAATCAGCACATCTGTTCGGCTATGGCGCTTGAGACAACCAGCGTCTGCGAGCTTCCCTATGAGCGGCTTGAAGCCCTGAGTATGGAAATTTCCGGCCTGCAGCACCATCTGTTATCCCTGATGAGCGAGGAAATCCGCCATGATCAATGCCACATGACGATTCTTGCACGCCTGCCAGTGGAAAGCCGACTGGCCAGTTTTCTGGTTAATCTCTCGGAGCGTTACCAGGCGCGGGGATTTTCCTCAACTGAATTCAACCTCAGCATGTCGCGCAACGACATCGCCAACCTGCTGGGCATGGCGGTGGAAACCGCCAGCCGCCTGTTCACCCAGTTCCAGGAACAGGGGTTGTTGCAGGTGGAACGCAAGCATATCAAGATTCTGGATTACGATGGTCTGCATGCCCTGCACAATCGTTGCGGTGATCTTGCTGGTGAAGGGGAAAATAAGGGCGACTCATCCAGTAACGCATCCTGACTATTCAGGGTGGAACGACTTAGGGTCTGTTGATCTTTCAGATGTTAGGCTGATTAATTTGTCATTCCGGACGTAGCAATGCGGAGATCCGGAATCCATGTATTACGCATCAATGCTTACTGGATTCCGGCATTCGCCGGAATGACAAGATTCTAATTAATCTCAGGGTCTCCTTAGGTTAATTAATAGTCAGCGTAAGATTTTTCCTCGACCAGCGCCGAGCCCAGCTTTTCATTCAGCCGTCGTTTGACCTCGGCCCGCTCGTCATTGGTGTAGTACACGGCGCGGGCAAGACGGATAAATTTCTCATCAAAACAGCGCGCCCGTTCCCGGTCACGGATATCATCTTCAATATCCCAGAGCTTCTCGTTGATAGCCTTCAGCTGGCCCCATTCCGTTTGAATATCGACAGCGGCTTTAGGATCGGCTGCCCACAAATCCCGCAATAGCCCGAGTTCCCGATTGATGTTTTCAAGTTTGGCGGGATCGCGAATGCGCTCGCTTTTGATTTCCAGAATCGACAACTTGTCGAGAAATTCACCGTAGGATATTTCTACTTTGATAATCATATCTATGCAATACTTAAGTTCACGATAAAAATTACAGCCGCCGGCACACGCTAAATAGCTGTTCCAAATACCAGTTACACTTTAGGTATTACCGTTCGTCAGGTATTACCGTTCGTCCTGAGCCTGTCGAAGGACAAGCAGATTAGGCACTCTATTCACAGTATTTCCACGTTCATGGTTCGACAAGCTCACCACGAACGTAGAAATTCACAAGTGATCTGGTATTTGGAACAGCTATTTAGCAGAATGCGTAACCATGCCCGATTTTATTGCAAAAATCCATTTTTCCACCGTCCTGTTCGGTCTCCTGCTTTTGTTTTCCAATGCAGTAATCGCCGTCAGCCATGATGATCTTAATTTCGACGATCAGCCGTTGAAAGATAACATTGTGCTGCCGGACTGGTTCAAGATGAGTTTTCTCGAACTGCAGGAAGATTTGAGTGACGCCCGTGAAAACGGAAAAAAAGGCCTGATCATCTACTTCGGCCAGAAGCGCTGTCCCTATTGCAAGGCCCAGCTTGAAAATAACTGGGGCAAAAAAGACATTCTCAACTACACCCTGAAAAATTTTGACGTCATTGCGATTAATGTGCGCGGACAGAAACCGGTCATCGATTTTAATGGTAAAACCTGGACGGAAAAAACCTACTCCAGTTCCCAGAACACCCATTTCACGCCCTCGCTGGTGTTCTACGATCTACAGGGGCGCGAAGCCCTGCGCCTGCGCGGTTACCGGCCCCCCTACCAGTTTCGTGCGGCGCTGGAATATGTAGCAGATGGTCATTATTTAAAAGAACCCTTCCGCCTTTATCTGGCGCGTGCAGAAAAAGCTTTCCGTTATGGCAAGGATGGACTCAACAAATATAACAGTTTTCTGCCACCGCCCTACATGCTTGATCGCAGTCGCATCCCCGCCGAACGTCCGCTGCTCGTGTCCTATGAACGACCCCGCTGCCATGCCTGTGATGTACTGCATGGCGGCCCATTGAACGATCCACGCATTCGCAAGCGGCTGGACAAATTCGATGTGGTACAGCTGAACATGACCACCGATATCCCGCTGGTCACCCCCGCCGGGAAAAAAACCAGCACACGACAATGGGCGCAGACCCTGAATCTGGACTATGCACCTACGTTAATTTTTTTTGATGAACGGGGCCGGGAAATCATCCGCATTGACTCAGTGGTCTGGTTCTATCGCCTGCAGAACGTGCTGACCTACATTAACAGCAAGGCCTACCGAAGCCAGCCCAATTTCCAGATTTGGCGACAGCAACAGCGGCGCTAGGCGGCTAGTGGCTAGTGGCTAGTGGCGAAGGAGTATAGCCCGGTTCTCCCGGCAACTAGCCACCAGCCACCTGACATAAAACAGTAGAGTAGGATGGGTAGAGCGAAACCCATCATTTTGATTCAATGCTAACCATGGAAACACGTATGCCTAAAATCCAGAAACGCAGCAATAACCCGCTGGTGTCCGTCTCAAGCAGCCCGATTCACGGCAAGGGACTGTTCGCAAAAAAACCCATTCGCGCCGGCCAGGTGATCGGCATTGCCAAAGGCAGGCCCACCGATATCGATGGTCCGCATGTGCTGTGGTTAAGTGATGAGCAGGGTTTTGAAGTGCGCTGTTACCTGCGCTACATCAATCACGACGACCAGCCCAATGCGGCCTACTATGATTCACTCGAAGTCTGTGCTTTGCGTGATATTGCCCCGGGCGAAGAAATCACCCATAACTATCAGAGTGGCTAGTGGCTAGTGGCTAGGGAAAGGCATACACTTTACCAGCTACCAGCTACCAGCTACCAGCTACCAGCTACCAGCTACCAGCTACCAGCTACCAGCTACCAGCTACCAGCTACCAGCTACC
>Ga0316207_10004991_pt1 | contig 11214 bp, 14 predicted proteins | sample 6weekpyrite_MG_FD_204943 | JGI IMG/M metagenome (GOLD analysis project Ga0316207, IMG submission 204943) | Microbial mat bacterial communities from mineral coupon in-situ incubated in ocean water Damariscotta River, Maine, United States -... | ecosystem: Environmental > Aquatic > Marine >...
GGGAATGGGATGAAATGCTATCAAGCCTGGCCGGTTCACAGGCTGAGTTTATTGCCCGGGCGATCCGCGATCACCTGGCTGATGCAATAACGACGCTTCCCTGGCTGCTGAACACGAATAGAACTGCTGCGCTGCACTTTTACTTTGCGAATTTTAGCGGGTTAAGGAAGGTTTTATTCCCGCAGGCACTGGAGGCCTACAATGAGTTTAACCTACACCATAGTTTGACAGCACTTGAAGATATTTGCGCCAGCTCTATCACCAAATGGGAAAATGAAGCATCTGAACTGCTTAACATCTTTGCCGCAGAAGGTAGTGAAAAGAGCGCCCAGACGATCGAAGCGCACTACCAGGCGCGTATTCACGCCACGGCGTAGAATCATTCGTCCTCTAACGAGATCCGCCGACCCTTCAATTCTTTAAATCGTTTGTTATAGGTGGCTTCACGCAAGGCGTTAGCCTCTTCCTCTGTTTTTACCGCCGGGGCTTCCTGCCATTTACCCGTATAGGGGTTGCGGACAGAAAAGCGATGTACACGCCCTACTTTATAGACTTTGCTTATTTCGTCACTCACTTTGGCTTCGACCTCTTCATCAGAAAGAGGCGGTGTGTACTCATGCGATTCGGCATTGCCAAAGTTTGTATTAAGGATATCCCCTTCTGTATCAATGTAAGCAACGGTAACACCCGGCATACGAACAATAATGTATGCACATAACAAGAGAGCCAGGGTTTTGTCACCTTCGCTCATTGCATCAAGAATACGATCAGCAACAATCTGACAGCGCTCTTTGCGTCCAGGACTTTCGACATACTCGCGGCTCATTTGAAAACCTTGATCCATATCCGCATCGATCTTGGAAAAAAATGATTCCCCTTCATCGAGCATTTCCTGTGGAACATCAAAGTCGTAAGCAGTTTCGTTTATAAAGCAAGTCAGGATCATTCGTATACTCCGGTACGCGTCTTGTTCAAATGCCGGCGCAGGATATAACAATCCTGCCATCAGAAACACCCCTTAAAGACACAGAACCTCAAGGGTTTTAGCGATTTTCTACTGGTCGTTGAACCCTCGCTCTGGCAGAATAGCCAACCGTTTTAATACAGTTTTACTGGAGAACATGATGTCTGAAGAAAATGGTCTGGATATGGATCTTGCCAGTGGTATGGCCGCGTTCGAGGCAAAAGAATTTACCCGAGCCAAGCAATTTCTTGCCCCGTTTGCTGAACAAGGTAATGCTGATGCACAGCATCGCATGGCTATCATGTACCAGAACGGTCTAGGATTGGTAAAAGACGATGCAACGGCTATTAAGTGGATGCGTGCAGCAGCAGAACAGGGCTATGCCTATGCCGAACACGGACTCGGCTTTATGTACATGACCGGTGAGTGTGTTGAGAAAGATGAAGCCGAAGCCGCCAAGTGGTTTGAAAAGGCCGCCAACCAGGGGCTTGCCGGCGCCGCAATGACACTCGGCATGATGTACGAACAAGGTCAGGGCGTTGCTCAAGATGCTGAGAAGGCCCAGGAATGGTACAAAAAGTCTGAATCAATGCAGTAAATACAGTAATGACAATGATGATTGGCAAGCCAGCCAATCATCATTGAGCATTTAGTCGCTCTACCCTGTAGCGCGCATATATATACGGCCTTTATGCTCTGTCAGATTGGATATTTTGATTAGTTCAATAGAAATATTATAGTTGTTTCTTTACACAAACTTTTAGACCTCTACTTAATGATCTTAATCTACGCTTTACCGGATATTTGACAACATGTTTAAGATATTTCACCAGGTAAGGCAATAAATCTGACCTGCATAAACCCAGCCAAACAATAAACATTTTTACCGGCTTATAACCCGTTTCTGAAGTTGCGCACATATATAATTTCGCGACCCTGTCATGCTCAGACGGCAAGTCAAAGTCATCTGTAAGATCATAAATAGCAGTAAATACTTTATTTTCTGTTCGATGCTCCTTGAGAGAAAAACCTGCTAAGGAACGATACAGTTCCCATAACTTTCCTCTACCGCCCTTTTCTGCATCCTTGCACACAAATTTAGCGTGAGTGATAACCTTCTCCTTGTTCGCGTCCCCAAACGAAGCAGCAAATATTTCACCATCCAGTGACAAGTTGAAAAGGTTAGGACGAGGTCGTCCATAGATACGAATACACTCGTCTGAGCGAGCAATAGTATTGATTGCTTGTTGTGTATAATAAACATCACCAAGCAACACCAGGTTCTTTGAAGCCCATAACACGGATGTAGAAAGCAGCGTCTCAACCGTCCAACGATAACCTGATGGTTGAAAAAAAGAACAGCCATCTACTCGCAAGCGCGTATCATTAGAGACCACTACAATATCATTATAGCCCTTCTCTCGAAGCAACCTTACCATTCTGGCCAACAGAGATTCACGATTGAACGATATCAGCTGCTTTGGCACACCTAGATAGTTAGCCCATCGAGAACTTTCTCCTGCACAGAGTATAAAAACCCTGGCATTTGAATTTAATACAGCATTGGGTGAAGTCCCCAAGACAGCCCCCTCTCACGCTATTTACAGTGGCTGCAAACCATTCAATAGCGAAACCCTTATGGATTTTTATTATAATCTCAATACCAACAATCAATGCTTATTATCAGTATTCAATTGTTGAACTAAACATCACCCCACATACGAACCAGATTGACATAACTGCGATCCAGACGTTTTGTATTTTCATCATCCGGGGCATCTTTTAACAGCTGCTCTTTGACCTGGTACATATCATAAAGCAGTTCACGCTTAGCAGGCTCACGCACGAGGCTTTGTAACCATGTCACCGCGACAAGGCGCGTACCCTTTGTGACTTCATTGACATGATGCACACTGGATGAGGGATACATCACCGCATCACCTGCAGAGAGCTTTACGCAATGTTCGCCATACTGTGTATTAATGACCAACTCGCCGCCCTCATATTCATCTTTGTCGCTCATGAAAATCGTGATTGAGATATCTGAACGGTACGGTGTATCTGCATGCATAATTGGATCATCAACATGATCACCGTAGGACATCCCCTCCCCATAGCGAGCATAGTATGGAGAGGCGACCTTCATAGGCAGTGCCGCTGCGCGGTATACCGGATGCTGGACAAGACGCGACATCACCAGGTTATTTAACTGCTGTACATCTTGTGAGCGCACATCGACTTCTTCATTGTGCTTAACACGTTGCGCCGCCATACCGGCTGAAAGCTTGCCATCAACAAAGGGCGCCTTATCTAACACGCCACGTACAGCCGTCAGCTCTTGCTCACTCAATACATTTGGGATTTCCAGCAACATACCAGGGTTCTCGCTATTCGCTATTGTGCGGCATTAAAACGTTTCTGAGCTTCACCTGAATCCAGCACGCCACGAACGAAGTCGGCGGCTTCTGCAATCGTGTCATATCTACCCAGGTGCCAGAGAATATTTGCACCACCATAAACAAGTGCATCATAGGTCATACCTTTCTCACCACCTAATGCAGCAACCCCTGCCTCAGCGGCGGCCTTGGCGTATTTCTCACGGTTGTAGTCGCCAGTGATCTCTTCTCGACTACCACTTTCCTGCTTACATGTCTCAGGTATAGGTACAGCACGTAAATCATGCTCAAAACCCATGTCCTTCGGCACCGGATCCGCCTCACGGACAACCGTCTCGCCTTTATAACTAAACAACTTACCTTGTTGACGCAGTGATGGAATCACGCCGCCCTCAATACCACGTACTAATAATGCTGTATCAAAGCCCGAATGTGCGGCAAGCATTGCATAGACAGGTGGGTAAGGCTTATGCACGTAGCCACATACATGGTGCGTCTTGCCTTTTGCCTTAATCGGCATTGTTTCTGTTTCGACCGTTGTGATCGTTGGCCGCTTAATGACCAATGTACGGAAGTCTGTTAAATCATTTAGTTTTTTACAAAACTGACTCTGATCGACATACGCCCAACCAATATCTGCGTTTTCAATCTGCTCTGCTGCCTGCTGTGATGACAAGGAATCATTCTTGCCAGCTGCACGCATAATCTGGCGATGCGTAACACCAAATTTAGGGCTAACCGTTTCCATGCCATGCGAAACGGCTGGTACACCGCAAGCTGCCATAAGCGCCGGCAGGAATGGTGAAGGCGGCAAGGTACGATTATAACCATCATAGGGATCAGCAATATCAACCAGCTCATCGACATTTGCAGTGACACGATCAGTGCAATCAATAATGCCTTCCAGTACACCACGATTTTCTTCAGGCGTTTCACGTTTCATACGCAAGCCGATCAGGTAGATCGCAGCCTGTACCGGATCGATATGGCCATCAAGGATGGCTTTCATGCCGAGGCGTGCTTCTTCCTGTGAGATATCTTTACTCAACTCAGGACCCGTCGCAACGCGTTGGATAATTGAATGCATTAATGCTTGTGCTTCGACTACTTCAGTCATCACTACTCTCCGGAAAATATTTTTTACTTAACATCAACCATGATCGAGTCGCCCTCGATCCTGACGGGATAAATTTTCAGGTCTTCATCAGCAGGCTCATCAAGCGGTTTACCTGTTAGCAAGTCAAAACGACTTCCATGCAGTGAACACTTCAGGCAATTACCTTGTAATGCACCCAGCGCAAGTGAAACCTCTTCATGCGTACACATTTCATCGCAAGCGTGAATGGTGCCGTCAGCATTTGCGAGTAAGATGCGCTTCCCCGCCAACTCAACTCTAAACATTGTACCGGGTGCAACGTCGCCCAGTTTTGCAGCAAATTGATAGCTATCTGTCATGTTTAATCCTGTATTGATTTCATTGTGTCGATTATACGTAATAATGCAAAATTGACTGCATTCTTTTATACCGTTCGGGTAAAAAATAGTGACACGCCACCAAACAGGATAATCCAGGCAACAACACGTTTAAAATGCTCATCTTTTACCTTGAAGTGCAAGTGGTTTGAGTACCACAAGGTAATAATCAAAAACGGTGCCGAAACCAGCATCATTTCTATAATGGCATCTGTCATCGAACCGTTCACCGCATAACCAACACCGCGAAACACATTCAACGACAAGAAAAATGCCAGTGCATAATTGCGGATAACCAGTTTATCAGTATGTGTTGCAAGAATCCGCGTCATCGCAATGGGGCCACTAATACCGAATAAGGCTTGTGAAATACCGGCTATAAAATCCATCACCCTGGCAATCGGTCCGCTGATACTCAGTTTCCCCGGCGCAACCACCAGGTATAAGCCTGATAGCGTGATCACGCCTGCGAGCAACATACGAAAAACATCGATCGGTATCCGGTTGAAAATATAAAACCCAACCAACGATCCTATAGCGGCAACGCCAACCATGCCCAGCAACACTTCTTTGCGGACCGTTTTAGGTGAGCGACTCAGGCCAATCGTTGCGACCAGTATTTGCGGTAGGATTGAATAAATCACCAGAAGCTTTGCGTCTATGAAATACGACATAACCGCAAGCATCATGATCGTACCGGCCAGGCCAAAAGTAATTTCAAATGCGTAGGTGAATACGCAAACAAGAGTTAACAGGAGGATTAACGAAAGGCTCATACAACGTGTCTCGAACTAGCCGAAGCAAATCCACGTCGTTGCAATGTATTTAACGCCCTGCTCTAACGTCGCGTTACGATGTATGTGTGTCCAAAACGGTGGAAACAAAACCAGCTTGCCGCGTTGTGGTTTCACACTGATTTCCTGTAGCGCAAAGTCCGTCGTGCCACCAGGCCCTTCAACATCATTCAGGTACCAGATCGCAACGAGTTGGCGCTGACTAAACTCGCCTGGCCCACCATCGATATGCCAATGATAAAACTCACCTGGGTTGGTACGTTGTAACTGGTAGCCCATATCGCGAAACCGGTTCACGGCAAAGAAAGGGAATTCCGTAGAAATCTGACTCAAGGCCTTGCTGACAGATTCAAATAAACGTTTATCAATGTCCGCCCAATTATTTTTCCCGCTAATACGTAAATCAGTTGAACGCTTTATGGATTGTTCAATGTCTGTGCCCTGACCAATACGACCATCATGATGTTGTTCCGGGTTCGCTTCAAAACGCGCCACCATCTCATCACACAGCTCATCAGGCAATGCATTTTCGACTTCATAGATGAAGGTATGGGGTTTTAATTCACGCAGTGTGTAAGGCGTATCAGACATGAGGATTCAACCTGCTTGGCTAAAGAAAGAAAAGGCTGTCCTAGGACAGCCTTTTCACAAACAACGCAGTTACAAATGTAACCAATAGTGCGGTTTAGTAACCACCCTTACGTGTACTCTTTGGCAGACCAGCCCATTTACGACCCTGCTTTGAAGGTGTGCCTGGGAACAACTGATACATGTCTTTCGATGACACTTTTGATCCCCACGCCTTACCCATTGCTTTCAGGATAGCGCGTTCGTTTGGCTCATTACCGCCATTGTTAATGTGTTCATCACGGAGGTACTTCACGGTATCGACATGTTTATCTGTCAATTCAACGCCATCAGCAGCGGCAATCACTGCGATCAGCTCTTCACTCCAATCATTCATATCAGCCAGGTAACCGTCCGCATCTGTTTCAACGGTTTTGCCATCAATTTCATATGCCATGTTGCTAGGTCCTCTATTTCAGGTTTACTTTTGATGAAAAAATTTGCGTGAATTGTACCGGAAAATTCAGATTTCTCCAGCTATAAACGCAATTTATTAAAATTTACTCATGAAGCTCATGGACTTCACTGATCCCCTTTTGGGGAATGAAAATACCGCAACCCATGTGTTGATGTTTACCTAATCCTTGCTGTTGGATGAGTAGCGAATCTTCATGCGAAAGATCCGCAATCATCAGGGTAATTGTGTTCAGCACGCCATCAGGTGTACGCAGGTTGTGGCCACGCCCAGGTAGCATCTTGCGAGGCTTGATACCCATCGCCTGCAGATCCTGCATCACCTGGCGCATAAAGGCTTCTTCTTCCATGCCCGGCTCAAGCACGTTATAACGTGAGAAAACCGTTTCCATCGGTTGTAGCAGGCGCTCGCGCATCTTCAAAATAGCCATGCGATGCCCGGCGACCTGGAGTTCTTTTCCCGTAAGGCCAGCCACTTCATCTAACTTAGCCTTAGGGGTACGCATAATGAGCTTGGTGCGCTTGGACAGGTGCAAGGTTTCATCCCCCCCTTCAGGACGCATCCAGCCATTACCCGCCTCGGGGATGCTGATAGGATGAATACCTGCACCCTGCTCGTGTTCTAACCACGGCAGGTGCTCCAAAATGGCCTCACCAAGCGCATGTGCATGGTCGACGGGCAAACAAGGGCAATCCAGCCCAAATACCACGTCAACAATGGTATCCGAGACCTGTTTTGTCTGATCGTCGTCTTCCTGCCAATACATACTTAATTCACCGGTAATTTTGCCCAGATCGCTTCGCGATCGATCCACCAATCTTCCTGAACAAGGACGTCAATGACATTACGCATACGAACGAGGAATTTATCTGGGTCATCCAGTTCCATGCGCTTGAACCAGGAATCAAACTGATCTTGTGATTCGACCTCTGAATGGCGTCGAGCCACTGTACCGAGCAAAGAATTGGTGAAAAAGGTCAAATCCTCACGTTGACGGCCTTCAGTGCGAATATCCGCGATGTAATGCGCAACCGCTGCTGCCAATGCCCCACCGTCAGAGTCTTTTGGCGTTTCATTGACGACATGCTGTAACAGTGCCACCGTTAATTCAGCATCAACCTCAGGGAACGTCACACCCACCCAGATGCCCTGGCCAAGCGCCGCAAGTGACTCAGGCTGATCGGCGAGAAACATGTTATTACAGGCCTGTGCCAGTCCTTCCCAGGCTTCTGCCGCGTGGAAGATATCAAAGGCTTCACGAGCGAGTTCAAAGGCCTCTTCGCCCCGCTCAAGATCAACAAGGATCGCTGATGCAAGGATTAACTGCTCGGCTTTCTCTACCGGGTCATAACCGGCTGGAAGTTCGATAATCTTCTGCTTGATTTCGTGCAGTTGCGCTTCAAGCAGGCCGGTTGCCTGTTGTGCATCGTCCGCGTCTTCTGCATCACGAACCTCATCTGTCTTTATATATTTCATAATCTTATATATAACTCTTAATGTAATTTATATTAACGAGTAACTGAATACACGCCAGCGAATGCACCTTCAAGTCTGTCTTCCCAATTTTCAGGTGTGTCGGGATAGGATGGCTTAACGTCCATTTTAAAATGGATTTCACCACTCGTTTTTGCCTTCTCTTCAACCACCTTGAGCAGGTCTTCAAACCTGTCCAGATCATGGTTTTGCATTAAAACTTCACTCAAATAGAGCATAAAAACACCCTCTACAGTTATAATTCAGTTGGCACACGCTCATAGTACCGTGCGCGATAAAGCAAACGCCCTGCCTCACCCTCTGCATCCGTGAATGCAGTGCGGCTATGTAAGACATTATTACAGACAAGTCCTTGTCCGGGTGACAGTATATGACTGAAAACATAAGGATTTTCAGGCGACAACAAATCAGCAAGGTAATCTACTGCCAGTCGCGTCACCGGATCATCACGCCACTCAATACTGCGCGTTCGCGCCGTATACCGCATATGGAGGCAGTTGGTTGCAGAATCAAGTGAAAAGACAGGACCGGTTTGTGCGGCTCGTGTCTCTACCCCGGATTCTGTATTCGCCGGGATCGTCATGGCATGACTATGCATAAGCACTTTTATGAATTCAGGGTTCTCATCACGCAACTGGATATAAATCATTTCAGGATCGACGATCGAATTTTCGCCCCCCTCCGCGGCAGAACGCACACAATGCAAGATAAATGCGCGTATTTGCTTATTCGGCGGATTGTAATAACCATCTGTATGCCACAACAGACGATTATTTGAATAAGGGATATAGCCCCGTTTTAACTTTCCAGGCACAACACTCAGTGAAGTAATCCCGTCATCATCGGCAAGCATATTCGGGTCAAGGTTTGCCAGCCCCAACTGATTTCCAAGTTTTCGCGGAATATCTTTGTCTTCAACACCCTTTGTATTACTTTTATATATCAACATATTACATCGATATAATAGATTCGACATCAACTCAATTTCAGTGCTCGATAAATGCCTGGGATCGTCGAGTTCAACCAATAACTCCGCTGATGTCGACGGATAGCCCGCCAGTTTTTGCTCACGCCAAACCTGGTACTGATGCTCATTTTCGAGCATGAATGGACTATCTGCGAATTGCTTCATGTTACAACGTTGCTCCGATCAGAGGTTCGTATATATAGAGTAACCACAATATCAGGGAGAGAATACTGAGCAAAAAGCTCAGTCTTTTGGCTTAGACGAACTTTAGTGTATTATTGCTCGCCGGAATAGCCCCCCGTAAGGGAGGCAGGACCACCGGATGAGGTGGCGAATGCATATAACAGCAATATATAAGCTTAAAAATTCGGATTAAAGATTTTTATTTGCCCGGACGTTAAAGCGCGTATAAAGTTCGTCGTCTTATCTATATCCCCTTTGGGAGGGGTAAAAGTTTTTTATACACCCCCAAAGATGGATTTTGTTGTTGCGAGAGTTCCGTACACTTGCACAGCATCGAATACGGGGATGTCGATTTGCCCCGAGTCCAGGTTGAAGTTTGCCCTGGCATGAATAGTGGCAGTCGACAGCCCGCTGTAGAAAATAGGTTTTTTACTTTTTTTATTTTGATTTAACTGTGGCTACCTGGAGTAGCTTAACAGGAGGATATCGAAACATGGCTGATACACCTAAGAACCCAGAACGTCATCATACGTTCATGCCTGCTGAGAAACTGTCCAGCAAGCCTTTCCACTCAACTCCTAACCTTGACGCACTTGAAACTGGCCCATGGCCTAGCTTCGTGACAGGCCTGAAGCGCCTGGCGATGGAAGAAAAGTTCGGTAACATGGTTGTCGACCTTCTTGGTCAACTTGAGCACTCATACAACACACGCCTTGGTTACTGGAAAGGTGGAACAATCTCAGTATTCGGTTACGGCGGCGGTATCATCCCACGCTTCACTGAGCTGATGGGCGCTGATGGAACACCAATGTTCCCAGAGTCAAAAGAATTCCACACAATCCGTGTTCAGCCACCAGCTGGTAACCACTACTCTACGGACATGCTGCGTAAGCTATCTGACTCATGGAGCAAGTGGGGTTCAGGCCTGGTAGCCTTCCACGGTCAGACCGGTAACATCATGTTCATCGGTACAGACAACGATAACGTCCAGCACTTCTTCGACGAAATCAACGCATACGGTTGGGACCTTGGTGGTGCCGGTCCTTGTGTCCGTACTGCAATGTCATGTATCGGTGCTGCTCGTTGTGAACAGTCTTGTGCAAACGAAATGAAGATTCACCGCCTGCTCGTGAACAACTTCATTGATGACATGCACCGTCCTGCTCTGCCATACAAATTCAAGTTCAAGGTTTCAGGTTGTGCGAACGATTGCATGAACTCAATCCAGCGTGCTGATATGGCTGTGATTGGTACATGGCGTGACGACATGAAAGTCAACCAGGACGAAGTCAAGAACTTCGTTGCTGACAAGGGTCGCAAGTACGTTATCGACAACGTTGTATCACGTTGCCCAACTAACGCCCTGTCACTGAGTGATGATGACACACTGAACGTTGATAACCGCAACTGTGTTCGTTGTATGCATTGCATCAACGTAATGACCAAGGCCCTTTCTGTTGGTGACGACAAGGGTGTTACTGTTCTTATCGGTGGTAAGCGTACACTGAAGATTGGTGACCTCATGGGTACGGTTATTATCCCGTTCATGAAACTGGAAACAGAAGAAGACTACGAGAAGCTGACAGAACTCGCTGAAGAAATCATCGACTTCTGGGCTGAAAATGGTCTTGAGCATGAACGTTGTGGTGAAATGATTGACCGCATCGGCCTCGTTAACTTCCTTGAAGGTATTGACGTCGACGTAGATCCAAACATGATCGCCAGTGCTCGTCAGTCTTCATACGTTCGCATGGATACATGGAACGAAGAAGCCGAGAAGTGGAACCAGCGTAAAGCCGGTTAATCATTAAAACGAATTTTACAGCCCGTTTGGAAACAAACGGGCTGTATTATTAGATAGTAACGAAATACTTAACTAATTAAGTAGGAAATTGGAGGCT
>Ga0316207_10004992_pt1 | contig 11214 bp, 9 predicted proteins | sample 6weekpyrite_MG_FD_204943 | JGI IMG/M metagenome (GOLD analysis project Ga0316207, IMG submission 204943) | Microbial mat bacterial communities from mineral coupon in-situ incubated in ocean water Damariscotta River, Maine, United States -... | ecosystem: Environmental > Aquatic > Marine >...
CCAACAATGCGCGGATCAAGGATACGCGATGTTGAATCGAGCGGATCCACAGCGGGATAAATACCCTTTTCCGAAATCGCACGGTTCAAAACCGTCGTCGCATCCAAGTGTGCAAAGGTCGCGGCCGGAGCCGGGTCAGTCAAGTCATCGGCAGGCACGTAAACGGCCTGCACCGATGTGATCGAGCCTTTGTTGGTGGATGTAATACGTTCCTGCAGCGCGCCCATATCCGTGGACAAGGTTGGCTGATAACCCACAGCGGATGGAATGCGGCCCAGAAGGGCAGACACTTCAGAACCCGCCTGGGTAAAGCGGAAGATATTGTCGACGAAGAACAGAACGTCCTTGCCTTCTTCATCACGGAAATACTCAGCCTGCGCCAGACCGGACAGGGCCACACGGGCACGCGCGCCTGGAGGCTCATTCATCTGACCAAACACCAGGGAGCAACGTGATCCCTCGGTATTGCCGTCATGTTCTTTCGGGTCCTTGTTCACGCCGGACTCGATCATTTCCCAGTATAGATCGTTACCTTCACGGGTCCGCTCACCAACACCGGCAAACACGGAATAACCACCAAACATCTTGGCGATGTTGTTGATCAGCTCCTGGATCAAAACCGTTTTACCAACACCGGCACCACCGAACAGGCCGATTTTACCGCCTTTGGCGTAAGGGCAAAGCAGGTCAACAACCTTGATGCCTGTTGGCAGAATTTCAGCTTCCGTGGCCTGCTCGTCAAAGGACGGGGCCGGACGGTGGATCGGGGCTTTCAGAGCGTGTGGAATATCACCCGCTTCATCAATCGGCGCGCCGGTCACATTCATGATCCGACCCAGTGTGCCGGGGCCCACAGGAACCATAATCGGCTCGCCTGTATCGAAAACCTCGACACCGCGCTGCAAACCTTCGGTCGCATCCATCGCAATGGTGCGGACTGTGTTCTCACCCAAATGCTGGGCGACTTCGAGGTTCAACGGCTTGCCATCGTTTTCCGATGTCAGACAATTGAGGATGAGGGGCAGTCCATTTTCAAACTCGACGTCAACGACGGCGCCGGTTACCTGGACAATACGGCCTTTAAGAGTGCTCATGATTGTTCTTCCTCTCGCCTAGAGAGCCTCGGCGCCGGAGATGATTTCAGTCAACTCCGTGGTGATTTGCGCCTGACGTGTGCGGTTATAAATAAGGTTCAGCTTGTCGATCAGATCGCCGGCATTGCGGGTGGCATTATCCATGGCAGCCATACGGGCTCCCATTTCGCCCGCGGAATTTTCCAGCAGTGATGACAAAATGACGGTGGTGACATAGCGCGGCAACAAGACATCGAGGATTTCCTCTTCGTCCGGTTCCGCATCATAAATGCCGCCACCCAGATCAGGACGCTCAACGCCCTCATCAATGGCATTGACGGCCGGGATCAAAGTTTGTGCACGCGGCTTTTGCGAGATCACAGAGACAAATTCCGAAGAAATCACTTCGCAGACGTCAAACTCGCCGCCCTCAAACATTCCCTGGATTTTATCGCCGATCCGCCCGGCCACAGCACCGGTGATCGTCTTTTCGCCCTTCAGCTCGATGGTCTCACCGATCAGCGATGTATAAGTCCGCTTCAGTTGGTCGAAACCCTTCTTGCCAACGCACAAGACCTTGACGGTCTTGCCGGCTTTTTGAAGGTCCTGGATGCGTGTACGGGCCAAGCGGGCAATATTGGTGTTGAAACCACCACACAGTCCGCGATCAGCACTCATGACGACCAGAAGATAAGTGTCGTCCTTGCCCGTTCCCACCAGAAGCGGTGATGCTCCCGGATTACTGGACATGGCGGTCGACAAATTCGCCATCACAGACGCCATGCGCTCCGCGTACGGGCGTGCCGATTCAGCGGCTTCCTGTGCGCGTCGCAGCTTGGCAGCTGCCACCATCTGCATCGCCTTGGTGATCTTCTGGGTCGAAGTCACCGAGGCTATGCGGGTGCGTAGGTCCTTGAGGCTCGCCATATGGCTCTCCTATAGGTCTCTCAACCGTCCGATTACGCGAAATTCGCAGTGAAGGTTTCCAGCAAGCCTTTCAGCTTACCTTCATTGTCAGCACTGACTTTCTTCTCGTCGCGGATAGCGGCCAGAAGATCAGCATGGTCAGCGTGAAGGTGACGCAGCAAATCAGCTTCGAAACGTTTCACATCGCCCATATCAAGCTTGTCCAGATAACCGCGTGTACCCGCGAAGATCACACAGACCTGCTCTTCCATCGACAGCGGTGAGAACTGAGCCTGTTTGAGAAGCTCGGTCAGACGCGCGCCACGATTGAGAAGCTGCTGTGTGGCCGCATCCAGATCGGAACCAAACTGGGCAAAGGCCGCCATTTCGCGGTACTGAGCCAGCTCACCCTTCATTTTACCGGCAACCTGTTTCATCGCCTTGGTCTGCGCAGCAGAACCAACCCGTGACACAGACAGACCCACGTTCACAGCAGGACGAATGCCCTGATAGAAGAGGTCTGTTTCCAGGAAGATCTGACCATCGGTGATCGAGATCACATTGGTCGGAATATAGGCAGACACGTCATTGGCCTGTGTTTCAATGATCGGCAAAGCCGTCAGTGAACCGGAGCCATTGGCTTCGTTCAGCTTCGCAGAACGCTCCAAAAGACGGGAGTGAAGATAGAAAACGTCACCCGGATAAGCTTCGCGGCCCGGAGGACGACGCAGCAACAGGGACATCTGACGATACGCAACGGCCTGCTTGGACAGATCATCATAAACGATCAGGCAATGCATGCCGTTATCGCGGAAATATTCGCCCATGGCGGTCGCGGTAAACGGTGCCAAAAACTGCATCGGAGCCGGATCAGACGCGGTCGCCGCAACAACTGTTGTATAATCCAGAGCACCGTTCTCTTCGAGAACTTTCACGATCTGGGCAACCGTTGAACGTTTCTGACCCACAGCGACATAGATACAATAGAGCTTGGCGCTCTCATCATCGCTTTCGTTGATCGCTTTCTGGTTCAGGATGGTATCCAGAGCCACAGCTGTTTTACCGGTCTGACGGTCACCAATGATCAGCTCACGCTGGCCACGACCAACCGGGATCATCGCATCAATCGCCTTCAGGCCTGTTGCCATCGGCTCATGCACAGACTTACGCGGGATAATGCCCGGTGCCTTCACATCAACGCGGCGACGCTCAGCCACATCTTTAAGGGGACCTTTGCCATCAATCGGCTCACCGAGACCATCACAGACACGGCCGAGAAGCCCCTTGCCCACAGATGTATCAACAATGGAGCCAAGACGTTTGACCGTGTCGCCTTCCTTGATACCCCGGTCATCACCGAAGATCACGCAACCGACATTGTCGCGTTCCAGGTTCAGGGCCATGCCCTTGATGTTGCCAGGGAACTCAACGAGCTCGCCCGCCTTGACCTCATCGAGGCCATAGACACGTGCAATACCGTCACCGACGGACAGAACGCGACCCACATCCGAAACCTGAGCTTCGGAACCGTAATTTTTGATTTGATCCTTGAGGATCGCAGAAATCTCTGCAGCCCGGATATCCATGGAGCTACGCCTCTTTCATTGCGTTTTTCATACCATCCAGCTTGGTGCGGAGGGATGAATCAAACATGCGGGAACCGACCTTCACGATCAGCCCACCCATCAGTTCTGGTCGCACTTCTGTACGAACCTCAATATCCTGCCCGAAGGCAGACTTCAGAGAAGCGGCAAGCGCTTCAGTCTGTTTCTTTGTCAGCGCCGAGGCACTGGCCACATCCGCGGCAACAACACCGCGGTCAGCAGCCGCCAATCCGGCAAAGGCGCTGGCCATCATGCCGATCTCGCCAGCACGACCATTGTGTGCGGCAACACCGAAAGCATTCCGGGTCAATTCATTAAAACCGGCCTTTTCAGAAAGAGCGCCCAAAACGCCTTCCTTTTGTTCAGCCGAAAACAGGGGAGAGGCCAAAACCTCTGCCAATTCGCCAGATTCACCCAGCATCGCGCGCAGGGCCAACAGGTCAGCCTCCACCGCATCGACAGCGCCGGATGTCTTGGCTAGCCCAAACAAAGCAGTCGCATAGCGCCCTGCCGCGTTGGCTGTCATGCCATCTTCACCGGTGTTCACCGTGACATCGCTCTCTAGTTAGACCCGCACCCAGCAACCGAGACATCGGCATAAGCGCTTGAAAATAAAAGACTTTAAAAACGGGGCTTATGGCGTAAAACCATACGCCCCATCAGTTCGCGGCTGCGATAGCACAGGCATTGGAAAGCGGCAAGCCAAAGACGCGGATCGATTCAGCAAATAAGGATATTTCGCAGTCTCGTATTTGCCTCCCAAAGCCGTTTCAGGGCTATAGTCAGGCCATGATTTACGATGTTTGCATTATCGGTCTGGGAGCCATGGGCTCGGCCACCAGCTGGAGCCTGGCGCGCGCCGGTGTCTCTGTCCTGGGTCTGGATCAATATCCCGCCGCCCACGAATACGGTTCATCACATGGTGAAACCCGCATCATCCGCTCGGTCTATTTTGAAGGCGATATATATACGCCTCTGGTCCGCGCCGCCTATACCGCCTGGAAAACGATAGAAACCGAGCACAATCAGACCTTCTTCCGCCAGACGGGCGGGCTTGATCTGTCCCTGAAACAGGACGGTGTGTTTGAAGCCGCCCTCATCGCGGCACAAAATGGCGGCTTTGAACACGACGTTATTGAAGGCAGCGCCATTGAAGCGCGATTTCCCGCGCTTGATCTGGGCGGCAAGGCCCGCGCCGTCTGGGCTCCGGATTCAGGCCTTCTCGACAGTGATCAGGCCAGCGCATGGATGCGCGAAGAAGCAATACGCCTTGGGGCTACTCACAAACACAACACCGCCGTCAACCATTGGAATAAAACCAGAGACGGTTTTACCATCCACACAGATAAAGGTGAGCACACAGCCAAAAAACTGGTCATCGCCGCCGGAGCCTGGATGGGCAAGCTTCTGCCCGCGCTCAATCCAATCCTCACCCCGGAACGTCAGGTTTTGGCCTGGTATGAAGCATCAGGGCCTGAGTTTGACACCATGCCGATCTTTCAGCTCGAAACCAAAGAAGCCGAACGCTATTACGCCTTCCCGCCCCACAAGGGGGCCGGGCTGAAATTTGGCCTTTATCATCACCGCCGGGAGCGGGGCGCTGAGCATATCACGCCGCGCGGCCCTGATGATGAAGATCAGCGCGTCTTGCAAGAAGGGCTCGATATCTGCCTGCCCGGCGTATCGCGCACACCCCAGCGCACAGCCGAATGTCGTTTTGTTCTCGCCCCCGATGACCGCTTCATCATCGACACCTGGCCCGACGATAAGGACATCACCGTGTTATCGCCCTGCTCGGGCCACGGCTATAAATTCGCCCCCGCCATTGGCGATATCGCCGCCGATCTGGCGCTGGAACGTAAACCCTCCATAGATATCAGCGCGTTTAGCGTGGGGCGGGTGCTTTAGCCCTACTCATCCCATAAATGGAGTATGATGTTTCGAACCCGCAGGGTTCGCAAGCGCGACCGCGCGTCGGGCGAACGCCCGCCCCTTCGGAGGCGTGAGCATAGCGAACTGCCGTGAGATCAATAAACCTACCCCGCCACCTTCTTCGCCCGTCTTTGGCGCGCCATGATATTGAGGGTTTCGACGAACAGGGAAAAGGCGATGGCGAAATAGAGATAGCCGCGCGGAATGTGGAAGCCGAGCCCATCGGCAATCAGCGCCATGCCGACCAGAAGAATAAACGACAGCGCCAGCATTTTCGCCGTTGCATGACGCTCAAGGAAACCGGCCACGCTTTTCGCCGAAGCCACCATGATCAGGGTTGAGACCAGAACCGCCGTAACCATTACAAACAGGCGAGCCTCATCACCGCCTGCCCCGCCCAAATCCTTGGTCATGCCGATCGCGGTCAACACACTGTCGAGTGAGAACACGACATTGATCACGGTCATCTGAAAGACCACAGCAGCAAAACCAGAGACCACGCCACCGGGTTTTGCTTCCTCATGACCCTCTATGGAATCATGGATTTCAATTGTTCCCTTCCACAGAAGGAACATCCCGCCGAGCACCAGAACCAGATCCTCAAGCGTCACATTCAGCAAGGCTTCCGGGTCATGGCCGTTGGCCAGGGGTAGCAAAAATTCCGGTGCCCGAAACAAGGTCGCCTCAGTCAGGCCGGTCAACGCTACCAAGCCAAACAACATGACAATGCGCATCACCGCGCCCGACCAGATGCCGATATCCCGGCCTTTGGCCTGTTTGTCCTTGGCCAGCTTTTGCGCAGCCACAGAAACAAACACCACATTATCAACCCCCAGAACGACCTCCAGGAAGGTCAGGGTCAAAAGCGACATCCACACAGCGGGTGACATCAAGAGTTCAATCATCGGGGCATTCCTTCGGGCAGGCGCAACAAATCAGTTAATTCACATGAAGCTATAGGGTTCAATGTCCAACGTCACCCGGACAGAGGGTGGGGTTTTCACCCGTTTCTTCCACGCCCTGAGATAGGCCGAGATATCAATCTCCTTATTGGCCCGCACCAAAATGCGCCGACGATGCCAACCGCGCACCATGGCCCGCGGTGGCTCGGCTGGCCCCCAAATCTCAACGCCTTCGCTGACAGGGGCCATAGCCGCGAAGTTGGAGGCCGCCTGTTCTGCCGCTTTCGCATTTTGCGCCGAAAAACTGATTGCCGCCAAACGGCCAAAGGGCGGCAGGCCCAAGGCTTCACGGGCCATGGTTTCCATTTCCAGAAATGTGTCGCGGTCTCCCGCCACCAAAGCCTGGATGGCCTCATGCTCGGGCTGATGGGTCTGAAGCAAGGCCCGCCCCGGCTTGTCGGCCCGGCCCGCCCGACCGGCGGCCTGAACCAGGGTTTGATAAGTGCGCTCCCCGGCCCGCGGATCACCCCCGGCCAGTCCCAGATCAGCATCAACCACACCGACCAGTGTTAATTTTGGGAAGTTATGTCCTTTGGCCGCGATTTGGGTGCCGACCATGATATCAATCTCGCCGCGCTCCATCGCCGAAACAATTTCAGCACCGGATGCACTGTCAGAGGAGTAAATTGCCACCCGGGCCTCGGGAAACAGCGCCCGAACCTCCTCAGCAACCCGCTCCACACCCGGTCCAATACTGGTCAGGCTCTCTTCAGCCCCACACTCCGGACAGGCTTTCGGCTTGGCCATGGAAAAGCCGGTGACATGGCAAACCAGTCTACCCGTATAGCGATGCTCAACCAGATAAGAGATTGTATCCGGCGACATCATCCGGTGCCCGCACGCCCGGCACAAAACCAGCGGCGCATAGCCCCGGCGATTAAGATAGAGCAGGCTTTGCTCACCCTTTTGGAAGGTTTCCGCGACCGCCTCAATCAACGGGGGGGACAGCCACTGGCCTGTTTCTGCAGGTGTTTCACGTAGATCAATTGTGTCCACTTCGGGCAAAACCGCCACACCCGGACGCGCTGGCAATCGCACATGCACATAGCGTCCGGCGCGGGCATTGCTCAGACTTTCCAGCGATGGTGTAGCCGAAGCCAAAACCACCATGGCCTCTTCGATCTTGGCCCGTACCACCGCCAGATCACGCCCCTGATAGGGCAGGCCCTCATCCTGTTTATAGGTCTGGTCGTGTTCCTCATCGACGATGATCAGTTTCAGATTGGCAAAGGGCAAAAACAGCGCCGACCTTGCCCCAACCACAATATTGGCCCGCCCCTCAGATACTTCACGCCAGCACCGGCGTCGCGCCTTGCCACTGGCCGCCGAATGCCACATCGCAGGGGCGGCCCCGAAACGCTTTTTAAAGCGACCGATCACAGCTTCCGTCAAGGCAATTTCCGGCAACAGGATCAAAATTTGGGCCGATGGGTCTTTTCGCAAAGCCTCCGCAATCGCTTCAAAATAAACCTCGGTTTTCCCCGAGCCCGTCACCCCGTCCAGAAGCGCAGCCTGAAACCCGCCCGTCTTGACCAAACGCCGAAGAACACCCGCCGATTCAGCCTGCAATACTGTTAGCGACAAACCCTCACCTTCCGGATCGGGAATATCAAAGGGCGCATCGACCGGATGGGTTATCGTTTCCAGCCCACCCGCCTTGGCCAGCCCCTTGACCACACCTGCACTGACACAAGCTTTTCCGGCTAAATCACTGGCACTGGCCGGCCCCAGCGCCTCAGCGGCTTCCAGCACTTTTTCCCGGGCTGGCGTCATTCGATCAGGTTTGTGGGACGCAATTTTATAAACGGTTTCAACCGGGGAAGGTTTCAAAGCGTCCGGGCTGCGCAAGACAGACCGTAAGATCACACCCGGCGGCTGAACCAGATAATTGGCGGTCCAGTCGATAAACTGCCGTGTGCCCGCCGGAAGCGGAACCGCCTGGCTGGCCGTGTCCACTGATTTGAGAGCCCGATCACCCGGACCTTCTTTCAAAGCCCAGACCACGCCCGGTTTCATGCGTTTTCCCAGCGGAGCCATGACATGATCGCCCACAGCCAGCTCAAGCCCTGCCGGAACAAGGTAATCGAAGGCTTCAGGCAGCGGCAGGGGAAACAATATCGCCGCCCGGCTGGAAGATTTGTTATCTTTATCTGTCACAAGGCATGATCGGTTTGCGATTCGGAAACTTTAAAGGCGTGACACTGCCCGGTGATTCGACTGGAGGCAAAACCTGATGACTGCAATTTTGGAAGGCGAAGGCAAAATGGAACTCGATGCCGATGATGTGCGTCGCTATTTGATCGCCAATCCCGCCTTTGTTCAGGAAGACGCTGAACTGTTTGCCCTGCTGGCCAGTCAGACATCTGACGATGGTGTGATTGACCTTGGCGCTGCCGCCCGGGGCAAGCTTCTGGTCGAACTGCGCCAACTCAAAGCCCTCAATGAAGGCATTATTGAAACCGCCCGGGCCAATCTGGCCGTTCAATCCCAGATTCACATGGCCATTCTGGCTTTGCTGGAAGCCGAATCTCTGGCCACGCTGGATCGAAAATTTGCCGGTCGGGTTCCCGGGGCTCTCGGTGTCGACATATGCCGTATCTATATTGAGGGCCATGCCCCCTTGAAAAATGCCGAAGCCATTCTCGGTGCCGGGGAAGGCTTGATCAGCCAGGTCCTGGGTCAAAAAGTGGAACGTCTCGGCCGGGTCAAAATCGCATCCGCTGAAATGCTCTACGGGGCCCACGCCCGTCGCGTTCAATCCGAGGCCGTTATCCGGCTTGATTTTGGTGGCCACGATGGCGTCATGGCTGTCGCAGCACGCGATCCTGATCATTTCCAAACCGGTCAAGGCACAGAATTACTCAATTTCCTCGCCCGCGCCCTTGAACGACAGATCGTCCGATGGATGCATACGAGCTAGACCAACCTGTCTCCAGGATAATAACCGTCTTTCTGGATCATTTGTCCGGTGAAAGGCGTTTATCTCCTCACACGGTGGACAATTACCGGCGTGATTTGGAAGGCTTTGAGACCTGTCTTTCAGACCATCTGGCGCACCCGCTTTGCCTCAAGGATTTGGGCGAGCTCCAAACCCGTGATTTTCGCGCCTATATGGCTGACCGAAGGCGCGGACCCAACGGGGTTTCGGCGCGAAGCCTGTCGCGATCCTTATCGGCGATCCGGACATTTTATGCCTATGCTAAAAGACGTTGGGATATCGACAATCCCGCCCTCAGCCTGATCGAAAGCCCGAAAGTCCCTCGGTCCGCCCCCAAACCCGTCAGTGAAAAAGCAGCGCTTTCCTTGATCAGGGAAACTCAAAACCGAAACAAGGATACCTGGGTTCAAGCCCGCGATACGGCCATTTTGTCACTTCTTTATGGCTGCGGAATGAGAATATCTGAAGCCCTGGGCTTAACCGGACAGGACCACCCTTTCGGGCCATCTTTGAACATTACCGGTAAGGGAAACAAAACCCGCATATTGCCCATTTTACCCGCCGTATTGGAAGCCACACAGCTCTATGCAGACCTCTGCCCCTTCGAGCTGGAACCGGATCAAGCCCTGTTTCGGGGCGTACGCGGTGGCGCATTGGGCGCGCGAACAGTCCAAAAACTGATGACAGAGCTTCGAAGCCGATTGGGATTGCCCTCAACCGCAACGCCCCACGCCATGCGGCACTCATTTGCCACGCACCTTTTGGCGCATGGCGGTGATTTGCGGTCGATCCAGGAATTGCTTGGTCATGCCAGCCTGTCGACAACGCAAATTTATGCCGACGTTGAATCCACTCGTCTGCTATCGATTTATGATGGAACCCACCCGAGGGCTGGGCGCTGAATTCAGGCGGCCATTTTTTTGTGACGGTGAGACCAGGAAATCATTTCAGCGCCTTCATTATCATCAAAAAAGCGCTGACCTTCAACAAACCCGGCCTTTTCCAACACCCGGTGTGAGGCCTTCCTGTCAGAGTGTGAATTGGCCGTCACCAATTTCACCGCTTCATGTGAATAGGCCCAGTCAAGAAGTGCGGTCACGCCTTCTGTCGCCAAACCCTGCTCCCGAAATGAGATCAACATCGAATACTCAATCTCGACAATCCCATCTGTGTCAGGCGCGCCCTTGAAACCACCCACCCCCATCAAACGGTTCAAGATAGGCGAGACATAAACCCAGGAATACCAACCTGTATGCTCAGGGTTTTCTTGCAGTGCATCCCGCACCCGGGCCATGATCTCCATATCCATCATGGCGGGGGGCCAAGCCGGGTCTTCCACGACACCCAAGGCGTGAAAAAAGCCCGCCCTGTCCTCTACCTGTAAATCGGCCAATTCACGGGTAAGTGCGACCAATTTGAGGCGTGGAGTTATGATTTCCGGTATTGAGGTCATGAAGGGGTCATCTGACAGCTTGAGCAAATCGCGTGAAACGGGAGCGAATCATATTCACACTTTAGCCCAAGCAATCAAAAACCCGGCATGCAATCTGATTGTAAATAATGAGACGAGCGCACACACCATCAAAAAAGCCCGTTTAAAAGCCCCTATTATAACTTGGGTGAATTACCGGCACACGATGTGGTCAAGCCTGCATTGTCCAGCCTTCAACACCCATCGCCGCTTGGCGGACAGCCTCTGACAGGGACGGATGAGGGTGACATGTTCGCGCGACATCTTCTGAGGCCGCCCTGAATTCCATGGCCAGACAAATCTCGCCAATCATTTCACCCACATTGGC
>Ga0316207_10004995_pt1 | contig 11211 bp, 10 predicted proteins | sample 6weekpyrite_MG_FD_204943 | JGI IMG/M metagenome (GOLD analysis project Ga0316207, IMG submission 204943) | Microbial mat bacterial communities from mineral coupon in-situ incubated in ocean water Damariscotta River, Maine, United States -... | ecosystem: Environmental > Aquatic > Marine >...
GGTTAAGACGTTTTTTTAACAATCAACCACGTAAACCTCATAGCGGCCTTGATATTGCTGCAGCAGAAGGAACACCTTTAGTGGCCCCTGCTGACGGCACGGTTATTGAAACAGGTGATTATTTCTTTAATGGTAATTCGGTAATGATCGATCATGGTCAGGGTTTAGTGACCATGTACTCTCATATGCATGAAATAAATGTTAAGCCTGGTAAAGTACTAAAACGTGGCGAAAAATTTGGCACCGTGGGTCAAACAGGTCGCGTAACCGGTGCCCACCTTCATTGGACGGTGAGCCTAAACAATCAACGCGTTGATCCTAATTTGTTTCTAAGCGAAACCAAAAAGAAATAATTTACTCTTTAACGAGTAACAAAGGTGTCGGGCAATCAAGGATTTCTGAAATAGCCCGATATAATTCGGCTTCTTTAACACTGACCTTGCCATCTGCTGTTAACGTTGTAGCACAAGCCTTTAATAAATCGCTTTTTTCCAACGGTACTAAATTTGAAAGTTTTTCAAGTGCCGCCTCAAGCTTAACGAAACTAATATCATCGCCAGCAACCAAAGCAATATCAATATCAGGAAGATGTTCTCTAGCTGCGTCGAACGCTTCCTGGCTCGTAAAATTATGTTGCGTATCAATTTGTGCCATCACCGATAATAACAATGCTATTTCACCACTCAATTGTTTTCTGGTGAGATAACGTCGAGCACCAACCGGTACTTTTTCAAAAACGCGTTGCAGGTGATGAAAAACCAGTTGCTTTAATATCCATTCAAACAGACTAATCCGACCATCTAATTCTATTAATCGCTCAACAATACTTTTAAACAATTCATACTGTGGCGTTGATAATTGACGTAATGAAGGTAAAGCCAGTTCAATAAGAGGCAGACGCATTTCTGTTGTTAATTGATCCCTTACAGATAAAAGATCCATGACTTGCTGTGGAATGCCTGAATCAGCGTTATATTCGATGTGTGATAATTGTCGAGTACGCACATCCTCATCTGCTTCATCAATTAATAATGCATAGATGACTGCCCGCGCGCCATAGGGCTCATGAACAGCTTTTGCAAACGCCCCTGGTAGATCCCCCATTAATTTTATCGCCGCCTCAAGGTGCTCGTGCTCTGCTTGCCCGGTTTGATTTAATTGCTCAGCCCCGGCAAGAATCACCGCCGCGGTGGCTACCATGTTACGTTTATTTTGTGTTTGTTGATCCTGTTTATTCGCTGCAGATGAAGTCGGTTTAGCTTTAGGCTTGTTTGCAACAAATTTTCCATCCCATGATGGCTTAACGCGTTTAATGCGTTCTTCTAATGGCGGGTGCGTGGCAAACAAACCAGAATAGAAACTACTCATGCCTGCACCGAATAAACAATGACTGATTTCAGAAACTTCAGGGTTTTCAATATTCGAACCATATTGGCTGGCACCAATATTAATTAATGCGCCTGAGATACCATCAGGGTTACGCGTAAACTGAACGGCAGAAGCATCTGCAAGAAATTCACGTTGCCGACTCACTGCAGCTTTAATCATATTGCCAAAGAATGTGCCCGCATAACCAATCACCATCAAGCCGAGGCCTAGCCCTCCCATCGCTGCGCCATTCTTACGACTGCGAACCCCGGTGCGCATCATGTAATAACCTAGAATACCGATCACCAAAATGCCGTGTAAAATCCCAATCAAACGAATATTCAGTCGCATATCACCATTATGTATATGGCTAAATTCATGTGCGATAACGCCCTGTAACTGCTCTCGGTCAAGTGTTTCGATTGTTCCTCGCGTTACACCAATGACTGCATCACTGGGTGTAAAGCCTGCGGCAAAAGCATTAATGCCTGGCTCTTCTAATAAATAAACTGGTGGCACCGGTGTACCCGAGGCAATCGCCATTTCTTCTACAACATTGAGGACTTTTTGCTGGTCAGGATTATTGCTGCCATGTGAAAGTAATTTACCACCGAGCATTTCCGCAACAGCTGTACCGCCAGAAGACAAATTACTGATTTTATAAACACTACCAATTAAAATAACCGACAGCACTGCAATGCTAACGGTCGCAATGATTTCCCAATCAATCACCACTGCCGAGCCGGTTGTTCTTTCTATTTCTGTATTAATAAAACCAAACGAGAACATGACCAGAAGATTGGTCATGATAATCAGTGACACAACAGCTAGTGCAAATAAAAAGATCAGCTTGCGCGTACTGGTACGCGCTTGCTGTTGATGCTGAAAAAAATCCATTGGCTTTTTTTAGAAGGATATTAAAAAGAAACTTTAGGTGCTTCCTGAATCTCGGCGCTGTCCTCAAACTCAAGCAGACTCGCATCTTGCGCATGTCCGAAGGGACCTGCCACCATATTTTGCGGAAACGATTGTTTGTAAGTGTTGTATGACATAATTTGATCATTAAATGATTGTCTGGCAAAGGCTATTTTATTCTCTGTTGTAGAGAGCTCTTCACTCAGCTGCATCATATTTTGATTGGCTTTAATATCAGGGTAGGCTTCCATTAACATACTGAATTTACCCATTGCGCCTGTTAAATTTGCTTCGGCACCAACAAGGTTTTTCATCGCTTCAGCATTACCTGGATTATTAGCTAACGCATCCAGCCCTGCAGAAGCACTATTACGGGCATCGATAACCGCTTCAAGCGTTTCACGTTCATGCTTCATGTAGCCTTTTGCAGTTTCAATTAAATTCGGAATAAGATCGTAACGGCGCTTTAACTGTATTTCTATCTGGGAAAAAGCATTTTCATAACGATTTTTAAGTGTAACGAGCTGATTAAATATTCCTATAAAATAAAAAACAATCAACGCAATAACGACCAGTGTAACAATAGTTGAGATTTCCATTTCAAGCACCTTGGTTTTTATTTATTACTACAGATATGGGATCAATATTAAGAATTTCAAGTATCTAGATTAATCATCTTCATCCGGTGGAACGACTTTCATTATTTCTTCAATCGTGGTTAAACCCTTGGCTACTTTATTCGCACCCGAAATACGCAGTCGTGTCATCCCCTGCTTAACTGCCAGTTTTCTTATTTCTATGCTACTGGTGTCGTTACCAACTTGCTTGCGCAGATTTTGATCAAAAATAATGAGCTCATAAATACCCATACGCCCCAGATAACCGGTGTGGCGACATTCTTCGCAACCCACTGCTTTGTGAAAATTCATTGTGCCCGAAACGCTCCACGGAGAAATTAAACCTTTCCAGACCGCATCATCAATTTCGGTAGGCTCTTTACAGTGTGGGCACAAGGTGCGCACCAGACGTTGTGCCATAATGCCCACCAGTGTGGCATTAATCATATAGGCAGGAATACCAATTTCACGTAAACGCGGAATGGCCGCAGCTGCGTCGTTGGTGTGCAATGTTGATAAAACAAGATGCCCCGTGAGCGCCGCCTGGATTGCCATTTCTGCGGTTTCTTTATCGCGTATTTCGCCCACCATAATGATATCCGGATCCTGACGTAACAAGGTTCGAATACCCGCGGCGAAGTTAACACCAATATTTTGCTGCACCTGCATTTGATTAAAATCAGGCACAACCATTTCAATCGGATCTTCAACCGTACAAACATTCACTTCCGGTTTAGCCAGTGATTTCAAGGTGGAATAAAGGGTTGTGGTTTTACCCGAACCGGTTGGCCCTGTTACCAGAATGATCCCGTGCGGATGTGTGATCATATGTTTCCAATCAGCCACATTCTTTTTACTAAAGCCAAGCGCATTATAATCTTTCACCAGAACCGTCGGATCAAAGATACGCATAACGAGTTTTTCGCCAAATGCCGTTGGCATCGTGGACAAACGCAACTCGATTTCATCCCCCTCCGGGGTTTTACTTTTAATACGTCCATCTTGCGGTCGACGTTTTTCAACCACGTCCATTCGACCTAGAACTTTAATACGACTGATGACAACAATTAAAACAGGTGTTGGCATTTCATAAACAGTGTGCATCACACCGTCAATACGAAAACGAATATTACTCATATCCCGACGTGGCTCGAGGTGAATATCACTCGCGCGTTGATCAAAGGCATATTGCAATAGCCAGTCAACAATATGAACAACCGACTGATCATTCGCATCAAGCTGACCGCTCTTGCCAAGCTCAACCAGTTGCTCAAGGTTTGAAACACCGGGGATGCCATCACCCTGATCACTTTTCGCCTGTCGAATTGAATAACTAACGCTATAAAATTCCCCCAGATACTTTGTTATATCTGTCGGATTGGCCACAACTCGTTTAATAAACAAGCCGGTAACATGACTGAGTTCATTTTCCCAACTGCGTACGTGCGGTTCAGCTGTCGCAACAGTTAATGTCGTTGCATCAACCTCGACGGGGAGAATTTTATAGCGTGTGGCATAGGCTGATGACATGGTTTCCGTCACGGCACCCACATCCACTTTAAGCGGGTCAATGCGTAAATACGGTAGCCCGACATTAAAGGCAAGCCATTCTGACAACACATCAAGGTTAAGAGTGAAACCGGGGTTAGCCAAATCGGGCCATTCTTGTTGCGCGATAATAGTAAGAGGATGAATTTCGACTTTAGAGTTGCGTGCAGGCACCAAAAAATTTTCAAGCACACTTTTATCAAGGCGACCTTGTTCAACAAGTTGCTCGGTCACCTCTCGTAAACTGAGCCGGCGATCCTGATTTATTTCACTGCCTTGAAATTGTCTCATTTACTGATGCTAGCATGGATTATCATAAATATCATGTAGCCTTATGAATTTACTGATAAATCTATCACAATCCTATAAGATAAATAACATGATTGATGCACACCATAAATCTGGGCATGATTGAGATATGAAGCAAACAGATGAAAATGATCAGCCAACAGCAACGCTAGACCAGCATTTGGCTTTGCTTGCCCGTATGACTCAGGAATTCACCACCTCCCTTGATATTGAAGAAACCTTAAACAACGCCATTAAACAAATGATGGATACCATGCATGCGGAAGCAGCATCGATCTTTTTATTAGAAAATAACGACACTGAACTGGTTTGCAGAACCTGTGCCGGCCCCATTCAACTAACAGGACTTCGTTTGCCTGCTGACCACGGCATTATCGGTAACACGGTTAAACAAAACACCGTGCAAATGGTGCTTGATGTCAGCACCGATCCTGATTTCACTGCACAAGTTGATGAACAAACCGGCTTTACCACCCGCTCTATTCTTTGTGCACCGCTGACAGTGAAGGGTAAAAAATTAGGTGCGATCGAATTAATTAATAAAAAGACCGATAACGGCCTTTTTGTTGCCGACGATCAACATATTCTCACCGCACTGGCTGCCTCGGCCGCGTTGGCTATTAATAATGCGGAAATGGCGTCAGCACTGATTGAACAAGAACGCATCCAGCATGAGTTAGAACTCGCGCGAGAAATTCAGGCCAACCTGCTACCATCAGCCTCGGCCGATGATTTCCCCGTACATGGCTATAACCTCCCTATGCGTGAAGTCTCGGGTGATTTTTATGATTACTTCACTTTGCCCGATGGTCGAATTGTCTTTAACCTTGCCGATGTATCCGGTAAAGGTATGAATGCTTCCTTACTCATGGCTAAAACCAGCAGCCTGTTCCACTGTCTCGGTAAAACTCAAACCTCACCGGGAAAACTGCTGCAAAGGGTCAATAACGAAGTACATGAAAACAGTACCCGCGGCATGTTTGTCACGATGGTCGGGGGGATCTTCGACCCCAAAACTAACGAAATAATACTTGCCAACGCAGGTCACCAACCTCCCATGCTGCAATACGCTGACGGTCATTTTGAAGAGATTTTGGGCCAGTCTCCGCCGCTGGGCATCATGCCGGACATTGAATTTCCTGAAACCAGGCTGAATTTGGCCAATGGGACACTCTATATATACACAGATGGCGTCACTGAATCCCAGCAAGATGGCAAAATGCTCGGTGAAGCAGGTTTTCAGGTCATGATTAATGCTCATCGCGACAAACCGGTGACGATGCGAATTAAGGCTATGTTTGAGAATCTGCAACGTGAAGGACGTGAGTTACACGATGATGTCACTGTATTGGTGATTGAAAACAAGCCTCAAACGCCTTCCTTGAGCCTCTCCATCCCAGCAAAAGCCAATTATCTCAAACAGTTACGTGATAGTGCCCGTGATGTTGCCTTAAGCGCCGGGAGCAGCAAAGAGCAAGCTGACAGTATTGTTCTGGCCATTAGCGAAGCGGCCAGCAATATTATTCAACATGCCTACAAAGGTGATGAAGGCGAGATTGAACTCAATATTCATGTCGCTTCAGAGCTTGAACCAGCACAACTTGTTATCAATCTACGGGATTACGCTGAAACCATTGATATTAATGAAATTCGCTCACGCGCACTGGATGATGTACGTCCAGGTGGTCTGGGAGTACACTTTATGAAGCAGCTGATGGACAATCTGGTCTATACTGTACCTGAAGACGGTCGTGGAAATCGTCTCGAAATGAGAATAACAATCAATGAATAAAAATAGCGAAAGTCCTGTGAAATTTGAAATTGATGACGAACAGGGATATTTGGTTATCCGTTTTGAAGGGGAAATTGATCTCTACGGCACGCCGCATGCGCGTGAAGTTATCCTCAATTGCCTCAAGTCTGAACGAAATACAGTGATCGATCTTTCTGCTGTTAACTACATTGATAGTTCAGGTGTCGCCAGTTTGGTTGAAGGGTTTCAACAAGCAAAAAATCAACAACTTGAATTCGGATTAATCAATATCAGTGATGCAGTACAGAATGTATTGGAGCTCGCGCACCTCGATAAAGTCTTTACGATACATGCCTCACTCGATGAACGCATACAGGCCTCTTGATTGAAAAAAAAGTGTTAAGAACTTTTACCGAAAAGCTTGGGCAAGTCACCATACGCGGTATCGAAGAATTAGGTTACTCGCTCGCCCTGTTAGTTGAATCGGCCTATTGGCTTGTGTTTGGTTTTCATCGCCGGCAAGCCGTAAAACTCCCCTCCATCTTTGAACAAATGATGCACATTGGCATTCAGGCCTTGCCGATTGTTACCATTCTTGCTTTTGCCATTGGCATGATGCTCGCTATTCAAGGTATTGCGACACTGAAAACATTTGGCGCCGAGTCTCAGGTAGTGTTGGGTATTGCGCTTTCGGTTACACGCGAATTCTCACCGCTGATTATCGGCATTCTTGTTGCGGGTCGTTCCGGTTCAGCGCTCGCTGCACGAATTGGTACGATGCAAATCGCACAGGAGATTGATGCATTACGTGTTATCGGTATTAGTCCTGTGCGCTACCTTGTAACACCTGCCATGGTGGCTATGTTGATCATGTTACCGTCGCTCACCTTCTTTGCCGATTTAGTGGCATTACTCGGTGGCGGCGTTTATAGCTCGCTAGAACTCGGCATGAGTTTGCAAGCCTATGCCGACAGAACTATTGAAGTACTGAAAGTTGATGACATTACTCAGGGCCTATATAAGAGTTTGGTCTTCGCTGTCATTATTACTCTTGTTAGTTTTGTAAATGGTTTTTCTGTCACTGCTGGTTCCGAAGGTGTGGGGAAAGCCACCACCCGCTCGGTTGTTATGTCCATTACCTATATCATCATTGCTGATATGGTGTTTACTTTCGTCTTAACCCATTAACCATGACTAAGCAAACAGACACTCAACAACACGCTGCCATCGAGGTTGAAGATCTCGTTACACACTATGGCAGTACAAAAATCCTCGACCATGTTGACATGCAAGTTCAAACCGGTGAGATCATGGTCATCATGGGGGGAAGTGGCTCAGGAAAAAGTACCCTACTGCGTTACATGCTTGGTCTGCATGAAGCCACCAGTGGTAGTATAAAATTACTTGGGCACGATATAACAACAATCAGTGCAAAAGAAATGGATGAGCTACGAAAAAACATGGGCGTTTCTTTTCAGGGCGGTGCGTTATTTAATTCAATGACTGTTGGTGAAAATGTTTGCCTGCCCTTGCGTGAACACACTCACCTTGATGAAAACACCATGCAGATCATGAGTCGCATGAAATTGTCAGTTGTTAATCTGGGTGGCTTTGAAGATTTAATGCCTGCACAACTTTCCGGCGGCATGATCAAACGCGCTGCGCTGGCACGCGCTATTATTATGGATCCGAAACTGTTGTTTTTTGATGAACCCTCCGCAGGACTTGATCCGGTGGCTGCTGCAGAACTCGATGATCTTATTCTACGCATACGCAAAGCCTTAAATACGACTATTGTAGTCGTGACCCACGATCTTGATAGCACCTTCCGTATCGCCGATCGCATTACCGTATTGGATAAAGGTAATATCCTGATGATTGGTACGGTCGATGAGGTGAGGAATTCTGATAACGAACGAATTCAAAGTTTATTAAACCGTGAAGCCCGGCATGTTGAAATTAATGCTGATGAATATTTAAAAGAACTCACCGGACAAAAGAGTGATTGATTATGAAACATGAAAATATGAATTATCTTGCCGTTGGCAGTTTCGTGCTTGCTGTGGTTATTGCACTGGTTATCAGCATAACACTCATCACCGGGCGTAGCGGTGAAACAAAAAGTTATCATGTTTTTTATGACAGTGTTGCAGGCTTGAAATATGGCACATTGGTTTCCTATGAAGGCTACCAGTTAGGTCAGGTTGAATCTGTTGACCCGGTGCAGAACGAAGGTCATACACGCTACAAAGTCACTTTCGCAATTCGTGACGACTGGAAAGTCCCCAACGATAGCGTGGCTCAAATTATTTCATCCGGCTTACTCGGTGGTATTTCTATCAATATTAACGAGGGTGTTAGTGATGTTGCGCTTAAACCCGGTGAAGCCCTACAAGGTCAGGAAGGTGCTGATCTGTTTGCTGCCGTAGGTGGCGCTGCGGGTGACATTAAATTACTGATTGGCGATGTGAGAAAATTTGTCGGCACGCTTAACAAAGAAGCTGGCCTACTCGATGATGCTAAACAACTCATGCAAAGGCTAAATAATAGTGCTGCAAATCTTGAAGGTATTCTCAGTGATGGCAATGCTAAAAACATCAATGAAACAATTAACAACCTGAGCTCATTAGCACAACGTCTCGACAAGACAATTACCGAAGTGGATCAGACTATTCAATCTGCGGGTGATCTTGTTAATGAAAATCGTGCCGATTTAAAACGTTCGATAACCCTGATGAGTGCCAGTCTGGAAACTGTCTCGCAACATATCGATACGATTACCTACAATCTTGAAGGCACCAGCCGTAATATGAATGAATTTAGCCGTCAGATACGTGAGAACCCGGGGCTACTATTAGGCAGCACACCACCAAAAGACAAAGCTGCGGCAGGAGCGAAATAACATGAAAAAATTCACTACTCGACTGTCTACCCTTGTCGCTTCTATTGCAATGCTGGCCTTATTTACTTCATGCGCTGCACCGCCACCTGTACCGGAAGATAATTACTATCAATTGCCGAAATCACAATTAAAAGCCAGCGCAAAAATAATCGTTAACAATCTGGCTGTAAAACGACTTGTTTCAGATGGCTTACACGGTGAACGCGCCCTGCTTTTCAGCAAAGCCGGTCAAGCACTACAACTCAAACAGTATCACTACCACCACTGGAGTGACACACCACCCCGTATGCTACAAGAACATTTAATCAGTGCACTACGCCAGGCGAAGGTAGCCAATAAAGTAACCAACTACGATCCCGGCCAACGTGCTGAATTAACCTTATCAGGAAAAATTCGCCACTTTGAACAAATAGAACGTGGCAATGAAAACAAAGTACGAGTTGAACTCGAATTACAACTCCGTGATAAAAAACACAACACAATCTTACTTAATGACTACCGTGTCAGCCAAACAGCAAAGAGCGCCAAACCTCATGATCTAGTTAAAGCTTATGGCGATGCGTTAGATAAAATAATCAGTGCGTTTATGGTGGATTGGTCGAAAAAATAAAAATAATATTTATAGTCAAATCAATAATAAATTTTATCAGCGGAGTCCTCATGAAAAAATTAACAGGTTTTTTAGTTATGATTAGCCTTGGTACAGCATTTTCAAGTACTGTGGCTTTTGCCGATCCTCCAAACAAAGAACGCATGGAGATTCAAAAAGAACGTATGAAAAATGAACGTGAGCGGCAGAAAAAGATTCATGAAGTAGAGCGAGAAAGAGCAAAGAAACGTCGGGAAATGGAAAGAAAGGATCGGAAGAACAGAGAAGAGATGCAACGTGAAGGTCGGAAACATAGGGAAGAGATGCAGCGTGAAGATCGAAAGCATAGGGAGGAGATGACAAGAGAGAAAAGCAAGCATCGGGAAGACAGCACTAAAAACCAAAACAATTCTAGCAACAGTAGTACTCCGAAGAGCGGATCATGGTGGAAATTCTGGGAATAATTAATTAGGGTCAGACTCGAATTATTCTTGCATTCGATGAATTAAATTCGAGTCTGACCCTGATTTATCGGAGAGGAACATTATTTAAAAATGAATACAATAAAGATTATTTTCACGGCAATAATGGTATGTACTTCCAGTCTGCTACATGCAGATAAGCCTGCTGGTTCTGCGTACCTTGATGGAAATGAAAATAAAACCGCATTGATTCTTGCGCATGGTAAGGGCAAGCATCCAACCTGGCTTGTCGTCGATCCATTGAGAAAATCGGTACATGAGCAGCTCGGGTTTCACACCTTGTCTTTGCAGATGCCGACCGGGCATGATTTTTGGGAAGATTATGCAGATGATTTCCCAAAGGCCTATACCACTATCAATGAAGCTATTCAGTTTTTAAAAAATAATAAAGGTGTCACTAAAATATTTTTAATGGGTCATAGCATGGGTAGCCGAATGGCCAGCGCCTATGTTTCACAGCATCCTGAAAATTCATTATCCGGTTTAATTATTGCTGGTTGTCGAAACAATGGTCGCCGCCCTTTATCCTGTGATGATAATGTAAAAGATATTAAACTACCTGTATTAGACATATGGGGTGGTGACAATAATAAAGATCATTATGCGGCCGCGGATAGAAGCTATTTAATCTCTGAGAAATATCAGCAAGTAGATATCCCTAATGCTGATCACCGTTTTGAAGGGGATGAAACAGCGTTTACGGATGCGGTTATAAAGTGGCTAAAGAA
>Ga0316207_10004996_pt1 | contig 11209 bp, 12 predicted proteins | sample 6weekpyrite_MG_FD_204943 | JGI IMG/M metagenome (GOLD analysis project Ga0316207, IMG submission 204943) | Microbial mat bacterial communities from mineral coupon in-situ incubated in ocean water Damariscotta River, Maine, United States -... | ecosystem: Environmental > Aquatic > Marine >...
AAATCGATTGCGAAAGCAGCAGAAAGAATGGTGCCGTTTATGGCGTTGTTCTACTGCATCTTTGCCATCATTGTTATTTTCATGAATGTGGATGTCATACCACAAGCGATTAGCAATATTTTTACCGGTGCTTTTACTGGTGAAGGTGTTGCAGGTGGTGCGCTCGGCGCAATGATTATTGGTTTTCAGCGTGCTGTCTTTTCAAACGAGGCAGGCATTGGTTCTGCATCAATTGCACACTCTGCGGTTAAAACAAACGAACCTGTCACCGAAGGGATTGTTTCGATACTTGAGCCATTTATTGACACCATTATTATTTGTACTATTACGGCGTTAGTTATTGGTACTGCGCAAGTAGCAGACCCTAATTTTGCAAATGGCGCACAAGGCGTTGCGATGACATCAGCCGCCTTTGAAAGAGAATTATCATGGTTCCCGATCCCGTTAGCCTTTGTCGCCGTGTTGTTTGCCTTTTCAACAATGATTGCATGGGCATATTACGGTTTAAAAGGTTGGACGTATTTGTTTGGTGAAAGCAAATTGAGCCAATTAAATTACAATATTATTTTTTGTGTCTTTGTGATTTTAGGCTGTGTTGTACAACTAGGGCCTATTTTAGATATTTCAGATGCATTGGTGTTCTTAATATGTGTACCGAATATCCTTGGCCTCTATTTCTTTGCACCTATCGTGAAACGAGAACTAAAATCGTATTTTGCGCGCATAGATAGTGGTGAAATAAAGAAATTTAAGTAAGCCGCTTCTGGAAACCAAGCCACATATCATTGGGTTGCGGGCATGGTTTTTGTTAAGATGTACGTCACTTTTAATATATCGTCTTTAAAAGGCGATTGAGTTTCTGTGAAGTTCCCATGCATACTGAAATACCAGAAGACAATAAATTAATCGTCGAATGCCGTATTGAGGCGGGTTGTCTTGGTCCTGCTGGTGATGAGCATGTCGTTGGCTTTTGTGATTTTGCTAAACATGAATTTTCTTCATGGGAAAAAGAAGTGATCCAGTGGCGGTTTATGCCAAGGTTAGATGAATCTTCAGCAGAGCTACAATATAAATTTGCAGAAAAGAATTTATCTCGAGGTCAGGCGAAAAAATACTTGCTACGGTTTGAAAAAAACATTGATGAACTTGAAGCAGAAATAGATGAGACCTTATTGGTCTTGATTAATGAATATATGAGTCAGTAATGATTTTAGGGTTTAAATATGAAATGGTTAGATAAACTACCGTGGTTGATTGTTGTTGTATCAGTTTTAACAATTGGTTTAGCACCTTATGCACCTGAACCACATGTGCTTGAAAAATTAAAAATGTTAGAAGCAGGTAATTTGACACGCCCGATAGACATGTTTGACCTGGTGATGCATAGCGCTCCGTGGGTTTTGCTTGTCCTTAAAGCTGTTCGGCAGTTTTCAGCTAAAAAGTAATAGAGATTTGTAAATATGTAAGGTTAGTTAACTGAATTTTCTTTGTTATTAATTTGGTGATTTATATTAAGGATGAATGATGAAGCGGTATAGCCTGATTGTTTCTCTTTTTCTACTATCAACGTACTGCGCAGCAGATACAACAAAGATCGAATATCAGCAACAAACGTTAATCTTGCCCAGTGGCAAAGTTCAAGTTCGCGTACCGGTAGGTATGCAAGTTGAATTCTTGACTGATGATATGAACAGTCCGCGCCTACTGACGTTTACAAAGAATGGCGACTTATTTGCAGGTTCTCGTTCTGGTAATGTCTATCGTATTACGCCCCCCTATACACAGCCGAAGGTATTAATTGATACTGGCGGTTATCCTCATAATGTTGCCTTTCGTGATAATGAAATCTTAATTGCCAAGACAGCAGGTTTATATCGTGCGTCTTATCGCTTGGGGCAGAAAAAAATTAAAGACGAGGCACTGAGTTTAGTCGTCAGTATCCCCGGTGGTGGTGGGCATAATAGCCGTACGGTTGGTATCGGCCCAGATCAGCGAATTTATTTAAGTCTTGGCATTACCGGCAATTGCAGCGATGAATATCTTGGTAGTGCTTATGACTTTACAGATCGTCGCGGCGGCGTGATGGTGCTTGATGAAAATACTCAACCAGTGCAATGGCAAACCTTTGCATCAGGGCTGCGTAATCCGGTGGGTTTCGATTGGCACCCTGGTACGGGGGTGATGTATGCCAGCAATAATGGGCCTGATCATCTTGGTTATGAACAGCCGCCTGAATATTTTTCTCGTCTTGAACAAGACACGTTTATGGGAATGCCGTGGTTTCAATATGACGGTCAGTCATTACAACGCGATGACTGTATAAAAAGGCAGCCACCTCTACCTGCTAAGCAAGTGACTTTGCCTGTGGCGACTTTCCCCGCACGTAACGCACCAATGGGTGTCCATTTTGTGCCAGCGCATGGCTTGGATGCCCGTTTCACAGGTGATGCGGTTGTGGCATTGAAAGGTTCTTGGGGTACTCAGCCATCGGGAGGCTTTTTTGGTGATCCGGCCTCGCGTCGTGAACCTAAATTGGTGGTGGTACGTTTTAAGGATGGCAAAGCACAGCGGGTTGATGACTTAGTGACGGGTTTTCAATTAGCTGATGGGAGTCGTTGGGCTCGCCCAGTAGGGGTCGCAATCGGGTCAGATGGCGCTTTGTACTTCACCAGTGATAGTGGCACTAACGGATTGTTTCGATTGAAGAAAATCGAAAAATAAGCGGTTTTTTATCTGAAACCACCTCACCTAGAACGGGATTGTGATATTATGCGCAACCTGTAAAAGACATCAATTATCTCTCGGAGAATCAAGACGTGGGTGACACAGTAGTAGATTTAACCAGCAAGCACTCTTTTACCAAGGAAGAAATACTTGAATGCGGACATGGCGAACTGTTTGGTGAAGGTAACGCGCAGCTGCCATTACCACCAATGCTTATGTTTGATCGTATTACCCACATCAGTGATGAAGGTGGCGAGAATGATAAGGGTCAAATTATCGCAGAGCTAGATATTACACCTGACCTTTGGTTCTTTGGTTGTCATTTTGAAGGTGACCCAGTGATGCCAGGTTGTTTAGGTTTGGATTCTATGTGGCAGTTGATTGGTTTCTTCCTGGGTTGGAAAGGTGGTCCAGGCCGTGGTCGTGCGCTGGGTGCAGGTGAAGTTAAATTCACAGGCCAAGTCACACCAAAGAATAAAAAAGTAACATACCGTATCGATTTGAAACGCGTCATCATGCGTAAATTGATTATGGGTATTGCTGACGCCAGCATGGAAGTGGATGGCAAAGTAATTTATACCGCGAAGGATTTGCGTGTAGGTTTGTTTACCTCGACTGAAGCATTTTAAGAGAGACTGGTATGAAACGTGTAGTAATCACTGGGCTGGGCATTGTTTCCAGCATTGGTAACAACGTAGAAGAAGTGACAGCGTCTTTACGTGAAGGGCGTTCCGGTATTGAATTTTCACAAGAGTATGCTGATCTAGGTTTTCGTAGCCATGTGCATGCGCCAGTTAAGATTGATTTAAAAGAACAGATTGATCGTAAGCTCATGCGTTTCATGGGTGATGCAGCGGCATTTAACTACATTGCAATGAAACAAGCTGTTGAAGATTCTGGTTTACCAGAAGATGTCGTCTCTAACCCACGCACTGGCATTATTGTTGGTTCTGGTGGTGGCTCAAATGAGAACATTACCATTGCCACAGATACCTTACGCGAAAAAGGCCTGAAGAAGATTGGGCCATACATGGTGACACGTACCATGGGCAGCACAACCTCAGCGTGTTTATCAACAGCCTTTAAGATCAAGGGTGTGAACTACTCAATTAGTTCAGCCTGTGCGACCAGTGCTCATTGTATTGGTAACGCGATGGAACAAATTCAATTAGGCAAGCAAGATGTCGTGTTCGCCGGTGGTGGCGAAGAACTCCATTGGAGTATGACGGATCTATTTGATGCAATGGGTGCATTGTCATCTAAATACAATGATGCGCCAGAAACAGCATCACGTCCGTATGATGTTACTCGCGATGGCTTTGTTATTGCTGGCGGCGGTGGTTGTGTTGTAGTTGAAGAACTTGAACATGCAAAAGCGCGTGGTGCAAAAATTTATGCCGAAATCACAGGCTATGGTGCAACATCAGATGGCTACAATATGGTTGCTCCTTCTGGTGAAGGCGCGGTACGTTGTATGCAACAAGCGATGGCAACAGTGGATACACCGGTTGATTACATTAATGCGCATGGTACAAGTACCCCAGCAGGTGATCTGAAAGAACTTGAAGCGGTGAAAGAAGTTTTTGGTGACAGTGTTCCCTCCATTAGCTCAACAAAATCATTAACCGGTCATGCTCTTGGTGCGGCAGGTGTTAATGAAGCGATTTACACTTTGCTCATGCAGCAAGAAGGTTTTATTAGCGCAACCGCGAATGTTAACGAGCTTGAGCCAGAAGCAGAAGGTGTGCCGATTGTTCGCGAACGTCAAGATGATGTAACGCTGGATACGGTTATGTCGAATAGTTTTGGTTTTGGTGGTACAAACGCTACCTTGGTATTTAGTCGTTACAAAGATTAAGAGCGGCTCTGTTAAATCACCCTGTGTCAGAAACTGTTGTCTGGATGACGACGATATTTGCATGGGGTGTTTTCGTCATGTAGATGAAATTGTCCAGTGGGGCAGCGCCGATGATGACGAACAACGACAAATCCTAGAAAAATCCCTGCAACGTAAATCACTGAAAGACCGTTGAAGCAACTTAATCCTGTCAATTAAAGTAGTTGTATTGCTTCTATTCAGGCTGTGTATCAAATTACGCGATAGGTGTTATTGGGAAACACAATTTCTTTGCGCTCTCAGCGTCTCTGCGACTTTGCGTTAGATCTTATAATCTAAGAAGAACAACTAACCGAGATACTCTGTGCCCAATCAGGTGAGTGTCCAGCATATTGTTCATGCTCTGCTTGTTCATCAAACGGCCTACGCAATAATTCAAGTAGTCGATCAATTTCAGTGTAATCTTTTTCATCCTCGGCTTTGCGTATAGCCGCTTCTGCCATGTAGTTGCGTAAAATATATTTAGGATTTACTTGATTCATTGCAGCGGCACGTTGAGCATCGGTGCTTGGTTCATGTTCTAAACGTGCAGTGTATTGTGTTGCCCAATTATCGAAGGCATCTCTTTGTATGAACATATCTCGGAGGGGGGCATTGTATTGTTGCTCAATAGTCGAGAAGGTAGCGAGTTTGCGAAACAAAATGGTGTAATCAACTTTATCTTCGGCCATCAGGCCGAGTAATGTTTGCATGATCGCTTGGTCTTCATCACGTTGTTGTGTGAAACCCAATTTATCGCGCATGAGTGTTGAATATTCCTCAATGTAGGCCGGTTGGTAGTTTTCTAATTCTTTACGAGCCAAGTTCGCTGCTTCTTCTCCATCGTCGCTAAACAAAGGTAGTAATGCTTGAGCGAGACAAGAGACATTAAATAAACCGATATTCGGCTGTTGATCAAAGGCGTAGCGGCCTTGGTGATCCGAGTGGTTGCATACATAACCGGGGTTATACGCTTCCATAAAACCATAGGGGCCATAGTCGATAGTTAAACCGAGGATCGACATATTGTCACTGTTCATGACACCGTGAGAAAAACCAACCGCTTGCCAGCGCGCGAGCATAACCGCGGTGCGTTTAATCACTTCGCCAAGTAGTTTCTGATAACGGTTTTCAGCATCGATAAACTCTGGGTAGCTAGATTCGATGACGTAGTCAGCCAGTGTTTTAATATGTTCATGACGGTTACTATAATAAAAGTATTCAAAGCTGCCGAATCGTACATGAGATGGTGAGACACGTAATAGCATGGCGCCAGATTCGATTTGTTCGCGATAAACCTCTTCATCACTACCGATGATACAAAGCGCACGACTGCTTGGAATACCTAAATGATGCATGGCCTCACTGCATAGGTATTCGCGAATAGTTGAACGTAATACGGCACGACCATCGGCACCTCGAGAATAGGGTGTTGGGCCACTGCCTTTAATTTGTATATCCCACTTACCGCTGTGTTGTGTTTCTAGCTCACCGAGTAGGATTGCGCGGCCATCCCCAAGCCGTGGTACAAACTGACCAAACTGATGTCCTGCGTAACACTGTGCAATGGGTTGCATAGTTGGTAGTAGTTCTTGTGCAGAAAATGCGGCGAGCTGACTCGGATCAGAAAAATCGATGTCCTCGAGTTCCAGCAGTTTGACAACATCTTCATTCAAGCTGGCTAAATGTGCATTTTGTAGAGGTTGCGGTTCTACTGCACTAAAGAAATCTTCATCTAGGCGAGCAAAGCTATTATTAAATTTTAGTTTATCTAGGGTGGTCATTCGACAACATTCTTTAGTAAATATATCAGGTATTTTACATGGAATGATACTGCTACGCAGCCATGCAGAGTGTAAGGGTTATCGGTTTAATTATTATTACGTAGGGGATCAAATAAATATTCGAGGCCATTGATTTTGATTTCGTGAGTAATTTTCAGCATTTCACCCAGTTCGCCATTAGGAAAACCTTTATTCGCGAACCAAACAACATAGGGTTCAGGCAGGTCAATGAGAAGTCGGTTGGCATATTTGCCAAAGGGCATTCGGTAGCTCGCTAGTTTGAGCAATATCTGAGGATCAGAGAGAAGTGCCGACTCTGTGGATAAAGGGGCATCCACCTTTTAGGCTGCGGTGGCCTGTAGGTAGCCAATGATGTCGTTTGATTCGTAAAGCCAGTTAGTATTGCCATCATCATCAACGACTTTCAGGCACGGTACTTTTATTTGGCCACCACCTTGCTTAAGTTGCTCGCGATGTTCGTTATTGTGCTGTGCATCGAGAAACTCAATATTGAGTGACTGGCGTTTAATAGACCGGCGCACTTTGATACAAAAAGGGCAGGTTTTGAATTGATAGAGCGTCATATTGGCGGTAAGCGCATCTATTTCTTGTTGTGCACTTTCGCTACGTTTGATTCCACGAGGTGTGGTGAGCCAGTCAGCGAGTAACATTAGCGGACCAATGATGGCGCGTATTGTTTTGAAAAATGCCCTAATTAACCACTTCATCTCGTTTTACCATTGCTCTCATACTTAAACTGAGGGCTATTATATAAGTTTTTTGGGTAATTTTCTGTAGTCTCAATGATGCTATCCCAAATGCTTGTTTCATGAGGATTTTTACGAAAATGCCTGCAGCCAAGGTATACTAGCTGGCATGTTAGTGATGAAGAATTAGGAGACAGCAGTGCCAAAGGCAAGTGAATTAAAGCGTGGAATGATTGTCGAGATAAACGGTATGCCACATGCGGTGAAGCAGGTAGAGGCGAAGAGCCCGTCTTCGCGCGGTGCGGCAACATTATATAAAGTTCGATTTAATAACCTACAAACACGCCAAAAATTGGATGAATCGTACAAAGGCGACGATCTGCTCAAAGATGCCGATTGTGTGCGTACGCAAGTACAGTACTCCTACACTGATGGCGACATGATGATCTTCATGGATATGGAGGATTATAGTCAGCACAATCTTTCTGAAACTGAGCTTGAAGGGCAGCGGGAATATATCACCGAAGGCCTAGAGGGCATCACTGCACTATTAATGGATGGCCAAATTATAGGCATTGAGCTACCTGCATCAGTGACGATGACGGTTATTGATACATCACCGAGTATTAAAGGTGCGACGGCAGCCGGTCGCACTAAGCCTGCAACCTTGACCACAGGGCTTGAGATACAAGTACCGGAATATATTGAAGTGGGTGAAGTGGTAAAAGTACATACAGGTAATGGCAATTTTATGTCACGTGCTTAATGACAAACTATAGTGTAAAAATTTCGTCACGTGCTAAGCATGTTAGTTTAAAAATAACACCGACTGAAGGTTTGGTGGTGGTTGTGCCTCGCGGTTTTAAAAATCATGAATTGTTAGATGAATTAGTGGCAAGTAGATCAAGGTGGATTGAAAAGGTATTCAGTCGTTATGCAGAATTACCATCACCCCATTTAGATATTTCATTACCGACGCTCATTGAACTTCCGGCTGTAAATGAACAATGGGCAGTTGATTATGTTAAAACAGACGCCAGTTTTGTTCGTGTGGTTGAATCTGAAGCATATCGATTAAAGATAATGGGTAATATCGATGATAGCGATGCCTGTGCAAAGGCATTGAGACGTTGGTTAATGCGATCTGCGAAAGAAAAATTATTACCGCAGCTTGAACAGGCGAGCCATGATTGTTCGTTGTTATTTACCAAGGCGACAATACGCGGTCAGCGTACGCGCTGGGGGAGCTGTTCAAGCACCGGTTCAATAAACCTTAATTATCAATTGTTGTTTGTCAGTCCGGCAATGATGCATTATGTGCTTGTTCATGAATTGTGTCATACAGTGCATCTCAATCATTCTGTTGGTTTTTATAAGTTACTCGAAAGTCATATCCCAGATTATCGCGAGTGTGAATCTAAATTAAAACAAGCGTGGCGCTCTATGCCAGCTTGGCTTCATAAGCTACAAGTTTCCTGATGTCTGACGTAGAGCATTACGATTGCATTATTATTGGTGCGGGTGCTGCAGGCTTGATGTGCGCCATTACCGCAGGCCAGCGTGGGCGCAAGGTTTTGATTCTGGAAAAATCGAATAAGGTTGGCAAAAAGATCTTAATGTCGGGTGGTGGGCATTGTAATTTTACCAATATGTATACAGAGCCTGAAAATTATTTGTCAGGGAACCCACATTTTTGTAAGTCGGCACTTTCCCGTTATACACAGTGGGATTTCATTGAGCTCGTTAATAAATATGGCATTGCTTATCACGAAAAGAATCATCGCGATAATGCGGGTAATGAGATTCAAAAAGGTCAACTATTTTGTAATGAATCGTCCAAGCAAATTTTAGCGATGTTACTGGAAGAGTCGCAACAAGTAGGCGTAGAGATTCGCACTCGCTGTGAGATTGAATCAGTTGAATGTGATCATGGATTCGCTTTGGAAAGTAACTTGGGTGAAATTCATTGCGATTCATTAGTCGTGGCATCAGGCGGCTTATCAATTCCGACATTAGGTGGCTCGGGTTTTGGTTATGAGTTAGCCAGGCAGTACGGTATGCAAGTATTTGAGAACAGGGCGGGGCTTGTGCCATTTACTTTATCAGGTGCGCTGAAAGAAATGTCATCGCGATTATCGGGTTTAGCTGTACACGTTGATGTGTCATGTGGCCAACAAAGCTTTAATGATGAATTACTATTTACACATCGAGGATTGAGTGGGCCTGCTATTTTACAAGTTTCAAGTTATTGGCATGCAGGTGATGCGATAAGTATTAATTTGTTGCCTGGTGTTGATATTGAAGATGTTTTGATGCAGGCAAAGCAACAGCACGCCAAAAGCATGTTACGGAGTATTCTGGCTAAATATTTACCCAAAAAACTGATTGGTGAATGCGAATTACGTTGGTGGGCAAAAGAAAAAGATATACCGATTGCAGAAATAAACGACGCTAAGTTAAAAGAAGTGGCAGGGCACTTTTCTAATTGGGAGCTAAAGCCATCGGGGACAGAGGGCTACCGTACTGCTGAGGTAACAATGGGCGGTGTTGACACTAATGACCTTTCATCAAAAACAATGGAAAGTAAAACACGACCCCACCTATATTTTATAGGCGAGGTCGTTGATGTGACAGGGCATCTTGGTGGTTACAATTTTCAATGGGCTTGGTCATCAGGCCATGCCGCAGGACTTCATGTCTAATTTTTATTAAATGGTTTAATTAATTTACGCACCACATCGTAATCCGCATCTGTTGCGGGAGCAAAACCATTATATTTTTTACTCAGTGCTTTTATGATGTCGCGGTGCTTCGGGTTTTTATCGTTAAGCGCAAGAAATGCTCGTTTTAATTTTTTACGCGTTATTTTATCGACTTTCTTGCTAACCGTAATATTGTATGGCGGAAGATGTGGTGAGCTGTATAAAATACGCAAACCCTTAGACTCCCACTTAAATGCTTTGGTATCCTTTAAAATACCGGCATCAAAATCACCCACCTCAACACCGCGGGCAATATTGTCGTAATGACCAATGAATTTATAGCTGCCAAGTTTGTTTAATGGCATACCCGCACCGACGACTACCGCACGTTGTAGTAGAGCGGCCTTATCGCCAAAAGCAAATTCAGAACCCGCTAAGTCAGCGACGGTTTTAATAGGGCTGTCTTTACGTACAACAATCATTAATTGAAAAGATGCCTTGTTATTAGTAACAGTCCTAACAAGAATTTCTGATTGTCCTTTTTTATGCGCCTTAAGGTAAGCAACTGGCGTCAGGTATGCCAAGTCAACATTATCAGAGGCGACCTCATTAATGGCTGTTGCCATATTGGGCGACAACTTTAAAGAGATGGGTTTGCCGATAGCCTTACTTAGATATTCAGTCATGGGAGTTAACTTCCTGTACATGACAGCAGGGATATCCATAGCAACTGAACCAAATTTTAGCTCATCTGCTTGAGCGGCTCCTGACCATAAGGTTCCCCATAGTAGGCTAATAAAAAGTATGCGGTGTGTTGTATTTAACATAGGATTAGTCCTGATTAACTGTTAGCGTAGGGTCGTTGAATATCGGTATTGATATCAGCGTAATGTGTTACACGATTTCGGCCGTGATTTTTACTGTGATACATGGCTATGTCGGCGCAATGATAAATATTATCAGCGGATGGTTCTTGTCCATGGCTGTATGAAAAGGTCATGATGCCAAAGCTGGCAGTGACGGTTATTTCATGTTGGTTGCGGCGAATAGGTTGTTGTTCAAATTGTTTGCGAATGTGTTCAGAAAGTATTCTGATTTGATGCATGTCGGTATTCCGGCAAATAATAGCGAACTCTTCACCACCAATGCGGCAACATATATCTGAGTTACGTGTGCTTGTATCTATGTTCTTTGCGATAGCACAAAGGACGGCGTCGCCAACACTGTGTCCGTATTTGTCATTAATGCCTTTAAAATGGTCAAGGTCAAAAAGAATTAAGCTCACATTTTCTTTATTGCGATGTGCAAAAGAAATTTCTTTTTTGAGAAGAATATCAAAATGCCGACGATTAAATAATTCAGTTAGCGGATCGGTGACAGAGAGTTTTTTTAATTTTTCATTAAATGATTTCAATT
>Ga0316207_10004997_pt1 | contig 11208 bp, 8 predicted proteins | sample 6weekpyrite_MG_FD_204943 | JGI IMG/M metagenome (GOLD analysis project Ga0316207, IMG submission 204943) | Microbial mat bacterial communities from mineral coupon in-situ incubated in ocean water Damariscotta River, Maine, United States -... | ecosystem: Environmental > Aquatic > Marine >...
CTCGCCGTACAGGAAGAATTGCTCGAAGAAAGCCAGTCACGACAAGCTGACGCGCAAGAAAACGAGCACGAAGAAGCAAATGAGCAAACCGAATCGACTGAAAGTGCCGATAACACAGAAGATAATGGCGATACAGAAAGCGTAACAGATGAGGACATTATCGAGTCTTCAGAAGAAACAGTAGAAAAAGCATCTGTAGAAGAAGCGGATCAGGATGCGGCGCAATCGTCTGAGAAAATGGCTCAACCTGAATGCGATCAAAAACCAGATAATCAAACCGCAGACGATTCTAACGATCAACCATTAGAGACAATACAACCTGAGTTAAACGAAAGTCCTGAAAAAGGTGCCTGGATGCGTCGTATGCGACATATCATGGCATTTAAAAATTTACCGCCAGCCAATATAAAAGAATTACTGGAAAAAATGGAGTCTATCGAAGTCAAGTCGGGCGATACCATCGTGCAGCAAGGCGAGCCGGGCGATAGCTTTTATGTTTTAACCGACGGACAGGCGCGTGTTACACGCACAATCGAACTTGCCGAACTAGGAGCCGGTGCCAGTTTTGGTGAAGAATCATTGGTGTCGGGTGGTGAAAGAAACGCATCGATTACCATGAAAACAGATGGCATGTTAATGAAGTTATCCAAACAGGATTTCGATCAGCTGTTAAAAGAACCGATGTTAAATCGTATGTCTCCCGATGAAGCGCGTAATCGTGCATTTAAAGGTGACCAGTGGCTGGATGTGCGTCATGCCAGTGAGTTTCATTATAGTCATCTGCATAAAGCCATGAACATCCCCTTACATGAGATACGCATGCGTATGGCAGAGCTGGATAAAGACCGACATTATATTTGTTACTGTAATACGGGGCGGCGTAGTTCGGCAGCAGCGTTTATTCTGGCGCAGGCTGGTTTTGGTGTGAGTGTGTTAAATGGTGGTGTTCGGATAATGCCGCAGGATCTGGTCAAAGGTTAGCAATACACTGCTAACCTGGTGGCCAACTCAGGCTACGTTCTGCCAGCATGTGTAAATGGATATGAAATACGGTTTGTCCGGCGCCGGCATTGCAGTTCATTACCAGTCGGTAACCCTGTTCGGCAAAGCCATTGTCTGTCGCTACTTTTTTTGCCGCCAGATAAAGTTTACCAATTAGCTCTGCATCATTCTTTTCTAAATCATTAACCGTGGCGATGTGTTTTTTTGGTATAAATAAAACATGCGTAGGTGCCTGTGGGTTTACATCATTAAAGCCCAATACATCGTCATCCTGGTAAACAATGTCGGCGGGTATATCGCCATTAATTATTTTGCAAAATAAACAGTCCATGCGTTTGTCCTCGTAGTTGCTGAATATTAATTTAGCATTTTTATGGATCGTAGTTAAGATTTATATTTTTTATTGTGGCTAATGTTTAAATTAGACTAATACGTGGGCTTTCGCGCCCACTCGCAAGGTATTTTTCTTTGTATGAGCAAAGAAAAGTACCCAAAAGAAAACACACCCGAAGCCTTTGCCTGACTATGTCAGGTATTCTCGTCGATTGAAAAAATCGAGCGCTGCGCAACTCGCGCAATGCTTCGCATATTTTACGCTCAAACAGTGCTCGCTGTGATCTCGATTTTTCCTGTTCGCCTCGGCAAAGGCTAGCGGGATAATACTCGAACTAAATAGTTATCAAGTGAAATATAGAATACTTTCGTTTCGAAATTGAATGTAAATTCATTTGAAAAATAAATTTGACTTGCTCTACCCCTAATTAATTCAGGATTCCATATACCCTTAGCGCTAACGTTGTAAAATAGATTTTGGATATAGCTACTCAAATACTATTAAGTTTGTACATTCTTCCTTTTATTTGATTTAATGAATCTAAAGTCTTGCTAAGTAATTATATTGATACGAAAAAACGAAAGAATCTGCATAAATAATTTTTATATGTCAAAAGGGGTGAATATGAAAAATATTATTTTAACAATCACATTAACTATTACTCTATCTGGATGCGCAACAGCACACAAAATGAACAATATTCAAATTGGAATGACAAAATCTGAAGTTATAAAAGTTATGGGATCTCCTGTTAGCGTAAGCGCACAACGTGGAAGTGAATATCTTAATTACAGCTTTTCAGAAACTGATGATCAAGCTTTTTATGGAATCACCAAACCATATTATGTGCGTCTAATTAGTGGTCGCGTTGAGTCATATGGTCGCCTAGGCGATTTTGACAGCACTCAAAAACCTACTGTCCGTATTGAAAAAAATGAAACAATAAAAGCCGACGTAAAAACATCGGATAAAAAAGATCTCTATTCCGAATTGAAAAAACTAAAGCAGCTTAAAGATGATGGTCTTATTACACAGCAAGAATTTAATAAAGAGAAAAAAGAATTGTTAGATAAATATTAAAAGCTATTTAACAATGACATTTGAAACAACGGCTTTTTAATACAAGTGTAATAATAAAAAAGTTGCGTATGGAGAGACAAACTTTAAATCAGTAATCCTTGGATTAAAACGGCATCCATTGCGTTTCATAGTATCAATTTTTTTAGCTTATAGTGCATTGTGGACGTTAACAGAGTCAGTTTCATTTTTTTATCCAGATCTATCGCTAAAAGGCCTAATTTTACACCTGATTTTTATTGGAGTTAGTATAGTAATTGGGGTTGCTCGCGTCTATCAGCCTAGACATATATCTATTAAAGTTAATACATCAGATACAATACTAAATATTTACTATGGTGATATATTTAGACAAAATGGGTATACAGCTATTTCAGTAAATGAGTATTTTGATAGTGAACTAGGTGAACCAGTGTCAGAGCATTCGTTGCACGGCATGGTGATAAAGAACTATTTTGGTGGGTATTCGGAGTCTTTTAACAACGTCGTACAAACTGATCTAAAAAATTATAGTTTCGAAGAGGTAGAACGTGTTCGTGGGAATAAGAGAAAATATTCTATTGGTACAACTGCGAAGATAATAGCTAATAAACATAAATTTTTACTTTTTGCATTGAGTTTTACTGATATTAAAACTTACAAGGCAAGTTCTGACTTATTAACAATGATTATTGCGATGCAGGGCCTATTTAAACGTTCTCGTGATTGTACAGGTGGAGAAAAATTAAATATTCCTCTTATAGGAAGTGGGATTTCTGGTGTAGGACTACCTGCTACACAATTATTACAGCTTATCGTATTGTTAATAATTGATGAAACAAAAAAGAAACAAATATGCAAAGAAATTGATTTGGTGTTGAGCGAATCAAGATTTGATGAGATAGATTTAGAAACAATAAAAAAGCAGTGGGTATAATATGGCTTACAGAAACGGAACATATGTGGCATTTCATGCAGGTGGAACTACTAACCCAACAAAATCAGATATAAAATATTACAATACTATAAAAATGTGGGATGCACACAAACATATAGATTTCAAGTTATGCGATAGCCATGAAAAAACAGCTTCAGTGCGTGATTCCTCTCGGACGGAAACATTACGACGCAACCTTGTGACTAGGTTAAGAAACTCAAAGCAATTTTTGTTAATTCTTACAAAAACTACTAAAAAAGATACTGACTGGGTTCCTTTTGAAATTGCATATGCAGTTGATGATTGTGAGCTCCCTCTTATTTTGGTGTATCCAGATTTTGATTCTATTATGGCTCCAGAACAGCTATCAAGTTACTGGCCTCAGGCACTAAGATCACGTATAGAAAATCGGAGTGCTAGGGTAATTCATATTCCATTTAAAAAATCTCCCGTGCTCGATGCGTTAAACCAATTTGATCTAAACAATACCAACTATCCAACAGATGGATATGGTTTTTATTCGCGTGAAGCGCATAAAGAATGGGGATTGGTATAAAAGCCTAATAAATAGCTCTAATGCGTTGCAAAAAAATCACATAAACAAAGTTAATACACCGGTGAAGCCGTAAAGCTGATGTCCGGCAATTTCGCCGTTGGCATAAAAACCAATTGTTGGGATCTCTCCCAGTATTTCGCTGATATATTTCATTTCATCTGATTTCTCGCCAAACATATGTTGGCCACGTCCAAGACAAGACACATATAAAGCGCCTTTGGGTTGTTGGCCGTTAAGACGTTCTTTTAAACCATTTAGCATCCGTTTTAAATCTTCTATTGCTGTTTGCGAGTCTCGCTTACAGAACATAATGGGGCTGTTTGGTTTAAGATCATCTGCGATGGCTAAAAACTTGTTGTCTGGATCAAAGCCGACAATATTACGTACTAGATAGTCGCCGGTATCGCTTTTGGGAATAGGTAAGCCTGCAAATATATATCCGGCTGCGCGATTAATATCCCGTGACAGTATTTCACCGATGCTTTCTTTAAAAACATCCAGCGCTGGGCGATTATCGATACTGAGTGCCATATGGTGATCACATTTGGTTAATGTAAAGGTTTCGGTAATTGGGCTACAACCTTGCGTTAAGCCGGTCATAACATGGTTAGAATTATTTATTACCACGCCAGAAAGGCCACCTTCTGTTAAGCCGCCTTCGCTGGTATTACCGGCATACTGATAAAAGTAATTATTTGCCGAAGTAAGCCCACCCACCAGGTAGCTGGGTTCGAGTGTGCTATTTAAAGTTTCAATTTGTTCTGTTAGTAAAGGGTTACGTGGATCGCCATGTACAATTGCAAACTGAACATCGTCTAAATGTTCTTCAGGTACATTGGCCTGTTCCCGAAAGGTGTAATAACTACCCTTGTCTATATCGGTTAGCATAATCGCCATGGCGGGCTCGTTGGCATACTCAATATCGGTTGCACAAATTGATAAGCCAATTGTTCCTACCCAGTCGACATCGTCAAACTGGTTGCAAAGTTCGCTAACTATTTTTTTAAAAGTGTTTGCATAAGCATCGGTTACATAGACAAACCCCAGAGTTGCTTCGTTTGCAGATTGCTGTTTTTTTGCTGAGGCAACACATTCGTCCAGGGCATCTTGCCAGTTTGGGTTACTTGCGTGTGCGACAATGTATTGCAACATAAAGGGACTCGTTATTAATGGTTATGTGTTGATACAAAATATTATAAAACAAAAAGCCGAGCAAGGTGCTCGGCTTTTTATATCGTTAAAGAGAAAACTTACTTTAACTAAGCTTTTTTCTTTTTCTCGATTAAATCATGAATCATTGGATTCAGGATTAATTCCATTGCAAAGCCCATTTTGCTGCCCGGTACGACAATCGTATTTGGACGTGACATGAAAGAATCAGAAATCATGTTTAGCAACAGCGGGAAGTCCACACCTTCTGGTTTACGGAAGCGAATAACGATAAAGCTTTCGTCAGGTGTTGGAATATCACGCGCAATAAACGGGTTAGATGTATCAACCGTCGGTACACGTTGGAAGTTGATATCCGTTCGTGAGAATTGTGGTGTAATGAAATGAACATAATCATCCATACGACGTAAAATGGTATCAACAATGGCTTCAGCAGAGTAACCGCGTTGTGCATTATCCCGGTGTATTTTCTGGATCCATTCAAGGTTTACGATGGGGACAACACCCACGAGCAGGTCAACAAACTCGTGTACTTTTATGTCGCCATCGGCAACACCACCGTGTAAGCCCTCGTAAAATAATAAGTCAGAACCTGCGGCAATGTCTTCCCATGGCGTGAACTGGCCAGGGGTTAACTCAGTATTCAGACGGGCGTTATGCTCGGCCGCTTCTTCATCACTGTGTAAGTAATAACGACGTTTGCAGCTACCTGAGTCACCGTAGTTTTTGAACGTTTCTGCAATAAGATCAAAGTGGTTAGCTTCAGGGCCAAAATGACTAAGCTGTTTACCTTTAGCGGCAAATTCTGCAATAGCGTCTTTCATTGCTGCACGGTCATATCGGTGGAAACTATCGCCTTCTACAATAAGCGGGTCGATTTTTTCACGAAAAAAGATATGCTCGAAAGCATTTTTAACTGTTGTTGTGCCCGCGCCAGATGAACCGGTAACCGCGATGACAGGATGTTTAGCAGACATGCGAACTCCTTAAGTAAATTTAAAAAATGTATAAACTAAAAAATTAGGTGCAGCGGCTATCTGGGTTGACGTTAGTATCTATCAACGCTTCATCTATATGTTCAGTATTTTGGAACCAGAAATGTGCTGGAGCCAGACCGCGCGAACGGCGTATTCTATCGAAAACTGACAGTGAAAAGTAGGGGGCAAGCTAGATTATTTGCTTATCCGCAGTTTGAGCTATTTAATGGCTTTTAGCGTATTTTGACAGCAAAATTAGCTATTTTCTCGCTCAATAGCTCGATAGCCAATATCGGTGCGGTAGTAGACCTTATCCCATTTTATCTGTTGGGTGAGGGCATAGGCGGTTTTTTGGGCTTCGCCAACGGTATTGCCTAGCGCCGTGGCACAGAGCACCCGGCCTCCCTGGGTGACGGTTTTTCCGTCTTTTAGCGTCGTGCCGGCATGGAAAATTTTACTGTTTTCTATATCGTTTTTCAGACCTGTAATTTCATCCCCTTTGTTATATTCAAAGGGATAACCACCGGCAGCGAGTACCACACCTAAGGCGGGACGTGAATCCCATTGTGCCTGCTGGCTGTCGAGTTTACCGTCAATGGCGGCCAGGCAGTGTTCGACTAAATCCGATTGCAGTCGCATCATAATCGGTTGTGTTTCCGGATCACCGAATCGGCAGTTGTATTCCAGTACTTTGGCTTTACCGGTGGAGTCGACCATCAACCCGGCGTATAAAAAGCCGGTATACGGATGACCATCTTTGGCCATGCCTTCGACGGTGGGTAGAATGACGTCCTGCATTGCGTGTTGGAATATACTGTCAGTCACTACTGGCGCGGGAGAATACGCACCCATTCCACCTGTGTTCGGGCCTTTATCACCATTATCGCGCGCTTTGTGATCTTGCGAAGTAGCCATAGGCAGTACATGCTTGCCATCAACCATCACGATAAAGCTGGCTTCTTCACCCTGTAAAAATTCTTCGATAACCACGCGCGAGCCAGCTTCGCCAAAGGCATTGCCTGCCAGCATATCGTTAACGGCTCCAATGGCTTGTTCCTCTGTTTCTGCGAGGATTACACCTTTGCCTGCAGCCAGGCCATCGGCTTTAACCACGATCGGCGCACCGCACTCTTTTATATAGGCAACGGCTGGCTCAATTTCGGTAAAAACATCGTATGCGGCAGTCGGAATCTGGTGTTTTTTCAAAAAGTCTTTGCTAAAGGCTTTCGAGCCTTCAAGTTGGGCAGCTGCTTTAGATGGACCAAAGCACTTCAGTCCCGAAGCATTAAAGCTGTCGACAACGCCTGCAACCAGTGGTGCTTCGGGGCCAACAATGGTGAGTTCGATTTCTTCCTGTAGAGCAAAGGCCAACAGACCTTCAATATCTTCAGCATTAATTTCAACATTTTGACAAGCAGCTTCATCTGCAGTGCCAGCATTGCCCGGGGCAACAAAAACGGTTTCTACTTGTGGAGATTGTGCTGCTTTCCATGCAAGAGCATGTTCGCGACCGCCGCCGCCAATAACTAAGACTTTCATTTACGAACCTGTTGTTAGTGAAATAGGGAATTATTCATTTATCGGTTTATTATGATACCGCATATACTTGGCTGTTTCATAGATACCGAGCGTGAGTCGCCTGAGTTTTTCTGCAAGTTCGGGGTGTAGTTTACTGATGTCTTTATCTTTAATACGTTTACGGCTGCCATTGGATTTAGGAAACTGCGAGTGATCGGTTGCATACAGGCGGCCATTACTGCCATCGGCGAGTATTTTGTAAATATAATCGGTGGTTACCAGACCGAGATTCGGATTATTTTCATGGGTAATCGTAAAGGCATAGCGTTCGTTGTTAAAGGCCGGGTTAAGCAAGTCACGTCCCATGGTGGTATTGGTGTAGGCGTTGGTCATTAGTGAAGCAAGCGTGGGAAGAATATCAACTTCACTGGCAACCATATTATATTTTTTAGCAGCCAATAATTTTGGTGCATAAATCACAAAAGGGACATGCAGACCGGTCAGGTCAAAGTCGGATTCGAAGCGTGCAGTATGTTCGCCACCAAACCCGCTAATACCGTGGTCACCAAAAAAGACAAACACGGTGTTATCAAAATATTTTTCTTTTTTAGCCAGCGCCATAAAGTGGCCAATGCTATGGTCCATAAAACGGAAAGAGTTATATTCTTTTTCCGAGATAAAGCCATTGCGGGTTAAGTCATCTTTGTTTTGTTCCACGTATTTAAAGTTCTTATTATTTCCTGGAATGGTATAAGGACGATGGTTGCCAGAAGTCTGGATAATACTAAAGAATGGTGCATTTTCTTTTTTTAGTACTTCGTTCGCTTCAATAAATAAATCCAGATCGGAAATACCCCAGACATCAATACGCTCGGCGGTATAGTCGCCTTCTTCATGTAATGTTAGATCTTTTATATTATGTGATAACAGGCCGCGAATATTTCCCCAGTTAGCACTTCCGCCAAGAAAATAATGTTGTTTGTAACCTTTAAAGGAATTCACCAGGGTATGTTGATCAACAATCAAAGGGTTTCGAGTAGAGGTTTTGTTGAGTTCAATATCCGGGATTCCGGTAATGCCGGCAAAGACGGAGCGTGCCGTACCAGTGTGTGGGGTATACAGGCGTTTAAAGAACAGACCATTGTTTGCAATATTATCAAAGTGCGGAGTGGGATTAAGTTTATTACCGAAAACACCGGTTTTATATGAGGCAAAGGATTCCAGATAAACTAAAACCACATTCGGTTGTTGTGCTGCTAATGGCCCCGTTGCTTTGATTGTTCGTTTAAAGTTTAAAGGGGATGCTGTATTTGTTGTTGAAGCTGGACTGGTTTTATTTTTAACCTGCAGTAACCGGGCAATATCGTTGTAATAAAATTGTGTTTTAGCCAAATCAAAACTGATGCTCTTGTTTTTTAAGGTATCGAAAAAATGCACGACCGGATTAACTGTCACTGCTGGTGCAAAAGGATGGGTGCTGGCAAATGCATCGCTCCAACGCAACGGGTAGTAAGAAAATTTTCCAAACAACCCGAACAAGTATAAGAAGATACAACTAGTGACAAAAAGTGTTTGCTGCCACCACTTGCGCTTATAAAAGTATTTATTGTATTGCGTATTGCTGTGCGACTGGTGAAAGATAGGCTGGCTAATTCGACGCAATATATAATTATATAATATAGAGACTGTAGCGAGGCCCAGTAATAACCAGACGACAGGGTAGGATTCCATTACCATATTAAACGAGATGGCAAAGTCTTCTACAAACCGTAGTACCGAGGCATCCAGTGGTTTATGCAGATAGGAGTAGTGGATAAAGTCTGCAATGTAATAAAAAACACTGACAGTGAAGGTCAGGGTAAAATACCCGAGCCACAGAAACCGTGCTTTAGAGCTAGCGACCGGATTAAAGGCCTTGATCCAGCCGAATAAAAAGACCGGCATTAAAATAAATAATATTAAACGTAAATCAAACTTTAGCCCCAGATAAAAGGCCTTTAACAGTTCATTGGTCGGAATTGGGTTGTTAATATCATCAAAATTAAGCCAATAGCCAAGGCGGAACAAGCTGAAGATAACCAGGCTTAAAAGTATTGTTTTAAGGTAAAAATGAACTAATGGAATTTTATTAAACATGAAGAAACAACGCTTTTAGAACGAAAAATAAAGGTATGATATTCTAAACGATAAAGATTACGTTTTGTGGTTTTTTTATAGGACTGTATCGACAGTTTAGGTGTAGGCGTATTAATATTCCGGATAAATGGTTTCCGGGGGGAGACTCCGTGAGAGCAATAGCCAAAAAAATAAGTTTGTTACTGTTATTGCTGGTTGTGTTGTATCTGTGTGGCCGGTTTCTGGATAAGAGTCTGGGAGGAATATACGATGATGCGCGCGCACCATACTTGCAAATGCCAACGTCCCATTCGATTGTTATTCGCTGGCAGACTCGTCAGTCGAATATTGGCGTGGTTCGTATCGGTAAAACCCGCTCGAAAGTCGAGCAATCATTTGTTGAGCAACAGGCCGATGATGAACACAGCGTTTTACTGACAGGATTACAGCCAAATACACGTTACTATTACCATGTAGGTACCGCTGGCTATACGATTTATGAAGGCAAAGACTACTGGTTTAAAACGACATCCCAGGACGATTCGCTCCAGGACGATCCGCTTCAGGAAGACTCGAATCAACCGATACGTTTTTGGGTCACTGGCGATCAGGGGCAGGCCGGTGACATTCAGAATAATGTCCGTGATGCGATGTTAGGCTGGGTTCAACAACATACTATTGGTTCAGAAAGTAAAAGTAAGCCAGACTTCTGGTTAACCACCGGGGATAATGCTTATCGTTCGGGTACCAACCAGCAATTTCAGGATAATTTTTTTACACCGTATAAGCAGATTTTACGCAATACACCGGTCTGGCCCGTTTATGGTAATCACGATGCACGTCGTTGGACGTTCTATAATATTTTCAGTTTTCCATCTATGGCAGAAGCAGGCGGGCTTGCTTCTGGAACAGAAAAATATTTTAGTTTTAATTATTCTAATCTGCATGTGGTGGTACTCGATTCTCAATCCAGCCGAATTCAGCCGAATAGCAGAATGTTACGTTGGTTGGAAAAAGATCTGAGGATGAATAAGCAGCACTGGCTTGTCGTCGCTTTCCATCATCCGCCTTATACTCGTGGCACGCATCACTCAGATAATCCCGCAGACAGTTTAAATCGTATGCAGAATATTCGCCGCTATGTATTGCCGATCCTCGAGCAAGCAGGTGTTGATGTTGTGCTAACCGGGCATAGTCATATGTATGAGCGCTCCTGGTTCATGAAGCAGCATTACGGGTTATCCAGTACTTTTTCTGCAGAAAATATTCAAGATAGAAAGCCTTCGGGTAATTTGCATTTAACAGAAAATCGAATCAGTCAAAAAGGCTTAACTTATCGCAAACAGGCAAAACCATCGGCTAGTCACTCCGGTACTATCTATATTACCTTAGGTTCATCGGCGCGATTAGATCAGGGCGACTTAGATCACCCCGCTATGCCGGTTTCCTTGCATGAAAGTGGTTCTATGGTATTTGATATTGTTGACAACAAGCTAAGCGCAAACTTTATAAACGATAAAGGCGAGCTTAAAGATAGCTTTAA
>Ga0316207_10004998_pt1 | contig 11208 bp, 12 predicted proteins | sample 6weekpyrite_MG_FD_204943 | JGI IMG/M metagenome (GOLD analysis project Ga0316207, IMG submission 204943) | Microbial mat bacterial communities from mineral coupon in-situ incubated in ocean water Damariscotta River, Maine, United States -... | ecosystem: Environmental > Aquatic > Marine >...
GCGCGACCGGCTGACCGAAGTGGCCGCCCTGCCCCCGCAAAGCTGACCATCTGTCGGGAAAGGGCGATATGGCTAATCTTCTGGGGCTTTTCATCGGTGCGGGCCTTGGGGCCCTGATTGCGCGCAATCGCGGCGGCAACCGTATGGATCTGTTACATTATGCTGGCGTTTGCGGGCTGATTGGGTTGATTATCGGCACCTTTATCGGCGTCTTTTTGCTGCGCGGCTGACCCGGGGATGTTCCTGCCCTTCTACCAGAGCCTGCGCGCCGCCCGGATCCCGGTCAGCCTGCGGGAATATCTGGCCTTTCTGGAAGGGGTCGGTGCCGGGTTGGTGACCTATGATGTGGATGGGTTCTACTACCTCGCACGCGCCGCGATGGTGAAAGATGAACGCCATCTCGACCGGTTCGACCGGGCCTTTGCGCATGCCTTTGGCGGGCTGGAGGCGATCACCGCCCAGGATGTGCTGGAGGCCGCCGAAATCCCGGCCGACTGGCTGGAAGAACTGGCCGAAAAACACCTCAGCCCCGAAGAACGCGCCGAGATCGAGGCGCTTGGCGGGTTCGACAAGCTGATGGAGACGCTGCGCGAGCGGCTCAAAGAGCAGCAGGGCCGCCATCAGGGGGGCAATAAATGGATCGGCACGGCCGGCACCTCGCCCTTCGGGGCCTATGGCTACAACCCCGAAGGCGTGCGTATCGGCCAGAAGGAAAGCCGCCACCGGCGCGCCGTCAAGGTCTGGGACAAGCGCGAATTCAAGAACCTCGATGACAGCATCGAACTGGGCACGCGCAACATCAAGGTGGCGCTAAAGCGCCTGCGCCAATGGGCCCGGTCAGGCGCGCATGAAGAGCTGGATCTCGACGGCACCATCCGCGCCACCGCCGAACACGGCTATCTCGACGTGAAAACCCGCCCCGAGCGGCATAATGCCGTCAAGGTGGTGCTGTTTCTGGATGCCGGCGGCTCGATGGATCCGCATGTCAAGGTGGTCGAGGAGCTGTTCAGCGCGGCGCGCTCGGAATTCAAGCATCTCGAACATTACTATTTCCACAACTGCCTCTATGAAGGGGTCTGGCGCGACAACCGCCGCCGCTGGACCGAACAGGTGCCAACGCAAGAAGTGTTCAACACCTATGGCCCTGATTACAAATGCATTTTCGTAGGCGATGCGGCGATGTCGCCCTATGAGGTCGCCTATCCCGGCGGTGCCAATGAGCATTGGAATGCCGAGGCCGGCCAGGTCTGGCTGGAACGCGCCCGGGCGCAATGGCCCGGCCATCTGTGGATCAACCCGACGCCTCACGATCATTGGCGTTATACGCAATCCATCGGTATGATCGCCGAGATTTTTCAGGGGGCCATGGTGCCGATGACGCTGGAAGGGATTGATGCGGGCATGCGGGTTCTGTCACGGTGACGGAAATCGAACGCGGCTGCGTGTAACCTTTGTTGCCTTCCGTTTCACTGCGTGGCCGCGACCCAAAATAGCCGGACGACCTGTATCATGATGTCTTTTCTCAAACGCATATGGACCGCCGCCCCGATCGCCACGGCCATCCTGGGCATCGCCATGGCGATTGTGCTGCTCCTGTCGGTGCGGCTGGTTGCGTTCTGGATCTACTGGGCGGATCCCAACCACCGGGACCAGACCGTCGCCGCCTGGATGACACCGGGCTATATCGCCTATTCCTGGGACATCCCGCGCCCGGCAATGCTGGAGGCGCTGTCAGGGGCCACGCCGAGGCCGGGCCGACCCATGAGCTTGCAGGATATCGCCGACGCAAATGGGGTCGGGGTTGAAGACCTGATCGTTGCGGCCGAAGCGGCCATTGCCGCGCATCGCCGATCAGATGCGGAGGGGCGCGGCAATGAATGAAGCCATCTTTGCCCTTGTTTCGGAATATGGGGTCTATGTGATCTTTGCCAGCGCCTTCCTGTCCTGCCTGGCGCTGCCCATTCCCACCTCGTTGATGATGCTTTCGGGCGGGGCCTTCATCGTGGCGGGCGATCTGGCCGCGGCTCCGGTTGTGCTGGCGGCATTTGGCGGCGCGGTTCTGGGCGATCAGGCGGGGTTTTTGATCGGGCGCTATGGCGGGGCACCGGTGATCGGCCGGATTGCACGCAGCCCGGCCCGGCGCGCGGTGTTGACGCGGGCCCAGGCGCTGGTCAACCGGCATGGGGCGCTTGGCGTGTTCCTTTCCACCTGGCTGATCGCGCCGCTTGGCCCGTGGGTCAATTTCGTTGCCGGTGCCACCGGGTTGACCTGGGTCCGATTTGCGATCTCGGATATCCTGGGCGAAGCCATCTGGGTCAGCCTCTATGTCGGGCTTGGCTATGGGTTTGCCAGCCAGATCGATACGATAGCCACTTTGATGGGCAATATCGTGGGCCTTGTCGCGGCGCTTTGTGTCGCCGGTGCCATGGTGCTTTGGATCCGCGCGGTGTTGCGGGCGGGCCACCTTCGGCATCATTAATGCCTTGCCGCTGCCAACCGCCCGCCCCATATCTGAGCCATGATCCTGCGCCTGACCCCCATCCTACTGGCCATCCTTTACGGGCTGGCGATGTATCATTTCTCGGCCTGGCGGACCCGGCGCGAGCTGGACGAGAAATCGAGCGAGCTGGCCGATCCGGGGCTGCGCCGATTATGCGACCGGATGGCTGCGGCGTTGGAAATTGAACGCATCCGGGTCAATATCTACGAGGTTGATCCGGTCAATGGTCTGGCCGCGCCCGATGGCCGGATCTTTCTGACCCGGGGCTTTTACGAGAAATACCGCCGGGGCGAGGTGACGGGCGAGGAAATGGCCAGCGTCATCGCCCATGAGCTGGGCCATGTCGCGCTTGGCCACAGCCGCCGCCGGATGATCGATTTTTCCGGGCAGAACGCGATCCGCACCGTGTTGGCCACCATCCTTGGCCGGTTCATTCCGTGGATCGGGCCATGGATCGCGGCAACTTTGACCTCGCTTCTGGCGGCGCGGCTGAGCCGGGGCGATGAATATGAGGCCGATGCTTATGCCGCAGCGCTCTTGATGAAATCGGGGATCGGGACCGGGCCGCAAAAGACGCTTTTCACCAAGCTGGAGGGGCTGACCGGCATGGCCGGACGTGGGGCGCCTGCCTGGTTGATGAGCCACCCCAAAACCGCCGACCGGATCGCGGCCATCGAGGCGTTGGAAGTGAAATGGCGGGCGTGACTAGGTAGACTGGTTTCGCCCGCTGACGCGGGCGATCCGCGCGCGCCTCGGGCGCGCAAACCCCCGCTGCTGGCCCCCAAAGAAGCCAAAATCAACGCGTCAGCGCCTTGCCCAGACGCGGCAGGCGGGCGCGTTTGAGAAGTGCGCGCTCTGTCAGATCGGTATGCGGGCGGGCAGCCTCATAGGTGGCCGCGACAATGACTGCGATCTCATCGGGGTGGCTTTGCCACAGCGCATAGAGGGTGGCATCGGGATGGCGCGCGGTGACGCCATGGCCCACCAGCTCACGCGCCGGAAAATCCTTGAGGTTGAGCGTGATGATCGCCTCGGCCCCGCCCGCGATGGCCGTGGCCAGCACATGGATATCACCGGGATCGGGCAGCCAGAGCGCGGCCTCGCCCGCCGGATCGGCGGCGATTTCCGCATCCGGCCAGGCCGCCCGCATCCGGGCCATTTCCCCGCTGGCAAATACGCCATCGCCCGGGGCCAGACGCTCGGCCGTGCGCCGCCATTCTTCCAGGATACGCGCCGACCAGAGCGGCCGGATCAACCCGGCGCGCGCCGTGCCCAACAGGATCTGGCGCAATACCGTGGGGTAGAGCACGCAGGCATCGAGAACCGCGATCACGGCAGCAGACGGAAGGCCAGCGCCTTGAGATAGCCGGTCTCGCTCAACGCCGGATGCTGTGGATGATCGGGCCCGGCGAACCCGGTATGGATCAGGCGCGGATCGCGCCCGGCCCGCCCGATGCCGCGCAGGCAGGCACCGCGAAACTTGCCCAGATCGGCGGCATGCGAGCAGGAACAGAGCATCAATGTGCCGCCCGGTTCGACCAGCCCCGCAGCCAGCCGCGCCACCCGTTCATAAGCGCGCAACCCCGCCGTCAAGGCAGGTTTCGCAGGCGCGAAAGCCGGCGGATCGGCGATGACGATGTCAAAGCGCCGACCTTCGGCCAGCAACGCCTCCATCACCGAAAACGCATCGCCAGCGCGGGTCGAGAACCGTTCAGCCACGCCCATCGCGCCCGCCCCCTGAGTGGCGAGATCCAATGCCCCTTGCGAGGCATCGACCGCCAGCGCATCGGCGGCCCCGCCCGCCAGAGCCGCAAGGCCAAAGCCGCCGACATGAGCAAAGATATCGAGCACCGCGGCATCGCGCGCCATTGCCGCCACAAAAGCGTGATTGGGGCGCTGGTCGTAGAAAAGCCCGGTTTTCTGTCCGCCCATCACATCGGCCAGATAGGTGGCCCCGTTCATCTGGACAGGGATGGGCTCATCGGGGGCGGTGCCACGCAAAACCGCCATGTCCTCCGGCAATCCTTCCAACGCGCGCGCTCTGCCATGGCCGTTCTTGATCAGGCAGGTGGCCCCGGTCAGCTCGGCCAAGATCCCGGCGATCTCCTCCAGACGCTCTTCCAGCCAGAGCGCATTGGGCTGGATCACCAGCGTTGACCCGAACCGATCAACGATCAGCCCCGGCAGCGCGTCACCCTCGGCATGGACCAGCCGGTAAAAGGGCGCATCAAAAAGCCGCTCACGCAAATCAAGCGCCGCCGCCAGCCGGGCACGCAGCCAGGCGGTATCGATCACGGCAGAGGCATCGCGGTCAAGCACGCGAAACGCGATCTTGCCGTCCACGGTTGCCACGCCGATGGCGACCGGCGCGCGTTCGCTATCCTCCAACACGGCCAATGCCCCCGCAGGGACAGCGCGCGAGCGGCGATCGAGGACAAGCTCATCGCCCCAGGCCCAGGGGTGACCATGGCGGATACGGCGGGCATCGGCTTTGGGTTTCAGCCGCAAAACGGGAAAAGGGGGTGCTGTCATGGCACCCCCCTACCCGGGTTTCAACGAGCTTGCAAACGGGTCAGGACGTGAATTGCCCGCCCGGTGGGGTCAGGCCGAATTCCTGACGCGCCCAGTTGATAATCTGGCTTTGGATCCGGTCGCGTTGATAGATGCCGTCGCGTTCGGCGTCGATGGCGCGCTGACCGCCAAAGGCGCGGAAGGTCAGGTCGATATTGCGGGGTCCCGTCAGCGCCTGGCCGGTTTGGGCATCGCGCACGGTAAACAGGAACTCGACCTCATGTTCGCCGCCAATGGTATAGCGCGCGCGTTCGGTCAGGGCATGAAACCGGGTGACCTCCAGCTCGACAATAACCGGCGTCGAGCCTTGCATCGGGCGCAGGGCAAATTCCATCGCCTCGGTCATCAACGCCTGAACCTGGGCATAGCGGTCGCCGACCGGGTCTTCGCGCCAGACGATATCGGCGCGCGGCTTGAGCCGGTTCGATTCAGACACGACCAACTCGGCCGAAACATCGATCACGATCTCCTGGACCTGCCAATCACCGCTGACTGCGTTGGTTGGCAATGCGCTCATGGCGGGAAGTCCCTGGGTCACATCGACCTGAGGAACCGTAGCACAGGCCGAAACGCCCAATGCGGCGAGCCCCAGAAGTGCTGCTGTAAAACGTTTCATGCTCATCTCTCCTGCCCGCCGCTTGTTGTTGATTTCGCGGGCTATCTGGTTTTGCGATGATCACAGAATGCCCGCGAAATCGGGCGAAAAATGGAAGGCCCCGGACCATTGCCGGGGCGATTTGGTGAAAATTTAAGGCAAAAGACATACAAATTGTGGCAGGTCGAACAGGCTCAGAATGCCCGCCCCGCAAGGAAATAAGGCGCGTTTGGCCCCTCGTCTCGCGGCGAAATTATGTCATCCCTGCGCCACATTCATGCGTTGTTGGCCCAACCCGTCGATCTCCAGCACGACTTCATCTCCGGCCACCAGATACCGGGCCGGGGTCCGCCCCATGCCGACGCCCGCAGGCGTGCCCGTGGCAATGATATCGCCGGGATATAGGGTGAAGAACTGGCTCAGATAGGCGACCGCATGGACCACGCCAAAGATCATATCACCGGTGGTTCCGTCTTGCATGGTTTCGCCGTTGACACGCAGGCGCAGGCCCAGATCCTGCGGGTCAGCGATCTCATCGGGGGTGACCAGCCAGGGACCTATGGGGCCAAAGGTGTCACAGCTCTTGCCCTTGGTGAACTGACCCGCGCGCTGTGTCTGATATTCACGCTCGGACACGTCATTTACCGCTACAAAGCCCGCGATATGGTCCATCACCTGATCTTCGCGAATGTATTTCGCGCGCCTGCCAATCACGATGCCAAGCTCGGCCTCCCAATCGGTATGGGTCGATCCGCGCGGCAGTTCGATGGTGTCATTTGGCCCCGAAATGGCCGATGTGGCCTTCATGAAAATCATCGGCTCCTTGGGTGGGGTCGCGCCGGTTTCGGCGGCATGATCGGCGTAATTCAGGCCAATACAGATCATCTTGGCCGTGCCCGCCACCGGGGGTCCAAGCCGAGGAGTGCCCGCAACGATCGGGCCATCGGCGGTGAGGCTTTCGAGCCGCCCGAGATGCACGCCCGACAGATCGTCGATCTGACCCGACAGGTCGCGCAACTGGCCATCGCCATCCAGAACGGCGGGTTTTTCCGCGCCAATGTCGCCATATCTCAGAAATTTCACGCCCCGTGCCCCTTTGCCATCAATCTCGGGCCAAAAAGACCGATGCCGTGCCGCGGGTCAAGACGGGCCGGGCATGGCCGCGTCGATCAACTGCTCAGCCGCGGTTTTCGCGGGCGCGTCGGGCTCGGGCGCGGATGGCACGATGCGCGCGGGTGCCAACCCGGCACCGGGCATCAGACAAATGGCGCGCTTGCCCGATCTGCTGCCCAGACGGGCGCGAAAGACCGCTTTGCCCTCAACGTCAGATATGCGCATATCGGCAAGATCGGTGCGGTCAAACTCCAACATATCGCCGACCCGGAGCTCCTGCAGCCGCGACAAGGGCATGGTCTGGCGCATCAGCACAGCTTCAAGCGCCACCGGGGCCTCTGCGGCGATGGCGGGCCAGAGCCGGGCCCAGGCCAACGCGTCGCCGGGGCCGTCATCCACCTGCAGGACAGCCTCCTGAGTGACCGGCACCCAGAGCAGAACCCGCCCGCTCTTGGCCCCGCCGCCAAGCGTCAACTTCGCCGAAATCAGGTGATAGGCCCCGTCAGGGAACAACAGATCGAGCTGACGCTCATCGGTCAGGCAGGTGCCATAGTTCAACCCAAGCGGCCAGTTGACGCCCGGTTGCCCGGTCATCTCGGTGGCAAACCCGCTCAGAAAGAGGCCGATAAAATCGCGGGTCAGCGCCGCGTCAATCCGGGTGGTTTCGCGCAAAAGCGCGGGGTTGGCATCAACCCGGCCCGTGGTCTGCACCTCGACCAGCGCATCGACAACGCCCGAATCCAGCACACAAAGTGCGCGCGACGTGCCCGGCCCCTCCAGCACGGCCATCAGCCGACGCTCAGGCAGGGCCGCTTTGGCGTCGGCAAGGCAGCTATCCCAGGTCGGTGCCTGCGGCGTCGTCTCGATATCCAGGCCATCATAGGGTGCACCCGCCTGGCGCAGCGCACGCAGCAACGCCCCGTCCAGATCGGCAGGCCGCAACACGTGGCAGGCGGGCCCGCTGCCCGATCGCTGCATCTTTTTGGCCAGCGCCGCGTTGAACCCGCTTTTTGCCATCACGTACCTTTCCCAAAACCGCCATACCGGACCGGCGGCTTTGCCCCGGTTATGGCCCTGCCAGGGTTAAGAATTCGTCAAGCGGCGCGCAGCGCGCGGGCCGGAAGCCGGACGCGAAACGCAGCCCCGCCCTGCCCCGGCACATAAGCCAGCCCGCCGCCCAGACGCGCCATCACCTCGCGACTGATGGCCAGGCCCAGCCCCGCGCCCTGGGCATCGCGCGTGGTCTCCAACCGGGTGAATTTCTCAAAAATCAGGCGGCGCTGGCGTTGCGGGATGCCCGATCCGTTATCGGTAAATTCAACATCCACCCGCGGCCCGGTGCGCAGCACCGTGATGCGCAACTCGGGCGTGTCGGCGTCGCAGTATTTCTGGGCGTTCGAGATCAGGTTGATAAAGACCTGCGCCAGCCGGTCAGGATCGGTCCAGAGCGTGATGTCTTCGGCGGCGCGGTCGCGCAGGATGGCAATGCGCCCGCCCGCCTCCATCACGCCGGTGGCATGTTCGGCCCGGTCCAGCACGCCGGCCAAGCTGACGCTGCTTTCATTCAGCGTCACCCGACCATGTTCCAGCACGCTCAGATCCAGCAGATCGTCCAACAGCCGCGTCAGGCGCAGGCTTTCGGCATTGATGATGCCGGAAAACCGGGCGCGGGTTTCAGCATCCAGCCCCGCATCGCCCATCAGCAATTCGGAAAACGCCCGGATCGAGGTCATCGGCGTGCGCAATTCATGGCTGATCTGGCTCAGGAACGCATCCTTCTGTTCGCCCAGTTCGGTCAGTTTCTGATTGGCCTCGCGCAGCCGCCGGGCCGATCTGGTCAGCTCCTGCGACTGCAGTTCCAGGCGGCTGGAATATTCCATCATCTGCGCGGTTTCATCGGCCACAGCCAAAAGCTCGCGCACGGATACCGTGGCCCCGCCGGTGATCTGATAGACCATCGCGTGGGCCGTCGCGGCCCCCACCGACCCGGCCAGTTCGCGTTCCAGCATCTTCAGGAAATCGGGGTTGGGATCGGGCAGGCTGGCGGCCCGGCCCTGCGCGCGCGCCGCATCCTGAAAAAGCCGCCCGGCCCGGCCCGAGCCCAGGATCCGCCGCGCCATGATCAACAGATCATCGGCGGCCGCCGCCCCCGCCTGCCAGCCCAGCGCCGGGGCCGAATGGTCGAACACATTGACAAATTGCGCGCCCTGCAGCCGCTCCATCGGTGAAGGAAACGTGACCAGCGAGATCAGCGTAAAGATGAACATATTGGCCCCAAGCGACATCACCATGGCCGTCAGCAGCGGGTCGGCCCCGACAATGCCAAGCGGCGTCGCGGGCCTGAGCCAGCCGATGCCAAAGGGCCCCTCGGCCAGCAATCCCTGCATCAGCCCCGATGTCGCGGCATTGGGCAAGAGCAGCACCCAGGCCCAGATGGCAAAGCCGGTGGCAATGCCGGCCCCCGCCCCCACCCGCGTCGCGCCGCGCCAAAAGATCCCGCCCAACAGCGCCGGCAAAACCTGCGCCACCCCCAAAAAGGCAATCAGCCCGATCGAGGCCAGCGCCTCGGTGCCGCCAGAGGCGCGGTAATAGATCAGCCCCAGCGCCAGGACGCCCGCGATGCTGAGCCGGCGCGCCATCAACGCCACGCGCCGCATATCGCCCGTCATCGGGTCGTCTCCGGCCGTGATGCGCAGCCAGATCGGCACGATGATATGGTTCGACAACATGGTGCTGAGCGCCAGCGCCGCAATGATCACCATCGAGGTGGCCGAGGAAAACCCGCCCAGAAAGACCAAAAGCGCCAGCCCGTCCTGATCGAAGGCCAAAGGCAGCGTCAGAACATAAAGATCGGGGTTGGATCCGGGCAGCATCTCCAGGCCCACCACGGCGATCGGCAGGACAAAGAGGCTCATTAACAACAGATACAGCGGAAAGGCCCAGGCTGCCGTCGCCAGGTGGCGTTCATCGGCGTTTTCCACCACCAGCACCTGAAACATCCGCGGCAGGCACAGGATGGCCGCCGCCGACAACATGGTCAGCCCGACCCACCGCGCCCCGTTCGACGACCATTCCGAGATCGGGCTGGCCTCGATCCGCGCCAGGATATCGGATGGTCCCGCCGCCACGCCCCAGACCACGAAGAGACCGACCGCAACCAGGGCTGCCAGCTTCACGATGGCCTCAAGCGCGATGGCCGAGACCAGACCGGGATGGCGCTCGTTCACATCCAGCGACCGGGTGCCAAAGATGATCGTAAAAAGCGCCAAGCCACCAGCCACCCAGACCGCGGTTGCATCATTGCCCAATTCGTCAAAAACACCCGGCTGTGCAAAGACAGAAAACGACAGCGTCACCGATTGCAGTTGCAGCGCCAGATAGGGCGTGGTGCCGACAACGGCCAAAACGGTCACCAGTGCTGCCAGGCCGCCCGATTTCCCGTAGCGGCTGGAAATCATATCGGCGATCGAGGTGATCCTCTGCGCCCGCCCGATCCGCACCAATTTGCGCAACAGCCAGAACCAGCCGATGAAGACCAGCGTCGGCCCCAGATAGATCGTCATGAACTCCAGCCCCGACCGCGCCGCCGACCCGACCGCGCCGTAAAACGTCCAGGCGGTGGTATAGATCGACAGTGACAGGGTGTAGACAATGGGCGAGTTCAGCCAGCGCGCGCGCCCCTCGGCGGCGCGTTTCTCGGCCAGAAACGCCACCGCAAAAAGACCCGCCACATAAAGCACGGAGATGGCCACCAACCCGTTCAGCGAAAGCATCAGTCGCCCTCCGCCTCACCAGGCGGGCGATCCTGCGGAAAGGCCCGGCCCAGCGCTGCCGACAACGCCGCCGACAACACCACCAGCCCGGCCCAGATCAGCAGGAAATAAACCAGCCAGCCGCCGGTGCCGCCACCAACGCCGGTTTCAGATGTCAGAATGAATACTGGCCCGAAAAACAGGAACCCCGCCAAAACCGGGGCCAGCCGCGCCGCATCCTGCAACCGGTTCCGCCGATAGGTGCGGCGCTCCAGAAACAGCCGCCGGTTCATGACGCGGGCCCGGGGCCACCCTTGGCCACATCGCGCAGCGTTGCCACCATCTCGGCGTTTGAAAACGGCTTGGTCAGATAGGCATTGGCCCCCAACGCCAGCGCCAGATCACGGTCCTTGGATTGGCCCTTGGCCGTCAACATCAGAACCGGCAGATCGGCAGTCTCGGGCTGGCCGCGCAGATCGCGCAATATGTCCAGGCCCGATCGCCCGGGCAACATCACATCCAGCACCAAAACATCGGGACGGCTGCGCGCAATTTCCTCCAGCGCGGTGGCACCATTGCCATGCCCGCGCACCTCCCAGCCGTCGCGCGACAGGATAAAACTGATGGCTTCGAAGATGTTGACCTCATCCTCGACAAGCAAAACCCGGCCTCCCAAT
>Ga0316207_10004999_pt1 | contig 11205 bp, 12 predicted proteins | sample 6weekpyrite_MG_FD_204943 | JGI IMG/M metagenome (GOLD analysis project Ga0316207, IMG submission 204943) | Microbial mat bacterial communities from mineral coupon in-situ incubated in ocean water Damariscotta River, Maine, United States -... | ecosystem: Environmental > Aquatic > Marine >...
CCAACCACCGGGCCGAAGCATTTCATACCAGTGGCGCATGGCTGCCTGTAAATTACTCATCCAGAAGATCGCGTTACTGCAATAGATGCGGTCAAAACTGTTCGGCGGAAAATCGAGGTATTCACCGTCACCATAACGAAACTCAATATTCTTATTGTCACTTTCTGCAATTTTTTGCTGGCACTTATCGAGCATGCCTTGTGAGATATCAACACCGACTACCCTTCCTTGTGGGCCCACAAGCTCGGCACTGTAAAAAGCAATCGAACCTGTTCCCGTCGCAATATCAAGAACTGACTGGCCCTTCTCCGGTTTGACGTAGTTCACCGTCGCCAGTGCAATATTCCGATGCCATTCGCTGTTATCGTAGTTTTTACTGCGTGCATCATATGAATCAGTGATAGTTTGGTGATAGCCCTGCCTGTCAGAGACCTTGTGATACAGCGGTAGATTGATTAATTCGATATAGCGCTTGAGGGTTGCCCAACTGCTATAGCCGTATTCACGTGCAATAATTCGCTGCGCATCATTGATCGAAAATCGTGTTTCAAACACATCACTATCGGACATATTCTTAAAAGGCGTATCGTGTTCACGCAATCGCGTACAACATTCAGCATCCCCCTGTCGGTGCTGAGCGCGCAGGGCTTTAGCTTCCTTTTTCAGAAACTCGAGATGTGGTCTTGCCGGTAATGATTTCATGGAAATCCCCCTTTCATCATTCCTGTTGGCCGCGATACAGGTAGAAAGAAGGACAAAGTATCTTGTCGCTTATGAGTAGGTGGGGATCTTCCCCTTTCCGCGGACCCAGCTGCACCCTACAGTACTGACTTTGACTATAGCAATAGAATATTGAAAATGGAATGGGCGTCAGGATAGATTGTCAAACCAGGGAATACGTTTAATAATAACCCGCTACTGACCATATAATAAAGGACGTCTACACATGGAAACCTACCACGGGAGTTGTCACTGTGGATCAGTGAAATTCAGCATTAACTGCCAGCCCATTACCAAAGGCCTGCGTTGTAGCTGTTCAATCTGTCGCCGCAAAGGCACCCTCATGCTTGCCGAAGTAGTTAATGAAATCGACATCACAGTTGATGCAAATCCCGCGGACATTGGCCTCTACCAGTTTGACTCAATGGTTGCCAAACATTACTTCTGTAAAAACTGTGGCATCTATACCCACCATGAAACCGCGCGCTACCCAGGCAAGTACCGTGTCAACCTGGGTTGTATCGATAACCTTGATACCTTTAAGCTTGATTTTGATGTATTTGATGGCAAGAATTGGATGCCCTAGGCTAACGTCTTCAGACGGGAGAAACATCATGTCTTATGCTGAACAATACCAGGAGGTTGTCACCAACTTTATGGCGCAGTTAGACGATGAAGCGCGGGCCATTGTCGAGCAAAACTTCGCCGAGATCATGTCGATTAACTACGGCGAGAACGCGCTCAGCGAAGGTGACACAGCGACAGATTTCATCCTGCCTAATTCAAAAGGTATCGAGACGCGATTACAATCCTTGCTTACCGAAGGGGCGGTAGTGCTGAACTTCTACCGCGGTGGCTGGTGCCCGTTCTGCAACCTGGAATTTAACTCACTGCATGACATCCTGCCACAGATCAAAAAAATGGGTGCAACACTTGTTGGCATATCACCTGAGTTAGCCGATAATTCCATGAATACGATCGAAAAACACAATCTGCAATTCGAGGTACTCAGTGATGTTGGCAACAAGCTGGCTGAACAGTATGGCCTGCTCATGAAGGTCCCCAAGGTCATTCGCCCGCTTTACCTTGAGTGGGGATTAGACCTGCCCGGTTTCAACGGTGATGACAGCTGGGAGCTACCTATCCCGGCCACTTACGTCATCAATAGCGATGGTCGTATTGTGTCTGCCTACGTCAATAAAAACTACACCGAACGCATGGAGCCTGACGATATCATCAGGGCGCTGGAGACACTCCAGTAGTACTTCAAACCATTCAGACTAATAATTCAGTTCAAGAATCGCGTTGCTACGTGCCCGCGTTGATAAACACAGTTCACCATCGTCGATCAACGACGTTCCGTACGAGGGGATCATTTCCGTTAAGGCCGACTGCCATGTTCGGCTGTTGATCTCATCCGGGAACATGCGTGCAATGACCTCTAGCATGATCGAGACAGAGGTCGATGCCCCCGGTGAGGCCCCCAGCAGAGCAGCAACTGTTCCATCCTTGGCACAAACGATCTCGGTACCAAATTTAAGGACACCACCCTCATCCTCATCCTTCTCGATAATCTGTACGCGCTGACCTGCGGTAATTAATTCCCAGTCCTCAATGCGTGCATTCGGGTAGTAAACACACAGTTCGGCGAACCGGTCTTCACGAGATTGCGTAACCTGTTTCACCAGGTATTTGGCCAGCTCGACATTTTTTATCCCGGCCGCCAATAATGGCCATGCATTATGCGTTTCGATGGACAAGGGTAGGTCCATGTACGAACCGTTTTTCAGGAACTTCGTCGAAAAACCCGCATAAGGCCCAAAGAAAAGCGCCCGTTCACCATCAATGTACCGTGTATCCAGGTGTGGCACTGACATCGGAGGTGCCCCTACCGCCGCTTTACCGTACACCTTTGCCAGGTGCCTGTGGATGACATCCGGATTCGTGCACTTGAGAAACTGACCACTTATTGGAAATCCCCCATAGCCACGTGCCTCTTCGATACCTGTTTTTTCCAACAAGGGGAATGAACCACCGCCGGCACCGATAAACACATAGTCCGCGTCAATCTCCAGGTCTGTTTCACGGCCAAGGTCTTCAATCTCTATTCGCCAACGGCCGTTGGCGTGCTGTGTGAAGCCGGAAACACTGTGACCAAGATTGATGTCCACATTCTCACAGCTCTCAAGGTATTCGATCATACCGCGTGTGATTGCACCGAAGTTTACATCGGTCCCGGCATCCATACGGGTTGCGGCCAGTAATGTAGCCGCTTCTCGACCATCCATTAACAGCGGTGCCCACTCTGAGATTTCGTTATGATCGGCCGAGTAGCGCATATCCTGGAAGATTGCAGCCTTTTGCATGGCCTCAAATCGCTTAGCAAGGAAATCGATATTTTCATCGCCCCACACGGCACTCATATGCGGGATCGCATTAATAAATGGGAACTGCCAGGAAACGGCACCGGTTTCTTTCAGGTAGGCCCACAACTGTTTCGATACTTCAAAGTTTTCAGCAATACCAAGTGCCTTACCAATCTCGACATGGCCATCAACAAGGGGGGTATAGTTCAGCTCGCAAAAGGCCGAATGCCCAGTGCCCGCATTATTCCAGGCATCAGAACTTTCCGCTGCAACCTTATCCTGACATTCAAAAATAGACAGTCGTGCAGCAGGCATGAGTTTTTTTAACAGCACGCCTAATGTCGCGCTCATAATGCCTGCGCCGATCAATACTATGTGTTGCGGGTCGTTACTCATTCGTCTTTAAACGTGCCATGAATGTCTCTCATATAAACAATATAGCACCGGGAGTACTGATAGATAAGTTCTATCAAAAGGAGGGATAAAACAGGTTAAAACAAGCTTTCTATTCCCTTTTTTTCCTACGCCTTTTGCTTGGCTCGGGTGCACATAAACACTCAATCAGTCGCTCGACCTGCTGGATACAACACCCTGTTCCCATTGTGGCGTAAGTCTCTCTTTTTACATCCTCCACCGTCGTTGCACCGTTAACAATGGCATTAATAATATCCATCTTCGGCACCTCGTTGCAGGTACACAGGTTTTTATCTAAATTCTGCTTGAGAATCGTGGGAAGTTTATCCAGCGGGTTTATTTCGATATCAGGCTTCAAAATATTTAAGGCGTCAGGTATAGGGAAATCAACGCCGCAGAGTTTAATTTACAAAAGCTATATATGACAAGAAAAGACTACTCTCTCAAATAGCCTTCATCCATACTGCTTATTTCTTCTGCCTTGACAAGCTTAATCGCCCATTCAAGCACTGCCTTATCAAGATAGTCCGCCTCGCCTGTCGTGATATTTCGCGTCTGCAGTTTATCACCTTCATCAGAGATGAATTCTATCTTCATGCCTGAAATGATGAACATTTTATTTCTCGTATTGATAAAATACCTTATAGCATTAAATTACGCTTACTGGGCAAAATTTAGTGATGCATGCCATACCAGCTGTTATTCTATGTTGTAAATACATAAAACATAAACATGTCAAACCGACTATTACAGCTTTGCCTGGGTATTCTGTTTTCAACGCATTTATGCGCTGATCCGTTGTTTGATGCCCACCTGCATTACAACAGCAACGATTCATTACAGTTCTCCCCACAGAAAATTATCCGCATTCTTGAACGCAACAATATCCATCATGCTGTCGTGACAAGTACTCCAGCTTCACTTTCACTCACACTGCACCGTTACGCATCTCAGAATAGTCGTATTCAGATCATTCCACTGCTCGGTGCCTACCGGACACATACTGATAAAATAAGCTGGGTAAATGATGCCGAACTGCCCAATCGTATTGAAGCAGAATTAAAGACAGGACACTGGCGTGGCATTGGTGAGTTACATATCTTTGCCAAAGACCGCCATAGCCCTGTTTTCCACCGTATCGTTGACCTCGCCACGAAATACCAGCTACCTCTACTCATACATGGTGACCCCGCTGTAATTGATACCCTCTATGAGATCTCACCGGAGCAACCTGTTGCCTGGGCACATGCTGGTACCTATCCCTATCCGGATATTATCGATGATTATCTACAACGTTATCCCGCGTTAATGGTAGACCTGTCGGTGCGTGATGATCGCATCGCGCCTAATGGTCAAATCCTGGATGAATGGTACGAACTGTTTTTGAAGCACTCTGGACGTTTCATAGTGGGAGTAGATACTTTTAGCACTTCACGCTGGTATAACCTTGATGTGGTCATTAAAAAAATACACAACTGGCTTGATCAATTACCCACCGATGTCACAGCAAAACTACGCACTCACAACGCAAAAAGACTATTCTACAAGCAGGTTTCACCCTGATCCAATCTATCATGGTTTGTTGACAATGATGAGTGTGTAGACAGCCTGTTCAAATACCTCATGACCTACATCTATCATAATCGTAAAACGACTACAGACTTTCACTCTAGAAACTAAAACCCAGGAGTCCTGAGTGGACCGGGGACATCAGGAATGCCACACGCCGATAATGAAACCACCATCAATAAATACAACACCCGTGCAAGCACCTGCTTCATAGTATTCCCAACTAATATAACATTCGACCACAGAGGATTGGCCGACCCCGTATATAAACGACGTATCTTACTCGGGCTCTGATATGAGTATCAAGGCATAACCCGCATTCATGAATTCTTTGACCTGTGCGGGTGCCCGGTGCGCCACTTTAACCACATCAATAAATTCATCACGTCCAACATCCATCATGCTGGCGAAATTACCGCAGACGTGCACCTCAATGTCTTTATCCTTGATGAGACTGGCGACTTTTCTATGAGCATCTGTACTCTGCTTCTTTTCATTCTGCACGAGCTGGAACTGCTCCAGTCCGTGTGACACCACCGCCAACTTTATACCCGGAAACTTTGCACGCAACTGTGTTGCGTGGTTACGTACCAGTGGGATCGCCCAATCCATGCCATCATCATCAACTGTGGCCAACTCAAACACCACACCTGCAGGTGGCTGTTTGGCAGCGAGTATGGCCTGCAGTGAATCTTCAGCCGCGACCCCGCAGGCTGTTTGCAAGAATGAAACGCTAATAAACGCAAAAAGGAATAGTTTTTTCATGACATGAATGAGCCCTGTGAATGCATAGCATCTGACACGACGCTATACGTAAAGTTCGCGCAGTGCACTATGAACATGCCTCTACATTGCATACAGGGTTAAGCCGCTTACTGCTATCCATATAATCGGAATCACGTACAACGCCCTGGGCGCTTTATATAAAAGCAGTATCGCAATCGTAGCAATTGCCGTCGGATCAGGTGCCAGGGTAAACATCTCGAACTGTTGCCAGTCGCGACCACTTATCACCGCGATAAAGGGGTACACGCATACAGCCATGCAGAGCATGCTTATACTGAATATATACCTATTCGTACGCTTCTCAATGCTGGCAAGGCGATTCTTTATCAAGCCCTGGCGCGTGATTAGCCCCGCCTGCAGCACAAAACCTAATGCATACCAGTCGGCCACGACATGGATCTGATAAAAGCGTTCATATAAAAATGCCCATGCCACCCACAACCAACTTGTCACCAAAATAGCCGAAACAACACGTCCAGCACAACCCGGGCTTCGCCAAACGGTATATAGAATAACCAGGGCAAACACAATTGCGACAATATGCAGTGGCCATATCGCCTGGTTATACAACTCAAATTGCCGGTAATAGGCCGTTTCTGAAAACAGGATAAAGTCTGATAGGCGGTAACTCAACAAGCTATCCATTAAACTTTTTCAATCTCAAATTATCTTTTCAACATAATCAATCATCCGTGCCCGCATGGCTTCACTGGGCAATGGTGATAAACAGGCCATCATATTTTCCTTAACATGCTCCACCTGCGTGGTGGCCGGAATAGTACAGGTCACTGCCGGATGTGAGACAACAAATTTCAGTAATAATTGTGGCCAGCTTTTGCAATTAATCGTATCCGCCCAGCTGGGTAACGGCTTGCCTTTTAATTCCTCAATTAAATCCCCTCGCTGAAACGGTCGATTGATGATAACCGCGATGCCGCGTTCCTTTGCCAGGGGTAGCAGTCTTGCTTCAACTTCGCGGTCGAGAATATTGTAACTAAATTGCACAAAATCCAACTGCTGCGTTTTCATAACGTGTTCCAGCTCTTCATGTCGACGGCCATGTGAGGTCGTGATACCCACATAACGCAGCTTGCCTTGCTGTTTCATCGTATAAAGGGTTTCAAGATGCTCCTGCCAACTAACAAGATTATGCACCTGCATCAGGTCAAAGTTATCAACCTGCCAATAGCGCCTGGACTGTTCCATTTGTTCGGGGCCTGTAGCATGATCCCATGTCCAGACCTTATCTGCCGAAAAAACGTCCCCGGCTTTACCGAGTTTATCCAGGCCATAACCAATCGCCGGTTGCGATGAACCATACATGGGAGAGGAATCAATCATCTTCCCGCCCGCGGTAAAGAAGTGGCGCATCACCTCGGCCACGTTGTCCAATGCCTGCGGATCATTTCCGACATTAAATGTTCGTGATGTCCCAAGGCCAATCACCGGAATGCGTTCATTGCTAGAGGGAATGTGCCTGGTGAGAAGTGTGCGCGTGTCGGCCTGTGCGGAAATAGGGTTCACCAGGCCACTGGCACCACTTGCCATCGCGATGGCCATCAGCTGTAGAAAGCGACGGCGCGATTGGTTGTATTGATCACTCATCGTCAACTTACCCCGTATACAAGAGTACTGGCACTGTTGAGAGTACTCCCCTCATTATAGTTTTCCAACTGATGAAGAATGGATTAGCTTATTGAGCCTGGTGTTATTTTCTTGACCAATAAGAAGCCAGTATTGAGCCAGATATATTGTGCCAGATACTGAATAGCGCACCCGGTAAAGCCGCTAACGGCGAAAAGTACTTTATTGCCAATGCGACGCTAAGCCCGGAGTTCTGCATACCGACCTCAATCGCCAGTGTCCGGCTGGTTTGGGTATCGTAGCCAAGCCAGCGTGTAACCCAATATCCACCAAACAAGCCCACTGCATTATGCAAGGCCACCGCGATAAGAATGACCCTGCTCAACTCAGCGATCCTCGCCTGGTTGAGCGCGACAATAATGGCAATAATCAATACTATCGCCAGTACCGAGATCAGCGGGAATAACGGCTGTACCCGTTCCAGGCGTTTTCCTAGTAGCTGGTTAACGGTCACACCTGCCAGTACGGGAATAATGACGATCTTCAATACCGTCAGCAGCATGCCCTCAACAGGCACCAGTACCTTTTCGCCAATGTAGAGAAAGGTCAGCATCGGCATCGCGATAACCGCCAGCAAGGTCGAACATAAGGTAAGGGTAATGGACAGTGCGACATTACCTTTCGCAAGGTAACAAATCACGTTTGAGGCCGTACCACCCGAACTCGCCCCGACCAACACCATGCCTGTTAACAATGCCAGTGGCAGCCCAAGCCCCACCGATATAATGTAAGCAGCGAGCGGCATTACAAGGAACTGTAGACACACACCAATCAAAATCACCTTTGGTGAGGCCAAAACACGCCTGAAGTCCTCAAAGCTCAAGGTCATACCCATGCCAAGCATAATGACAACGAGCAAAGGGATGATAGAAGGTTTCAAATCCACGAACAACGCAGGCTGATAATAGGCAACGGCGGAAAACAACAGCGCCCAAACAGGAAACAGGTGAGTGATGGTTTTCAGGTGCGACTGCATCTCGTTACTACCGAATAGCCAAGTTAACGTATTGTGCGGCTTTCATGTGCAAGCAGCAATGTGTAATGGCCATATCACGTTTATTGCTGATTCAGCACTTCGTGTTCTACTATAAACAAATGAATCGCTACTCATTGCAAAACCACCTGTCGCTCACCCTTGTTGTCTTCGCCAGCCTGTTATCGTCGACTGTAAGCGCCGCCGAGACCGGTTCCAGTCATAATCTGTTTGTGCTCGATAAACTAGATAGTGATTCTTCCCTTGTTTACCGGGCCAACCTGGCCAGCCGTGATGGTTTCTCAGATCTTTTTTTCGGCTACGTGGATGCCAACTATCGTAAAACATTGACTGGCCCCTGGTCGGTTGAAGCCGGCTATCGCCATGCTGTCCTGAAGTTAGGCGATGACTGGCGTGAAGAATACCGCCCTATGTTGTCGCTCTACTGGCGCGGCAATCTTCTTGGGGGTGACTTTTCGAACAGGCATCGACTTGAATTCCGTTTTTTTGAAGGTGATGCACGAGATCGACTACGTTATCGTAACGAATCAGTGTGGAAATCTCGCAAAACAATTACTGATTATCGCTTAACACCGTTCTTTGAGGAGGAGTTTTTCTATGACATTACAGGCAAAGAGATCAATACGAACTGGATAACCTTAGGGGTTTCCAAATCCTGGTCAAAAGGCAAAAAATGGAAACTGGGCTATCGACTCCAATCACAAAAGTTTAATGGCGAATGGGAGAACCGGCATGTGCTGGTAACAGGTATCAGCTTCTTTTTATTCGATTGATATAAGAACGGTTACGATAACACTCATTCTCTAATCCAAATCATATATAGGCGCTATTCAGTTAATGGTGTCAAAGCTGAAATAAAAAGTCGTTCCCTTGTCAACTTCACTCTCAAACCATATATGCCCTTGGTGTTCCTCGACGATACTTAGTGAAATCGCCAACCCCAGCCCTGTACCTAATTGTTCACGCTTATCTGACGAATCCACTTGTGTAAACCGCTTAAACAATTTGTCATGAAACCCCTCCGGTATACCTCGACCATAATCTTTCACCGAGAATACAACCTTGTTGTCTTCCATGACGGCTGACATCTCCACTTCTTTTCCCTTATCTGAAAATTTGATCGCATTTGAAATCAAGTTAGTCATGACTTGAATCAATCGCATCTTATCTCCATATATTTTGCCGTCATCCGCCTGCTTTTTCACTAATCTAATATCGTGTGCCACCGCATAGGGCTCTACAACATTCTTCACCTCGTTCATGAAATCTTGAACCTTGATAGTAGAAAATTGATACTCCATTTTTCCAGATTCAATCTTCTGCAGGTCCAGGATGTCATTAACCAGGTGTAACAGGCGATCACAATTGTTATTCGCAAGTTCCAGCATGCTTCGCATACCTTCTTCTAACTGCCCCACAACATTACCCAGTAGTAGCTTCACTGAGCCCTGTATCGCTGTAAGGGGCGTCCTCAGTTCATGACTAATAATCGATACAAACTCACTCTTCAGACGCTCAGCCTGCATTCGCTCTGTAATGTCGTGTACAACACCAATCATTCTCACGGGGATACCATCATCATTGCGAACCACTTCACCCAACTCTTCAACCGTACGCTCTTCCCCATTGATGCGTATAATGCGGTGGTCAACATGATACCGGCTGTCTGGATCTTCAAGTGAACGTTGCACAGCCTTTTCTATACGCACCTGGTCATCTTTATGGATAAACCCTTTAAAATCTTCGTACGTTGGCTGGTACTGTTGAGGGAAAAGACCAAATAAGCGGAATGTCTCATCAGACCAGTAGATATGGTTTTCTTGAATATCCCAGTCCCATGTACCTACATGAGCAATTTCCTGTGAACGGTTCAATCGCTCCTCACTCTGTTGTAAATAAAGGGTCTTCTCTCTTACTTTGGTTTCGAGTTGTTCACGACTATTTCTCACTTCTGTTTGGTTCTGGTAGACGCGGTAGATCACAAATAACGAAATACATACTCCAATTAACAAGGCAAGGTTGGTTATCCATCCCAGTTTGTAGGCACGCGCCACACTTCCCGCCCGACTTCTTTCAACACTTTCTTCCTGGCGCTGCGTTTCCATTTCCATGAGCTGTAAAAATCCATCGATCAAGTTTCCCTGGCCGGGGTACGTGATCGTACTCAACAAGTTTTGTGCCTCCTGCCGTGATGTCTTATCACCTTGCATTGCCAATACGACTGCCTCTCTCTGTGCCGGAAGGATCTCTGATACAAGTAACTTCTGACTATCGAGAATGGCCTTTTCTTCATCTGATAATGGTAGTGCCAACAACTCAAGGCGGGCACGCGCGTACTGGTTCGCGTAAATTTCCAGCTGCATATTTATCTCATCCTGGACGAAAATATCGTCTTCAAGAATTAATACACTGGAGAGGCGGGTACGACCACGTGCATATTCCATCAACTGCCCGTACAACTGCATTTTTCTCGTGACTGTATGATTATCCTCAATAACGCTGATCAGTTCGTTGCTGGTATTATTCGACTCGTCAATAAAGAATAGCAGTGCACCCAAAAGCATCGACACCACAAATGCAATCAGGATGACGATATTCAGCGAACTCAATGCCTGGCGAAATAAAGAAATACTCAACAAATACTCCACGCTTTTACTTAAGGAAAAATAATGAACTAATAGGCAGGTTAACAGGCCGTTTCATATGTCTTTT
>Ga0316207_10005000_pt1 | contig 11205 bp, 7 predicted proteins | sample 6weekpyrite_MG_FD_204943 | JGI IMG/M metagenome (GOLD analysis project Ga0316207, IMG submission 204943) | Microbial mat bacterial communities from mineral coupon in-situ incubated in ocean water Damariscotta River, Maine, United States -... | ecosystem: Environmental > Aquatic > Marine >...
TTCGCCTATCCATGTTGAAAACGTACCGTATACCCAGCTACCGGCAACAATATGTTCTAGTGATTGTGTCGAATGATTATTCTCAAGATACTCACTATAGGTTGTGAGCTTAATTCGCGGATTAACACTGAGTTTTTTATACAACGCATCGATAAAATAATAAGCGTTAAAAGGATAATATTCCCAGGCATTTTCGCCATCGAGAATAATCGAAACAATCGCGTCTTCTTTATCTACACATTTGTCGGCGATGGCCTCAAGATGGTGCTCAAGGTTTGCTACTGCATCATCAGCATGCCAGTCTGCATATTTAAATCCAATCAAGTCCGATAATCCATCATCTCTGAAAAAGCAGCGCAAATCTGTCTGTTGATACTGGTATGCTAAGTGAATACATTCATCGGCTTCAATTTCTGATTTTTTAAGTGAATTTCGTAATACTGTTTCACCACTGGCAATCCACTTTATGCCTTCTTCATCAATCAGTTTAACCGTTTCTTCACTGATACTGCCTTCAGATGGCCAGCAGCCCGATGGCGCTCTGCCAAAATAGTGTTTGAAGACTTCGATACCTTTTTTCATATGCCAGTGAGATCGTTCTATGCCTGAAGGATAAGACTCAACCTTCGGTAAACTGGCCTCGGGCATAGCCTGCGTGGTTGATTCTATATCAATCAGTAGTGGCACAATGGGATGCGCATACGGTGTCATCGATATTTCAATCACACCTTCATCATATAAATCTTTGTAGCGTTTAATCACCGAACTGATCAATTCATAAATAATTTCAAGCAGGCTATGACGATCATGTAAACTAAAATGTCTGGCTTTTTCAGTTAAAAATTCTATTCGCTGATCCGACATCCTCACCGTTTCTGCTATCCAGGCAAGGTGATACCAGACCAGTAAGTCTGAAAAATACTGTTCGGAATAATAACTGATCATTTCAGGCTGTTTAATGGCTTCCTCTGCCATTTCGGCAAGTAGCACAAACGGTTCAAAACGATCAATCAGGCGTTCTTTATTGGCACGAAGACATGACTTGATAATCTGCAGGCGTTTGTCCGCATTAGCCGGAAGCACTGGCTCGACTAAAGCAGAAAGCATAGGATCTCTTAAAGCCTTGCCACGGTTTAAAAAACCATCGAGCTGTTCGGAATAATCATCAATTTGTTCGAGTAACACCGGGGCAAAATTGACTACAGCGCGGGCTTCTTTATTGTTTTCCAGGTGCGCGACCATGTCGACATAATCTTTTATCGTGTGCAAATAAGTCCACGGTAAATGATATTCACCGTTTCTAAGGTCGCGATATTCCGGCTGGTGCATATGCCAGTAAATCACTACATTTAGTTTCGACTTATTATTTTCACCTGACATAATGCACGTCTTGCCCTAACATATCCGGTGTCACCAGGACGACGCCATTCGGAGACACGTAAAAACGTTTTTTATCTTCTTCAAGATCCTTGCCAATGACCATGCCATCTGGAATGGTGCAGTTTTTATCAATGATGGCATGATAGATACGACAGTTTTTGCCAATACTGACCTCTGGCAAAATCACCGAAGAATCTATTCGAGTATAACTATCAACAGTCACATCTGAAAAAAGTAACGAATGCCTGACATGGGCACCAGAAATAATGCAGCCACCCGATACCATCGAGTCTACAGCCATACCTCGACGCTCATCAGAATCAAAGATAAATTTAGCCGGCGGCAATTGTTCCTGGTTGGTCCAGATCGGCCACTCTTCATCATAAAGATTGAGTTCGGGCGTAACTCCAATTAACTCAAGATTCGCTGCCCAGAAAGCATCAACAGTTCCAACATCACGCCAGTATGCCTGAATACTGCTATTAGCTTCGGTAAAGCGGTAGGCATTAACGCGGTATTTTTCAATCGCCGCCGGGATAATGTCTTTACCAAAGTCACGACTTGAGTTTGGCGTATCGGCATCTCGAATCAGTAATTCGAAAAGCAGGTCCGTGTTGAATATATAAATGCCCATCGAACACAATGCTTTATCTGCTTTCCCGGGTATCGATTCTGGCTCGGCTGGTTTTTCCTCAAAACTGTGAATAATATGATCATCATCAACACCCATCACCCCTAATGCCGTTGCACTTTCTATATCGACTTCGATACAACCCACCGTGACATCTGCATTTTTTTCTACATGCCGCGCCAACATGTCACCATAATCCATTTTATAAATATGATCACCAGCGAGGATCAGCACATGATCTGGTGAATGAGAACGGATGATATCCAGATTCTGATAGATTGAGTCTGCAGTACCGGCATACCACGAAGCTTTTATGCGCTGCTGTGCCGGCAGTAGTTCTACAAATTCGCCAAACTCACCACGAAGATGCCCCCAACCTTTTTGAATATGTAAATTCAGCGAGTGTGATTTGTACTGTGTTAACACGCCGATCCTGCGGATACCGGAGTTAATACAGTTAGATAATGGAAAATCGATTATTCGAAACTTACCACCAAACGGTACGGCCGGTTTTGCTCGCCATTGCGTCAGCTGTTTAAGTCGCTCCCCGCGACCACCGGCCATAATAAGCGCCAGTGTATTCCGTGTTAAATTACTAACAAAACGTGGTGACTTCTGATTCATACCTGCTGTTCTCTGCTTCCTGTGGTTTGCCTGGTCATAATGACGAGTACGTTAAATATCCAAGATTGAGTGTAAGCATGTACCGTTACAATTAAGTTACTGCAAAAAGCAAGCCAGCTAAATATGTACTTTATATTTAGTTTTTTTGATTAAATAGCTCCTGCCTTGCATTGAAATCGTGCACTTGTGAATGACCGCGTCGCAACTTGCCTTATTTGCGTGCATAATAATTGTCACTGACAGGCAACATTGTAACTATCAGCCTGTAAACCAGCCTATTAACAATTTATACATACAAACATGTAACAATAGACGGACTGTGCACGAAACTTGCTTGTACCTTGTTTGTACTTTTAAAAGAAATAATGAAACAATTTAGAATGAAATCTGAAAACTATAGCCAGGCATAGTTGTTATATGATTATAAACAAGTCTTCACAATCTGAACAGACAATATCAATTGTCGATGAGATCAAAAAAGATCTAATGCTAATTGAATCTGCCAGCCACTATGATCCGTTTTGTATTCTCGGTAAGCAGACAATTAACAACACATCCTACATTATTGTATATGCTCCTGAATCTAAACAGATAAGCCTGACTGAAAAAAAACTACCCGCTAAAAGAATTAATGATAGCGACTTTTTTGTTTGCGACCTGGTAGTTAAGGAGCAGCACTACCTGATAAATCGAATTGATATCAATGATAATATTTCTTCATTCTATGATCCTTATAGCTTCAGTCATCAATTAAGCGATTTTGATCTATCACTATTTTCAGCTGGTAAACATTTACACGCTTACGAGATCCTTGGTGCGCACTTAAAAACAGTCGATGGTATTGACGGTGTTCTTTTTTCTACATGGGCCCCTAATGCCAGTCGTGTTAGCGTCATCGGAGACTTAAACAACTGGGATGGCCGACACTACCCTATGCGCTCTCTGGGTAGCAGCGGTGTCTGGGAATTATTTATCCCGGGAATTTCAGCCGATGAACTGTATAAATTTGAAATAAAAAATCGTGATAATGGACAGGTCGTTTCAAAATCTGATCCTTACGCCCAGCAACTAGAACTGCGACCAAGAACAGCTTCCGTTATTCGTGAAGCCTCTCACTATAAATGGTCTGATCAGAGCTGGATAACAAACCGCGAGCAATTTGACTGGTTGCATCAACCCGTTTCTATCTACGAGTGTCACCTCGGCTCATGGCAACGCGATGAACAGGGTGAATTTCTGACTTATAAAGAACTGGCTCACCAACTTGTCAGCTATGTGCAGGAAACTGGTTTTACCCATATCGAATTATTACCAATTACTGAGCACCCACTGGACGCTTCGTGGGGATATCAAACAACTGGCTATTTTTCCCCTACCCGTCGCTTTGGTAGCGCAGATGATTTCCGATATTTTGTCGATTACTGTCACCAACACGGTATTGGTGTTTTGCTGGACTGGGTTCCGGCTCATTTTCCTAAAGACGAACATGGCCTGGCTTTTTATGATGGCAGCGCTCTGTATGAACATGAAGACCCGCGGCGAGGGGAACACCGAGACTGGGGCACACTGATTTATAATTACGGCCGCAATGAAGTAAAGAATTTTTTGATCGCCAGTGCTATTTTCTGGCTTAAGGAGTTCCATATCGATGGCTTGCGAGTCGATGCTGTCGCCTCGATGTTATATCTCGATTATTCCCGCGAAGATGGTGACTGGATTCCGAATCAGCATGGCGGTAATGAAAATATTGAAGCCATTGATTTTATGCGCGAGTTAAACAGGGTAACTCATCAGGAGTTTCCTGGCAGCATGATCATGGCTGAGGAATCTACTGCCTGGCCACAAGTGACTCGGCCGACCAACATTGGCGGTCTTGGCTTTAGCATGAAGTGGAATATGGGCTGGATGCACGACACGTTAAATTACCTCCAGCATGATCCCGTCCATCGTCACTATCATCACAACCAACTCACCTTTGGACTTCTCTACCTGTTCTCTGAAAATTTTGTACTACCATTTTCACATGATGAAGTAGTCCACGGTAAAGGCTCAATGATTAATAAAATGCCGGGGGATGAATGGCAACGGTTCGCTAACCTTCGCCTACTGTACACCTATATGTTTACCTACCCCGGAAAAAAACTATTGTTCATGGGTTGTGAGTTTGGCCAGGGTAATGAGTGGAATCACGATCAATCACTGGACTGGTATATATTAGATTACCCGTTGCACCAGGGCGTAAAAAAACTGGTTTCAGATCTTAATGGACTGTATAAAAATCAGAGCGAACTTCATCGATTCGATTTCGACCATGACGGCTTTGAATGGATAGACTGCAATGATACAGACCAGTCTGTACTGTCTTATCTTCGTAAAGATAACGACAGTGAAATTATTGTTGTGCTAAATTTTACCCCGGTGATTCGGGAAAATTACCGCATAGGCGTACCATCTGATGGGCAATATGAAATCATTCTTAATTCCGATTCGGAATATTACGCCGGCAGTAATGCAGGCAGTCATTCTAGTATTCAAGCTGAAGCGATTAGCTGGATGAATCGCCCATATTCACTAACTATTAGTCTGCCACCATTAGCTGCGCTGGTTCTTAAGAAAACAGATTAGACAATATATTGGTCATGAGTAATATTCTTTATCTCAGTAGTGAAGCCTTTCCTTTAATAAAAACAGGTGGGCTTGCTGATGTCGCAGGCAGCCTGCCTGCAGCACTAAATAAAGCCGGTGAAAGTGTTCGCCTGGTATTACCCGCCTATCCCGCGGTAAAAGAACACAGCGGTAAAATGAATATTGTTGCGACGCATTCATACTATAACTTACCCGTGACAATTCTCGAATCTCGTTTACCCGGTACGAATGTCAAAACATGGCTAGTCGACTGCCCCGCCGTGTTTGAACGCCCTGGCGGACCATACTCTGATCAACATGGTATCGCCTGGGATGATAACGCACTTCGCTTTACCGTTTTTTGCCACGCTGCTGTTGACATGGCACTGGATCGTTTAGAGCTGGGGTGGAAACCAGATGTCGTGCATTGCAACGACTGGCAAACCGGCCTGGTGCCAGCCCTTTTAAGCTTACACAAACAACGTCCCGCCTGTATCTTTACCATCCATAACCTGGCCTACCAGGGAAACTTTTCTGCACAGACGTTTACCGATTTACATTTACCCGAACAACTATGGCATCTCGATGGTGTTGAGTTTTACGGCCAGTTTTCTTTTATGAAAGCAGGCCTTGCCTATGCCGACAAAATAAATGCAGTGAGTCCTAACTATGCCCGAGAAATATTACTACCAGAGTTTGGTTATGGATTTGATGGTCTGCTTAAACACCGCCGTGATGATCTGACTGGAATTTTAAACGGTATTGATCAAAAACACTGGAATCCCGGCACTGATAAACTGATCACTCAAAAATACAATAGTCGTTCGCTGGATAAGAAATCCATCAACAAAACAGCGTTACAGGAAAAGCTTAAGCTTACTATCGATAGAGATATAGCTATGATTGGTATGGTCGGCCGACTGGTTGATCAAAAAGGCCTGACTATTATCTTAGAGGCGCTGGAAGAAATAATACAGCTACCCCTGCAGCTGGCCATTCTCGGCACTGGTGATACGCATTTTGAAATCCAGTTGGCCGAATGGGCCAGTAAGTACCCTGACAAACTCAGCGTGACGATTGGTTATAACGAACAACAAGCTCATCAAATCGAAGCTGCATGTGATATTTACCTGATGCCCTCAACATTTGAGCCTTGCGGGCTTAACCAGCTTTACAGCCTACGTTATGGCAGCTTGCCACTTGTTACTAATGTCGGCGGCCTTGCCGACACAGTTACCGATGCGAACAACGTAAATATTAGTAATAAAACGGCGAACGGTTTTATAATTGAAGAGCCCACTGCAACATCACTGTTAGCGTCGATTAATAAAGCGCTTAAACTTTATCAGGATAAAACCTGCTGGCAACATTGCCAGAAAACAGCAATGGCTTTTGATTCATCCTGGACCACCAGTGCCCGTTGTTATATCGATTTATATCAACAGGCACTGGTGAGTCAGTAACTATTATTGATTACTAATTCGATAACTACTGGTGGTGGCTACTGGATCGCGTTTTTCTTCGCTGCAGAAAAACAGTCTTCTTTCCAAAGGCAATTAGTCTGATCACACTCACCCGTTGTTGCACTAGCGAAGCAACTGAAGTTGCCTTCCGTTAGCTGGATAGTCTGTATCAACTCTGCCTTTTTCAAGCGTGATGACTTAATACCCATATCCTTTGCCAGAACACGTATTTCTTGCATATTCATTAATTTTTCTCCCAAGGTTTATCTAGTTTAAATTTACGAATGATTACAAATTTTTAAAAATACATTAATTTACCGTCATACAGATTTCAAATAGAAAAAAATCATATCTGTCATCAGTAATTTCAATCCATCATTACTCTAATCAGCTAACGCATCTTGATCAACAAACCAGTGGATATCGCCTAAACAAGTGACCGGAAATTCAGCACCTTGCCTGATTGACTGAATGATATCTGCTTTTCCGACCCCACTAGCCAGAACTATTTTCAATTTAGATCCACGTAAATAATCAAGACCCAGTGATACGCGTGACGGTGGCGGTTTTGGTGAATCATAAACCGCGACCACTGGTGATGGATCGTCAAGCGCCGGGTTGCCAGGAAACAAACTAGCGGTGTGCCCATCCTCTCCAAGACCCAGGAATGCAATATCCATCTGTTTAACCGGTTCTAACTCTACAGTAAATTGATCAACTGCCTGCTCGACACCCAGTTCTGTGGGTATCCGATGAAACACACCAGACGGTAGTTTTGACCAGAAGTTTTTGTCTAACATCAGATCATTACGTTGTGGATCATTTTTCTTACAAACTCTTTCATCACCCGGATACCAGTGTATTTTCTCCCAGGGCAGTTTCATTTGTGACAAAGTATTAAGACAGTTCGCAGGTGTATTACCGCCCGGCAAAACCACATGACATTCATCCTGTTGCTGACAACACTTTCTAATATTCTCAGCCAGGAATTCTGCCGCCGCCAAAGAAGCAGATTCAAAATCGTTATTTTTATACCATTGATGCATTGTTTAACTCGGTTTATGCCAACCACCTACACAATCTTCAAACAGCTTTTCCATACCCTCAACATCCCAGGTACCGGCACGATATCGATCGACTGAAATCCTGTCTTTCCAGGCATTTAAAATGGGTTCGATAATTGACCAAGATTCTTCAACTTCGTCTCCCCGTGAAAACAGTGTCGCATCACCGATTAACACATCATGTAATAACACTTCATAAGCATCTGAAACATCTTCACCATTTTCTGAATAAGGTGCTCGCATCACCATGCGCTGGGTATCGGTCGTCAGCCCGGGCATTTTCGCATTCATTCTTAATGCGATACCTTCATCGGGATGCACGCGGAATACCAGCGAGTTAGCCTGTGGCGGATTAGCATGAGTATCAAATAAATTAAACGGCGGCTTTCTAAAACGTATGACAATTTCAGAAACACGCTCGGGTAGCCGTTTACCAGTCCACAAAACAAAAGGTACACCCTGCCAGCGCCAGTTATCAATATGAAACCGCACTGCGGTAAACGTTTCCGTCACCGACTCTGGCGATACTCCTTCTTCAGCCACATAGGCTTTAATGGCTTCACTATCAGACTCATTATCTCTTTTCCCCGAACCGTATTGAGCGGCCACCGTCTGACTCTTTATTTCTTCATCTTCAAACGGCCGTACTGCGCGTAATACTTTTATTTTTTCATCACGCACCGCGTCTGCGGTAAATTCAACGGGTGGTTCCATTGCTACCAGAGTCATGACCTGCATTAAATGACTCTGAATCATGTCACGTAAAGCACCGGATTTTTCATAGTAATTAGCTCGGTACTCAATACCAATGGATTCGGCTGCTGAAATTTGAATGTGATCAATAAAGTTTCTATTCCACAACGGTTCTAAAATGCTATTGGCAAAACGATAGACCAGCAGATTCTGAACACTTTCTTTACCGAGATAATGGTCGATTCGATAGATTTGAGATTCATCGAGCAACTCCTGCAGTTCAGAATTTAACTGTTGTGCACTTTGCAGATCCATTCCGAATGGTTTTTCAATAACCATTCTTCTAAAACCATCGGACTCATCGATTAAACCCACATTATGTAATCCCGCCGCTACCGTGGTATACCATCTTGGCGGGATGGCGCAGTAAAACATTGCATTTTTCACACCCTGGATTGTCTCCAGGTTTTCTGCCAGTGATTGATAAGTCGTTTCTTCCTGCAGATCGCCGCTGACCATTTTGAACATTGACGTGAATGACTGCCATTGCTTATCAGTCATCTCGATATCGGGGGCATAGCTTTTAAATCCTTCAAATAATTCAGTCAGCCATTGCTCCTGGGTACGACCTTTAAGTACGCCGATTATCTTGCTATCTTCGTGAAGCAGGCCACAACGAAGCATTTTGACCAGTGCTGGCATTAGTTTTCTTTTAGTTAAGTCGCCACCCGCGCCAAGTATGACGACATTCGCCGGATTGGTTGGCTCACCAATACACTTTGTTGCTTCTATCATTTTTACCCGCTGCCCTTAAGATTTAATACCTAATATTTTATTCGGCTGGCTTAATTGGATGCCCACCAAAACCAGCGCGCATCGCGTTAAGTACTTTACCGGCAAAAGCATCATCCTGTCGGCTACGAAAACGCATCTGCAATGCCAGTGTTAACACCGGCGTCGGTACAGCAAGGTCAATTGAATCCTGAACCGTCCAGCGTCCTTCGCCTGAATCATCAACATAATCACTCAGCGCGGATAATGCAGCATCACTATCAAAAGCATCCACCATTAAATCGAGCAACCATGACCGTACAACACTACCGTGTTGCCATATTTTCGAAATTTGCGCCAGGTCCAGATTCATTTCGGATTTTGCTTCCAACAGTTCAAAGCCTTCTGCAAATGCCTGCATCATGCCGTATTCGATACCGTTATGAACCATCTTTACATAATGCCCTGCCCCGGCTGGCCCAACATGCCCCCAGCCTTTATCTTTAGCAGGTGCCAGAGTTTCAATTGCCGGCCGAATCATTTCAATAGCATCATCTTCACCACCGAGCATAATGCTGTAACCATTTTGCAATCCCCAGACGCCGCCCGAGGTACCTGAATCAACAAAGTGCAGTCCTTTTACTTTGAGTTTCTCTGCTCGTTCTTTACTTAAATTAAAATTAGAATTGCCACCATCAATAATCAGGTCACCGGCTGATAAGCCTGCGGATAGTAACTGTTCAATACTCTCATCAACATACTGATGAGGCACCATTAACCAGACCACTCTTGGTGTTGGCAAGGCATTAACCAGATCCTGTAGTGAATCGGCTGCACTGATAAGCTGATGTTCCGTTGCAAGTTCTGAGGTGACTTTTTTGTCAGCATCATAGACGATGATGTCATGCTCATCTTTAACCAGTCGTCTAACCATGTTTGCGCCCATTTTGCCCAGGCCAATCATTGCGAGTTTCATTGTTCACCTTTCCTGTTACTTAACGTTTAGACTTTATTTTTTCCCCAGCTTTTATAAATGAATAAAGCAAGGTTTATACCAGCCATCTTATATCATCAGCAAAATAGTATTTACGCACCAAAAGCATTCAAAATACACTTTTTAAATACCATTCATAACTGGTACAAGATATGCAATTAAAACATTACAAAATGAAACGAATGTTTCAGGGCTGAATAAGCACTATTTTAGATCATAATTTTCGTCTCTGAGTTTGATTATTTAAGAATGAGGTCCAAAATAGTGCAAATAAGATATATTAATCCATGCGATTTAAGGAATAAGAAATGAGTCATAACACGTTAGCAATCATCCTCGCAGGAGGTGAAGGTAGCCGTTTGCAACCCTTAACGAAATTCAGAGCCAAACCTTCAGTGCCGTTTGGTGGCAAATATCGCATTATCGATTTTACCCTGACCAATTGTCTGCATTCAGGGCTGCGAAAGATTCTGGTATTAACCCAGTACAAATCACATTCCCTGCAAAAACACTTACGTGATGGTTGGTCGATTTTTAATCCTGAGCTCGGCGAGTACGTCACGCCGGTTCCGGCACAAATGCGACAGGGCAATCAGTGGTACCAGGGTACGGCAGATGCCATCTTTCAAAACAATTACTTGCTTGAGCGCAACGACTCGGAGTACACCATCATACTCTCAGGTGATCATATTTACCGAATGGACTATGCCAGTATGATCAAGACTCATAAGTCCCATAACGCTGATGTTACTGTTGCGTGCATGAAAGTCACCATTAATGAAGCCAGCCAGTTTGGTGTTATGAGCACCAATGACGATCAAAAAATTATCCAGTTTGAAGAGAAACCCGAAATAGTTAATTCATGTATCGATGATCCTGATCATGCCCTGGTATCAATGGGTATTTATATTTTCCCGACACGATTATTAATTAATGTACTAGAAGAAGATAACCAGGACA
>Ga0316207_10005001_pt1 | contig 11200 bp, 8 predicted proteins | sample 6weekpyrite_MG_FD_204943 | JGI IMG/M metagenome (GOLD analysis project Ga0316207, IMG submission 204943) | Microbial mat bacterial communities from mineral coupon in-situ incubated in ocean water Damariscotta River, Maine, United States -... | ecosystem: Environmental > Aquatic > Marine >...
ACCCACTTTTTATACTCGCTTACTCGAAGAGCCGAGTTTTAACCAGAACAGTTGTAAAAACATGCGCCTTTTTATTTCAGGTTCGGCTCCACTGCTTGAGCAAACTTTTAAAGATTTTCAACAGCGCAGTGGGCACACCATTCTTGAACGTTACGGTATGACTGAAACAGGAATGAATACGTCCAACCCGGTAACAGGTGAGCGCATTGCGGGAACTGTTGGGCTGCCTTTACCCGGTGTAGAGGTGCGTATTGCCGATGACAATAATTCTCCCGTAAAAAACAATGAAGTAGGTACATTACAGGTAAAAGGCAATAATGTTTTTAAAGGGTACTGGCGTATGCCTGAAAAAACAGCTGAAGAATTTACTGACGACGGTTTTTTTATCACCGGCGACCTCGCTGAGTATAACGAAGACGGTTACATATCAATCGTTGGTCGAAACAAAGATATGATCATAAGCGGCGGTTACAATGTTTATCCAAAAGAAGTAGAGCTATTGCTTGACCAGATAGAAGAAGTAAAAGAATCAGCAATAATTGGTCTGGCTCACAAAGATTTTGGTGAAGCTGTTACAGCGGTTATTGTTCCCGATAACATCAACAGTCCACCCGATAGTGAAAAAATAAAAACGTCTCTAAAAGAACAAATTGCCAGCTATAAAGTACCTAAGGAAATTATTTTTATTAATAAATTGCCCAGAAACACGATGGGGAAAGTACAAAAAAATGTTCTTAGGGAAAAATATAAAACATTATATTTCGTGAATTAAATTTGTAAGCACAACTCTTGAGAGCATGGATAGTTCTATCAAGATATCCTCCAGGTAAAGTTTCCAGCGCTGATATTTCCATCGTCTACGTCGCAAAAAAATACCGTAAACGTTACGTTAGCGATAACCATCGTGGCTTTAGCTGAGCGAAAGACATGCTATACACCCATTCAAAAAGTCACACAACAGTCATAGCCCATAAAAAACCGACTCGCTTTAAAATTATTTAGATGCTTCAACCATGTATTGAACAGCAGACTTGACTTGTGCATCAGTTAAGCTCATATTTCCACCTTTTGGAGGCATGCCTTTTGCTGTACCTTTAATGGCATTCTTTACTAAAGAAGGCATGCCCGTTGCGATACGTGCTTTCCAATCTGCTTTATTACCAACTTTGGGGCCCGGACCAAAGGCATGACAAGCTTGACATGATTTTTTGTAAATACTGACATCTGCCTGTGCAGTTGATACCACACCCAATAAAGCTGTTGCTGCTAAGGTTAAAATTACATTTTTCATTTAAAACTCCTACATTAAAATTAATATATTTTATTTACAAGTTATAAACTTACCTATAAATTTTCATCACCATACATTCACGATTTTATATTTGGACATAGTTTCTATTTTAAAATTACATTTTCACAATATACCCCTTTGGAATAGAATCAAAATTGTGAACAGTTCCATTATGAGCTAGAGCAAAGAGCTCCGCTTTTTCTTTTTTTGAAAAAGGCACAGCTTCTGGCGCACCCATTCCTCCTGTTTTATTACTATTAAGAACATACCACGCTGTTCGCGCATCAATCCAATTATCTAAACCGGGTTTATCCCAGTCTGCATCTGACATATCGTTGACATAAATAGCTGAAATATTTTTAGGTTCTTCAGGCGACAAGGTAAATGCAATGGTATCGCGCACAGAGGTAAACCATAAGACCTTATTATCATCCAAAATAACCTGACCTTTAGGGCCAGAATGATAAACCACGGTCATTAAGCAATAATATCCATTTGCTTCACGTGTCAATGTTTGTGCTGCAGGAACCTCTATAATAGGTGTTTTATCGCAAGCGCTTAAAAACAAAGTCAATAATATAAACCATTTACTCATAATGTTTCTCAATAGCTATAAAATTAAAGCTCTTTCTGCTGGAAAATATAAAGTGTTGTGGCTAATGGAATAATGATCCATATCAAAATAACACTGAATAAAAGTCCCGTACTTATACCTGCTCCACTAGCTAAGCCAGCGATTCCTGCAGATTGACTCACACCCTCAAATATACTTAGATTTAAGATACGATAGCTATCTGTGGGACTAATCAGCATTAATACAGAGAATAATTTCTGCCCAATCACTTGTTGTTTATCAAGTAGTAGCGCACCAAATAATATTAAATCATATAAGACAACAAAAACTAACCAGAGACCAATCACGCTTCCGATTGCTGTGGCTCTTTCTTTAACTAAAACACTGACTAAATACCCTAACGCAACAAATACTGCACCAAGTAATAGCGAGCTTGTCATCATCATAAAGTAAGCTTGCCAGCCATCAATACTTCCACCAGTCATTGTCACCATAAATAATAAGGCACTGCCATAGCCTGCAAATATGGCCACAAAAAGAATTAACACATGCCCCACAAACTTACCCATAATAACCTGCCAGCGTGTAACAGGATAAGTAAGTAGTAATAACATAGTACCCCGTTCAAACTCACCAACTAGGGCATCAAACGAAAGCATTAAAGCGATTAAGGGAATTAAGTAGACACTTAAACTTGCTAAATTAATTACAGTAATATCAAGCGCACTCACTTTAACTGAACCTGTTGGCGCTGAGCCCATTAACGATAAAACAATCGCTAATGTTGCCAGTAAAATAATTGCTGCGGCTATCCAACGGTTACGCAAACCATCGCGTAATTCTTTAAGCGCTAAAATCCAAACCATTTTCATGATAACTCTACGCTCATAAAATGATTATAAATTTCATCCAGGCGCGGAGGTATCACGTGCATATCTTGCACAACATCGCCAAGTCCACTGATATGACGAATCAGAGGCATTTTTTCTTCTTTAAAACAGGATATCTCAACAAACTGTTCAGTTACTTGGTGCACACTAATCTTTGAACCTAAGTGCTCAGCAATAACTGAGGCATGTCCCACCTGTGCTTTCAATTGAAAGCGAATGGGTAAGTTAACTTGTTGATAAAGCTCTTCCAGTGTGCCACATGCTACCATGACACCTTTTTTCATAATCACAAAACGGTTGGCTCTTGCTTCTACTTCACTTAAGGCATGCGATGAAATAATAGATGTAGCGCCCTTTTTATGCATTTGATCGATCAATTCATAAAATTGTTGCCGTAATACAGGATCAAGTCCGGTTGTAGGCTCATCAAGAAAAAGTAATTGTGGATCACCTAACATAGCCTGCGCTAAACCTAATCGCTGTCGCATGCCTTTTGAATAGGTAGCAATTTTTCTCTTAGAAGCACCACTTAACCCTACTAACTCTAATAAATCGAGATATTCATTTTTTGATGCGCCTTTAAGTTCAGCATAAAAACTAAGTACTTCTTGACCTGTCATAGCGTCATAAAAAGCCACGCTCTCAGGTAAATAGCCCAAAGAAAGACGCTGTTCTACTGCTGTACTTAAAACAGGGTTGCCGTTTAATACTTCAACCTTGCCCGATGTCGGGCGTGTTAGTCCTAACATTAACTTCATCAGGGTTGTTTTACCTGCGCCATTATGACCAACTAAAACAATACACTCACCGGCTTGCACATCAAAATTAATATTATTTAAAACGTTATCTTTACCATACTGCTTACTTACGGACTTTAATGAAATAATATTATTTATTGTATTTTTTTCCTCAACCATTAGGTAAATCTTCTTTTCTATTTTCTTTGATGATATTCATTTTATTTGGTGCCAGCATTAATGGCAGGCTATCTGTGACACCACCAGGGTGAAGTCCCGGGAATTCGGATTGTGCCCATTTTAATACCTGTACCGCCGGACTATTTAACAATAATTTTGCCATGGGATGTCGCCATACAATTTGATCGATAAGATCATTAGGCCGATACTGCTGATCTGCTATGCCATTATTATCAATATCAAATGCGACATTATCACTCCAAAAATTTCCTTTACCCTCATGAGACCATTCAATATATCGACTACCTACATATTTGACCTGAGTTTGATTATTAATAAAAGCATTTTCATAAATATTATTTTTCTCTGAACCTGCTGTAAAATGAATACCAATATTACAGCCTTTAAATAAATTATTATTTATAATGTTAAAATTAGCATTGTAAATAAACACACATTTTTCTGTGCCACCACTGACACTATTACCTTCTATCGTCGAGTAGTTGGTGAAATTAAAAAACAAACCACGTTCATGATCACCAATTGATTGATTGTTTCTGGCAACAATATGATGAGAAAACATCAATGCGTAACCAACATTATTATTAATTGAAATATTATTACTTATTTCACTATTATTGGTATACATATAATGAATTGCGAAACGTAAATCACTTAAGCGATTCCCGGAAAAAACATTGTGATGGCTTACGTTAACAAAAATTCCATCTCGTCCATAATGAATATCATTATTCTTGACAATTGAACCCGGCGTGTTCCATAAATAAACACCATTACCACGGTCATTAACACGATGAAAACGACTACCAATAATCCTGTTGCTATCTACAATAGCAGACTTAGGGCCCTTTAAATAAATCCCAATCAGATTATTTTTAAGATGATTGTCTTTAATTAACGCGTTATTTCCTTTATCTGTAACAAAAATAGCACTGTCTTCTGTATTCAAGTTATTGCCCGAATGCTGAATAGTTAAACCTTTCACCACAACATCAGCTGCGGATATAACGATAACATGTCCTGCCCCTTCACCATCAATAATACTGTTCTTATTACCTAAAAGAGTCAGACTGCGGTCAATATTAATAGAACCAAAATATGAACCAGCACCCAGGATTAAAACATCACCGCTATTAGCAACATTAATAGCTGCTTGTAACTTGCCATAACCAGGTAAGACTTTAATTTCTACTGCTTGAACATTGGAAAAATAAAAGGTGAGGAATATATAAAACAACCCACCTGTCAGCCAACGGCCAACAGATGGATTATTTACCTTTTGCTTAAACAACAACAAAGTTTACTATGCTGGCTCAACCAGCATCCGACCACGCATTTCCATGTGTAATGCGTGACAGAACCATTGGCAATAGAACCAGTGAACACCTGCACGATCAGCGGTAAATGTTACTGATGATGTTGCTTGTGGTCCTACTTCCATTGCAATACCATAGTTAGCAATAGTTATACCATGTGTTAAATCATCAATCGCATCGTTATTACTAACATAGAGTGTTACCTCATTACCTTGCTTAACCGTGAATTTCTCCATGCTAAAGTTCGGTGCAACCGACGTCATATAGACACGTACTTTATTGCCATCACGGATGATCTTAGATTCTTCTGTTAACTTGATACCGTCTTTTTTCGCTTGAGCGCTTGCTTCAGCCCACATAGGATCACCTTTCGTCCAAAGTGACGCAGGGTTAACAATATCAGCACGGACAATGATACAGTCATGTGGTTCAGCATAAGTAGGTCCATCATGTACCACTTTCATTTTCTTCTTACTAATATCAATTAACTGTTCGTTCTCTGGCTTCAAAGGACCCACGTTGATATAACGATCCTTAGAAAATTTATTCATTGATACAAGCCACTTACCATCACATTCTTTTGTTTCACCCATGCTGCTATGGTTATGACCAGGCTGGTACTGAACATCCACCTTATTAATAATAGGATTAACTTTTTTACCTTTATAGGCTTGAATCGCCTTATCAATATTCCAACTAACCACCTGGCTATCAAGAAACAAGGTTGTGTAAGCATTGCCTTTACCATCAAATGCTGTATGCAAAGGTCCTAAACCTAACTTCGGTTCAGCAACTACAGTATCACGCGGCTTGATCTTGTCTTTAAAGAGATCCGGTAGACGCCTTACATCAATCACAGTAACAGTGGGTGATAACTTACCATTAAAGACAACATGTTTACCATCAGGTGCTGTGTTACAACCATGAGGGCTATTTGGAACCGGAATATACCGTGTATATTTTGAACCATGACGACCATCTAAGACTGGAACTCCATTGATTTTTTGGAAGTCACCATTTTTAACACCCTTCTCAATCGCTTTGAGATCAAATACAACCGCCCAATCACGCTCTTTTGACATCATGCCACCTAGGTTGACCGCTTCTTCACTGTTATAACTTGTTGAGAATGCGTACAAGCCCTGATAATCCGCATCACAGTTATCCAGGTTACCATCAACCATGACCTGCCATGCCACATCCATTGAATCACCATCAAGCGCAGTAAATATCGCATGGTATTTTGAAGGCTCATCTAGAATGCTGCCATCATTTGGAACGGGCACACGATGCTCACCATTCGCAAAAACATAACCCGTACGTGGGTATTTTTGAGGACGCAATCCGTGGATATCCGAAGCATTTGGAATCTCAGTAATCTTATCGCACTTCATTACATCACAACGCACACGTGCAACGCGGGTGTTGGCTTTATCGTTCATAAACAAGTAACGGCCATCATAGGTACCGTCAGTGAATGACATGTGAGGATGATGTAAATCGCCATTCAACCAAACACCGCCACGGTCACCAGAGTCGAGAAACTTCCTGGTTTCAGGCAATAAACCATCACGTAAAATTTTGCGACTCTCATTCGTTTGCCCCCAACCTGAAGCACTACAACGGTTGAAAACAGGAACACGCATTAGTTCACGCATTGAAGGGACACCTAAGATTCGTAACTCACCGGCTTGACCACTACTCCAGAAACCATAGTATTCATCTAAATCACCCGGACCAACATGGTATTTTGCTTTTATCGCTGCTTCCGCAGCTTTAGGAGTCATAATTCCCATGCCTGCAACGCCACCGACACTTGCTGCGCCGGCTATTGCAGCTAATTTGGCAGAGCCACCTAATAACTGACGACGCGATACATTTTCTACTTCTTTATCATCATTTTTGCTCATAACTTTCTCCTTTATTGTTTTTGCTTATCTGTTCTTACTAAATCATTAATTACTTAACTTTCACTCCACTGTTTCAGAATTAACTACACGTACTAACCACTTATTTTTCTTTATTTATTTCCATCCTTATTGCAGATTTTGCTTTACTGTTTGCTGATGAAGCTAGTGCAGATGCCTCTGCACGTACGGTTTGTCGTTCTCTTTTTAAACGTTTTTGAATAACAACAGGGCATGCATAATCATCTGAATAAACAACCTGACAATGCAAACAATATAAACACTCGTTTACATTGATATTTCCCTCAGGATGAATCGCCTGCACCATGCATTCATTACCACAACGCTGACAAGGTGCCCCACATTCTTTATAACGTTTAAGCCATGAGAACATTCTCATTCTGCCTGGTATCGCTAACGCAGCACCCAATGGACAAATATAACGACAATAAAAACGCTCAATAAAGATACCGGGAATCAAAACAGCTAAAGCAAAAATCACAAAAGGCCACTCACGAATAAATTTTAAAATTATCGCTGTTTTAAACGGCTCCACTTCTGCTAAATGTTCTGCCCAATCTAATGAATATAAAGAGAAACCAAACAAAAGAAGGAAGATTAAATATTTAAATGTCCAAATACGTTCATGGATTGCCCATGGCACAGTAATTTGTTTAATTGAAAATATTTTTGCAACACGATTTATCAGTTCTTGTAATGCGCCGAAGGGACATAACCAACCACAATAAGGACCTCGCCCCCAGAAGAGGAGAGCCGCAGCAACTGAACCCCACAATATAAAGGTCAATGGCTCCATTAAGAAATAGCTCCAATCAAACCCCGTTATAAGTGCATTAAACATTGCCAAAATATTTACAACGGACAACTGCGCATTGAAGTACCAACCCAACACAACAAGCGTAAAGACTAAAAAACCTATCCGAACACGATCATTTAATACGGGTCGTTTGACCAACCAATCCTGGAAAAAGAAAATAGCCGTCAAAACAATAAGGGCCATCGAAAGAACGACTACTTCTGATAATTTCATCTCCCACATTCTTTTCCATATAGGATCTGCTTTTTGCGTTAAGTTGTCATTGTCTGCAACAGCGGGTGAGACTACTTCCGTAAAGGTTAAGTAAGTATCCGGAACACTATAATTAAGATCAAATGTTATAAAAACTTTATCCGTTGGTCCCGTATCTCTACCAACTAATAATTGTAAAATCCATGGCTTGGCAGCATTAAACTTTAAATCTGCAGGTGTTCTAAATAAACCAACCTCTTTAAGATCGGGAGCACCATCTGCTGCGATCTTTCTTAGGCGTTTGTGATAACTATCATGAAAACGTACCGAGATATCTTCCTGAATAATCTGAAAGCGATCAAAAATCCCACCTCGTACATATCCTGAACCTTTGAAAGAGAAACGACCGTCACCAGCTATAACAATCGCTTGTTCACCCGGCTGCAACTTTTTCAATAAATTTTTATATTCATGTTCACCTAATACACTTCTTCCAATACTGGGGATAGATACCATAGCGGTATAAAGTTCAATAAATACTTCTTCATCTTCACCTTCTTCCGCATTCTTAATTGCAAGCTGATTACCTGTTTCTTTAAAAGCATTATTAATTTGTTTAAGAGAAATTCTTAATTGTTGCACAGCGCCTTCAGCAATAAGCGCTTTCCAGCTTTTAATAACCTGGAGTTCCCGGTTTACAGAAGCAACAGGCCCTGCGGCCTGCTTAACTTTCTCCTTTAAACCAGACAAGCCATATTTTCTAGCGACCTTAATTGCGCTGCGAAGAATATTGTCATCCATCACCATGATAGTCACTGTCGCACCAGAGACAGCATCAACTTGATGTTTTTGTGTACCACGTACTAACTCACCAACATCTAAGCCTTCATAATCATTAAGTACCTGGGTAATTCGTTTTTCAGGAATACCAATTAAAACAATCGGCTCATGATGCTCTACTAACAGCACCTTTTTAATAATGCCTTGCATATCAATCGCAACAAGCTGGTGTATTGGTTTTCCTGAGTATCCTATTGTGTTGACATAATCGGAAGTTAAAAAAACAAGTCCAACTTGCTTTCCTTTTTCATAAGCAGGAGCAACTAAAGGAGTACCAACGGATTTTCCTAACTTATCAGCACCAGGGAAAATTTCTTGGCTGTTGATATTGTTTATAAAACGAGGTAATTCAGATTTTGCCTGGACTACATTTAACATTAGCAACTGAATAAAAATTAAAGTGAATGCTAATTTAATTATGCTGCCATAACCTGCCCGCGAAAAAGCTGTTCTATAACAAGAAAAAGGCATGGATATACCCCTACAAATAGAATGTTAAAAGGCAGTGTATTTACAGATACTAAATAAGAGCGCTCTAATTTATCTGCTTGCAATAAGTCAATTTATTTAAAGCTCGCGTATTTTCAAACAGAATAAAATACACTACCTTGATATAGATCAATTAAGGAATAGAATAAAAATTTAACATTAAAAACACCGTTCAATTACCGCAGGTATTAACAAACATGCTGTCAACTAACGTAAAAACGACTAGTGACTTAATGACTATCGCGCTGGAAGCTGAACGTGAAGCAATAAGACGCTATACGAAACTTGTTGAGATGATGCTGCAAGGTAATAACGAGTCAAGTGCGGCCTTATTTCAACGCATGGTGGTAGAAGAAGAAGAGCATGAACGCTTACTACTTGAATGGATGGAACAAGAAAACATAGACGTAAACCCCGACATAAAACCTGTTCAGTGGAGCGACCCAAATGTTTCTACTATATACAATGAAGAAGCACGCGATCCTTTCTTTAGCTCCCCTTATAAAGCACTTGCCTTTGCGGTGCACAATGAAGAAATTGCCTTTCGCTTTTATACTCATGTTGCCGCAAACTCAGACAATGAAACTGTGCGAAAGTATGCTGAAATCTTAGCTAAAGAAGAGCTGGGCCATGCAGCCTTACTTAGAGCAAAACGTCGCTATGCTTATCATGCTGAACGCAAGCCTGAAACTAAAGAACCCAAACTGGACCCCAAAGCTATACATACTGACGCTGATTTATTGGTTGCCGCTATTCACATTAATCATTATTTATCCACACAAATGGAATCCATATGCAAAAATAATCCCGAGATAAGCTCTCTTGCAGATAAAACAGCACAACAAACTACCCAACTAGAAAAGGATTTAAAAACTAAAATCCTCCCCGGTAATGATGTTTTAGAAAATATAAATCAGCTCAAGAAGTTTCAAGCTAGTGAAGAAAAAAATAATGATAAACCTGGCATTGAATTACAAAGACTATGGTCATGCTGTGATCGTAGCTTTGCTTTTTATGACTCTATTGTAGAAAACAGCCAGGATGAAGAGCTTTTTTTAGCGGCTCAAGAACTCACTACATCAGCACTGGATAAAATTGGCGAGCTAAAAAAGATTTTATAACAGTAAATTATTAATTTTACCCTGAATATAATAAACCTCAACAAACAATGTTGTACTCAATTTTTATGGTTTTTTCAGATTTTGAAGTTTACGAAATATGACTTTGGTTACATTCTAAATCATATGATATTTTGGGATATATTTGAGAGGAGAGGGGAAATATTCGAATTTTGAAAATGCTAGCCACACTCAGATTCGAACTAAGAACCCACTTTATGAATATTGCGTTCTAAGCAGCAGAGCTATGTAGCCTTTTTCTTTCTCCGATGGAGTATTGTATTCACCTTAACAAAGAAAATAATTTTTCTGTTTTAAAAAAAAGAAGACGACAAATAAAACAAAAATAGTAAAGTGCTGCATCCCCCAAAGATGGGTACCAACAAAGGCACTGTAAAGCCATCATGAGCACCTTTTGAGTATTTTATCTTTATTAATGCAAAATTAATTAACATGAAGATAATCAAAGTAATATAGCTTGTGATCTTTGCCAGGCTTAATAACGGAAAAAGCAGTGCGAACAACAAGACTATTACTGCAATTATAGCGGTAGCGACCAAAGGAGTGTGAGTTGTCTCATTTATTTGTCCTATTTTCTCTGGCAACCAGTTTTTCCTGCTCATACCGTATAACACGCGCGAGGCCATAATTACCTGAATTAAGGCACCATTAATAACCGAGATTAAACTAATAATAGTAATGACTAACGGGGGCTGGCCTGTTGTTCTTTGGTATAACATTGCTAATGGAGCATTACTTTCAGCCAGCTCACCCGGAGGAATTAAAATAATCGCCACAACAGAAATT
>Ga0316207_10005002_pt1 | contig 11200 bp, 10 predicted proteins | sample 6weekpyrite_MG_FD_204943 | JGI IMG/M metagenome (GOLD analysis project Ga0316207, IMG submission 204943) | Microbial mat bacterial communities from mineral coupon in-situ incubated in ocean water Damariscotta River, Maine, United States -... | ecosystem: Environmental > Aquatic > Marine >...
CAATCTCAGATCGACAAGCAAGCCGCCAAGGTCTTCGCTTTCGCTAAGCTCGATCGAGCCGCCGTAAATCTCTGCCACATCGCGCACGATCGCAAGGCCAAGTCCGGTGCCCGGCTTACCCGTGTCGAGCCGCGCGCCGCGGTCAAAAATGCGGGTGCGCTCCTCTTCGGGGATGCCTCTGCCGTCATCCTCAACCCATATGCGGCAGAGCGGGCTGCCGGGTTCGTGATCGACCGTGACAAAGACACTGCCTCCGCCATATTTGGCCGCATTCTCGATCAGATTGCCGAGGATTTCATCCAAATCCTGTCGCTCAATCGCGACCATCGAATCCTTGGCGCCTGCGATATCCAGCCGGCCATTGGGATAGAGCCGTTCCACCGCGCGGCGCACAGCTTCGGCGCTTTGGCGGACATTGGTGCGCGCCTGCCCCACAGCGCGCCGACCCACCGCCCTTGCCCGCGCAAGGTGATGGTCAACGTGGCGCTGCATGGTCTTTGTCTCGCGAAAGACCGCCTCGTTCAAGTTTGGATCACGCGCGGTGGCGGCGTTGGTAAGGACCGTCAGCGGGGTCTTGAGCGCATGCGCAAGATTGCCTGCATGCGTGCGTGCTTCTTCGGCCTGCCGCTCGGTGTGTTCCAGCAGCATGTTGATCTCTTCGACCAATGGCTGAACCTCGTTCGGCAACGGTTCGGTGATCCGGTTGTCGCCCGACGTGCGCAGCTTCTGGATCGCCGCGCGCACCCGGCGCAGCGGCGACAGGCCATAGCGGATCTGCAAGAGCGCCATGACAAGCAAGCCGAAGCCAAGCACGGCAAAGCTCCAGATCAGGATCGAGCGAACCCGTTGGATCTGGTCGTCCATTTCTTCGGTCGCGCTCGCGACGGCAAAGGTCCAATGTGTCTCGCTGCCGGGCAAGATCACCGTGCGTTCGGCGATCCGCAGAGGCTCTCCTGCAAACTGATCGGAAGCGTAGAAATGAACCTCGCTGTCGAAGTGATCATTGGCTTCACCGCCGCCTCTTAAGTCGAGAGTCCGGTCCCAAAGACTGCGCGAAGGATAGGGATCATATCCGGTCCCGCTGATCTGCCAGTAAAGGCCGCTATTGGGTTCAAGGAAACGCTGGTCGCCCAAGGTGCGATAAAACCATACTTCGCCAAAAGAATCGATTTCAGCAGACGCCACCATCGCCGTCAGCTGAAACTCGAGCTGTTCATCAAAATTGGCCTGCACCTGGGAGGTAAGCGTGCGCTCAAGCGCGATACCCCCTCCCAACAGCAGGACGATAATCCACCCAGCTGCAATAAAGCCCATTCGCCGCGCGAGGCTGGAGCGCGGCTGGGTCAATTCAGGCTGAGACAGCAATCCGCCCTCGTCCGGCAGCGCGTGCCCATCGCGCGCGCCGGTTTCGCCGTCGGCCTCACCCTTGCGTTTAAGCTCGGGGGGCGTCTGCCGGGTCGTCGAGGCTGTAACCGAGGCCACGGATCGTAGTGATTACCTCTGCGCCAAGTTTCTTGCGGATACGGGTGACAAAGACTTCGATTGTGTTCGAATCGCGATCAAAGTCCTGATCATAAATGTGTTCGATTAACTCAGTCCGACTGACGACTTTGCCTTTGTGGTGCATCAGGTAGGAAAGCAGTTTGTATTCCTGCGCTGTCAGTTTCACCGGCTCACCATCAAGTGTCACGCGGCCCGAACGTGTGTCCAGCCGGACATTGCCCGCAGTCAGTTCAGACGACGTGTTGCCCGAAGCGCGGCGGATAAGTGCACGCAGGCGGGCAATCAGCTCTTCGGTCTGGAACGGCTTGGCGAGATAATCATCGGCGCCAGCATCAAGACCGGCGACCTTATCCGACCAGCTATCGCGAGCGGTCAGAACAAGAACCGGAAAATCGCGGCCTTCCTTGCGCCACATGCCGAGCACCGACAATCCGTCAATCTCGGGCAGGCCAAGATCAAGGATGCAGGCGTCGTAATTTTCCGTGCTGCCTAGGAAGTGCCCGTCTTCACCATCTGTCGACAGATCAACGGCATAGCCGGTCTGCTCCAGCGTGGTCTTCAATTGCTGACCGAGTGTAGGTTCGTCTTCGACGATCAGGATGCGCATATTCCACCAGTTTCCTGTAAGGTTTCACCAATTGGGTTGCGCGTTTGAGCTGCCCGCGTCAAGCGAAGCCCGACCACAGCCACGCGCTCTTCCCCCGCGAAGTCATGCATTGCGGGCATACAATTTAGTTTGAACGGTTGATGATGCGGCCTGTGCGCGCATCGACATCGACATAGGTAACACGGCCCTCACGGATGAACTTGAGCCGATAGGCACGCGCGGTGCTGTCGTATGACGGTCCCAGATACTCGCTGCCGCGCATCCGTGGAAGAATGCGCCGCTCAATCTCGCGCAGTGACAGTTGGTTGCCCGCGCGCATTTCACGCCGTGCTTCACCTTGATCCGAACGCGATTGCTCTTGTGCCATTACCTCGCCTGCAACCAGCGCAGAGGCTGACCCTGCGCCAAGGCCGAACAAGGCGGCAGCCGCAGTAAATGCGGCAATAAAGGAGCGATTGCGTGTCATCGTGTTCACATGCCTAGCCTATCAGCGTTGAACAAGCTGTGAATAATGAGCTGAAGATCCGTTCATGCTTGTAGCAGCGAGTATCGCAGCTTCAGCCTGATCAAACTGCAAGATCAATCAGTGCCCGCCTCGTGGACCATCTCGTACTTGATCGTGATGGAGACGCCCGTGCTAACCTGACCAGGCTGGACCGGTGCAATCGAAGCTGACTGTGCATCAGCTGCCATTGCACGCATTTCCATCTGCGGCATTGGCCCGCGTCCCTGAATAGCCTCGCTCACGGCCAGTACCCGAACACCGTCAAACCCATACATTTCAGCATAGGCCTGCGCGCGCGTTTCGGCGCGTTCTACGGCCCGGCTGCGGGCGAGCGCCTTGGCCTCTTCGTCGTTCTCGATTGAAAAGCTTGGTCCCGACAGATCGGTCGCGCCAGCCGACACCAATGCGTCAAGCGCGCGGCCTGTGCCCTCGATATCGCGCAATTTCACGCTGACGCGGTTCGACACTTGATAGCCGCGAAATATCTGACGGCGGGTGTCTCGATCGTAATCATACTGCGCGTTCAGGTTGATACCGGTGGTCTGGATATCCTCATCTGCCACGCCAAGCGCACGAATCTGATCAATCACACGCTGCATTTCAGCTGCGTTCTGCCGCATAGCCTCAACCGCGCTGCGAGCCTGCGAGGTGACGCCGGCACCGATCGTCACAAGGTCGGGCTCTGCGCTGACGCTTTCATAAACCGACAGCTCGATCACCGGGCCTTCGGATGTGATTTCAATCTGTGTGGCATTGGCAGCAATCGGAAGTGCGAGCGCGGCAGCAGCCAGCGCGGTCATAGTGTGACGGATCATGGATAGTCCTCCTTTTTCGCTTCTTTGGCGTTAGAGACATTGCGTCGCACTGAACCGACTTGGCAGGCGCAGTGCAACCCCCTACTTGGCGCAACCTATGGCACAACCTCCAATCCTTTCCTGGGAAGGCCTTGGCCTCCAACAAGGCGCGCGCTGGCTGTTTGGCGGGCCGCGACCGGGCGAAGGTGCTGAACCTGTAGACTTGCATATCTTGCCGGGCGACAGGCTTGCGTTGATCGGGCGCAATGGCGTTGGCAAGACAACGCTGCTCAAGATGATTGACGACCGGATCGAGGCGGATCGCGGCAAGCGGCGGGTCAAGCCCAACACGCGGATCGTGTTTCTCGAGCAGGAACCTGATCTTTCGCCTTTTGTGACGCTGATGGACTTTGCGCTTGCCGGAACACATGCTCCAGAACGCCACGAAGTCGAAGCGATTGCCGGCCAGCTAGGCATAGACATGACAATCGAGGCGGTTGCTGCCAGCGGCGGCGAACGACGCCGGGCCGCGATTGCGCGCGCACTGGCGCAAGACCCCGATTTGCTGCTGCTTGATGAGCCGACCAACCATCTTGATCTTGGCGCTATCGACTGGCTCGAAGATTGGCTCAGCCGCTACAAAGGCGCTTTCATCACGATCAGCCACGATCGGACTTTTTTGAAGCGCCTGACCCGCGCCACATTATGGCTCGACCGGGGGACGATGCGCCGCAAGGAAGTCGGCTTTGGTGGCTATGAAGCGTGGGAAGAACAGGTTTACGCCGAAGAAGCACGCGCGGCTGAAAGGCTCGATGCAAAGCTCAAAATCGAGGCGCACTGGCTTGAACGCGGCGTAACCGCTCGGCGCAAACGCAATCAGGGACGGCTCGAAAAACTATACCAGATGCGCGCTGCCCGCGCTGCGATGATATCCGATAGTGGCGCAGCCAAACTCAAGCTGGCCAATGATGATGAGTTCAAATCAAAGTCGGTTATCGTCGCAGAGGACATTTCAAAGTCCTACGATGGCCGAGCGATCATCAAGCCTTTTTCGCTGCGCATCCAGAACGGCGACCGGATCGGGATTGTCGGTGCAAACGGCGCAGGCAAGACGACCTTGCTCAAGATGCTCACCAAGGAATTGGAACCTGACACTGGAAGCGTCAGCCACGCACGCACTCTGACAGGCGTGATGATCGATCAGCAGCGCCGCTTACTGGAACCCGATGCAAGCGTGCGTGATATTCTTGCTGAAGGCGGCGACTGGATCGATGTGCGCGGCGTTCGCAAGCATGTTCAGGCCTATCTCAAGGACTTTCTGTTCGATCCCAAGCTGGTCGACACCAAGGTCGGCATCCTTTCAGGCGGAGAGCGATCGCGCCTGCTGCTCGCCCGCGAATTTGCGCGTACCGCCAACCTTCTCGTGCTGGACGAGCCGACAAATGATCTCGACCTCGAAACGCTTGACCTCCTGCAAGAGGTGATCGCCGACTTTGAGGGCACCGTCATTATCGTCAGCCATGATCGCGACTTCCTCGACAAAACAGTGACGGTCACTCTTGGTCTCGATGGATCGGGCCGTGTCGATGTTGTTGCGGGTGGCTATGCCGATTGGGAGGCAAAGCGCCGCAAGCCGTTGGCCGCCAAGGCGAAAGCCAAAGCCCCTGCCGCGTCATCTTCGCCCCGCCCCGCATCGACCGCGACCAGATCAGACAAACTCTCCTACAAGGACCAACGCGATTACGAGCTACTGCCTTCAAGGATCGAGGAGCTGGAAACCGCAATCGCAAAGGGCGAGGCCATCCTTGCTGATCCCGATCTTTTCACTGCCAATCCAGATAGGTTTGCGACCATTTCCAAAGGCTTGGAAAACGCGCGCAGCGAGAAGGACGCAGCTGAAGAACGCTGGCTTGACCTTGCAGAAAAGGTGGAAGGGTGAGCGAGGCTGCAGCGACCAGGCTCCACCAGGAGATCAAGGCCTGCAACATCTGCGCCGAACATCTGCCACTTGGCCCTCGCCCCGTTGTCCAGTTTTCGCCCAACAGTCGCATCCTTATCATTGGCCAAGCCCCCGGCACCAAGGTCCATGCCAGCGGCGTTCCGTGGGATGACGATAGCGGCGATAGGCTGCGCGATTGGCTCGGCCTCGACAAGGAGCGGTTCTACGATCCTGACATCGTGGCGCTGATGCCGATGGGTTTTTGCTACCCTGGCAAGAAAGGTGGCGGCGATGCTCCTCCGCGCAAAGAATGCCAACCGGCATGGCACAATCGTATTCTGGACATGCTGGGCGATGACTGCCTGACATTGCTCGTCGGCTCCTATGCGCAGGCGCACTACCTGCCTGAAACGCGCAAGCTCTCTTTGACACAAAGGGTGGAGCGCGGTGGAGACTTTGCTCCGTTTGTGCCACTGCCCCACCCATCATGGCGTGTGCGTATGTGGATGAGCAAGAACCCCTGGTACGAAGCGGAGACACTTCCACGGTTGAAGACGCAAGTTGCTGAAAGGCTTGCATAAGCCTTTCAGCAACCGAGACACGAGCCGCATGTTTCACGGTCCAGGCGAAATACTCCTGCTCATGTGATCCGGTAGAAATCAGCCACCCGGTCTAGTGCCAATTTGAGCACAAGTTTGCCACTACGAGCGGGCCAGCCAAGCGACCGTTCGGCTTCGGGCAAGCCCTCCCCCGCGCACACAACACGCCACAGCACGTCCTCCAACCCTTTTCCCGCTGATGTCATCGCGCCATCAAAACGCTGTTTTGCCGCAAGCTGCTGTTCGGTGCCGGAAAGGCCCGATCCTGCCGTCGATTTCACCCGCACCGCGTCCCAACGCATCGTCACATTGGGCGAGAGTTGCGCGCGCTCGTAATCCGCCCGCAGCGCCTCACCAGCATCGAACAGCCGGGTATCAATGTGGCCGCGCGCATGCAGCCACGCGATCGGCGATTCGCCAAGGTTGACCGTGACAGTGCGCCGCTTTCCCCGAGCCCCGCTGCCACGAACGGGCCCTTCTGACGTCAGCTCGCGTTCGACCAGTTTGCGCATTCCCGCTTCTCCTTGCTTTTCACCGAATTGGTTACAAAGTACTTGCAATGTTGCCATAACTGTAGGAAAGCTCTAATTCGCAAAATCGACCTGCGGCCAAGCTGAAAGCACGTCCACAATGATCAATCGCATCCGTGAAATCCGAAAGGCAAAGGGTCTCACCCTTGCTGACCTTGCCGAAGCCTGTTCGCCGCCGACGACTGCACAAACGATTGGCCGACTTGAAACGGGGATGCGCAACCTTTCGATCAAATGGATGGACCGGATCGGGGCAGCGCTCGACGTTGATCCCCAAGTGCTGGTCAGATCCGATGATCAACCGCGCGCGCAAGTTATCGCTGAGCTCGGCCTTGCCGATCCAGAAGCGCTCACCTCCCCGCGCGAAGCGATCCTGCCCACAGAGATCGCCGCGCAAGAGGACGATGCGCCGATGCTGGTGCTCGAAGTGACCGCTTCGGTTGGCGAATATCGCCCTGGCGACATGGTGTGGTTGCGCCAGATTGGGCCGGATGAAGCAGGCGCTGCGATCAACAGGGATTGCCTTGTGCCGCGACCGGGCGGCCGTTTTACATTTGGCCGGTTGATTGACCGCAAGGGCACGATGGTAGGAATTCTGCCAAGTCAGGCCGGAAACAAACAGCAGGTGATCGACAACCCTCCGTGGATCGCGGTTGCCGTGATGTTGGTGCGCCCTCTGTGACCGCTGTGTCCTCTTCTGTGCACGGCGGTGCCAAACACGTTCTTTCCTTGAGCACGCTTTATCCCAACGCGGTCAATCCGCGCTTCGGGACATTTGTTGCGCGTTCGCTCGAAGCGCTGGCAAAGCGCGGCGACTGGCATGTGAGCGTCGTCAATCCGATTGGCCTGCCGCCGATTGCAATCGGGCGGTATCGCGCGCTGTCACAGCTCGATGCGCAAAGCATAGAGGCAGGTGTCACCGTTCACCGCCCGCGCTTTACCTTGATCCCCGCAGTTGGCGCGCGGCGCAATGCCTCTGCCATCGCCAAAGCGGCCCTGCCGTTGATAGAGCGCATTCATGCCGAAAGGCCGATTGATGTTCTGGATGCGCAGTTCTTCTTTCCCGATGGCCCCGCTGCGGCGTGGATAGCGCGCCAGATCGACGTGCCGCTTTCGCTCAAAGCGCGCGGCAGCGACATCACCTATTGGGGTGGGTTTGATTTTGCCCGCGAACAGATGCTCGAGGCGGCCGAATGCGCCGATGGCATTCTTGCAGTGAGCGAGGCCTTAGCCGGCGAAATGGCTGAATTGGGGATGCCGCGCGGCAAGATGCACATCCACTATACTGGCCTCGATCGCGATCGGTTCAGACCACTCGAACACACCCAGTTGCGCACGCAAATTGGCGCTGAAATCGGCTTTCCGATTCCCGACAACGCGCCGCTTTTAACCTGCGTTGGCGCGCTGATTGAACGCAAAGGTCAGGACATTGCCATTGCCGCATTGTCACAGATACCCGGCGCACGGCTCGTCCTTGTTGGCAAGGGAGATGATGAAAACCATCTGCGCGATCTGGCACGTGATCTGGGCCTTGCGGAAAGGGTTCATTTTGCCGGATCACTTGACCATGATCTGTTGCCGCTGATCCTGTCGGCCAGCGATGCGATGGTGCTTCCCACATCAAACGAAGGCCTCGCCAATGCGTGGGTCGAAGCGCTTGCCTGCGGAACGCCTGTGGTCACATGCGACGTTGGCGGCGCGCGCGAATTGATCACCAACAACACCGCAGGCCGGCTGGTAGAGCGATCACCCGAAGCGGTCGCGGCGGGCGTCAACGAAGTGATCAACAACCCACCCATGCGTCAGGCTGTCGCCGCGATGGCCGAGAAATTCAGTTGGAGCACAAACGCGCTCGAACTGGCGAGCTATTACGAAACGCTGACAAAATAGCGCGACCTAAGGCGGGCACAAAGCCAGCCCATTCCGGTCAAACTACAACCCGCCCAGAACCTTCTTCTCTTGCTTGTCCGCTTCGGTTTCGGTCGGGACAAAGCTGTTCGAAGTGACGCCCATCCAGATCAATAGCGGTGATGCGAGATAGACGCTCGAATAGGTGCCGACGAACAGACCCATCGTGATCGCCGCGACAAGGCCAAATAGGCTTGCCGGGCCAAACAGCAGCAAGGGCAGCAATGCCACCAGCAGGGTCAACGAGGTCATCACCGTACGTGCCAGTGTTTCGTTGATCGACAAGTCGAGCAATTCGGGCAGCGGCATCTTGCGGTACTTTTTCAGATTCTCGCGGATACGATCATAGACCACGATCGTATCGTTCAACGAATAACCGATAATAGCCAAGATCGCTGCGATGATCTGAAGGCTGAATTCAAGCTGGAAAAGCGAGAACATGCCCAGTGTCAGCGTCACATCGTGGAACAGCGCAAACAGCGCGCCGACGCCGAACTGCCATTCAAACCGCACCCAGATATAAAGCGCCACCATCAACATGGCAGCAAGCAGCGCAAAGCCCGCATCGCGGCTGAATTCCTCTGCGACTTTGCCCGAAACCGTTTGGTTCCCATCGGGTCGCGCATCGGGGTAGTTGGCCTGAATTTCGGCGATCACCTGATTACCGATTTCGTTCGCTGCACCCGGCGTCTCTTCGACATCTTCGGGCAGTGGAACGCGGATCGACACTTCGTTGGGCGAGCCAAAAGCCTGCACCACTGGTGTTCCGTAACCCAGCGCTTCAACCCGCTGACGCAATTCGTCGACCGGCGCTACTTCGCGTTCTTCAAAGGTCAGCTGGACCTCTTGCCCGCCAACAAAATCAATGCCGAGATTGAGGCCGTTGACCGCCACAAGACCCCAGCTTGCCGCCATGAGCAGCAGGCTGAAAATGAAGAAGGGCAAACGCACCTTCAGGAACTTGATGTTGGTGTCCTGAGGGACAAGTTTCAAAAGTTTCATTTCTTGTCTCCCTTCCTCAAATGTTGATGTCTTTGGGGCGTTTAGCGGCGAGATAGCCCGAGACCCACAGTTTGGTGAGCGTCAATGCGGTGAAGACCGAAGTGACAAGCCCGATAACAAGCACAACCGCAAAGCCGCGGATCGGACCAGAGCCGAACCAGAACAGCAGCGCGCCAGCGATAAAGTTAGTGATATTCGCATCGTAAATCGCGCGGCTGGCTTCTTTGTAGCCATTCTCGACCGCGGTCATGACCTTGCGGCCGCGCTTTCGTTCTTCGCGAATGCGTTCATTGATCAGCACGTTAGCGTCCACCGCAGCACCGACGGTCAGGACAAAGCCTGCAATGCCCGGCAATGTCAGCGTGAAATTGCCAATCGCCATCAGGCCCAGCAGGATCAACACGTTGAGCAACAAAGCGCCGGTCGCATAGACACCGAAACGACCATAAGTCGCGATCATCAAGGCGATAACGGCGAGGCTGCCGATCAGCATAGCGATCATGCCTGAACGGATCGATTGCTCGCCCAGTTCGGCCGATACCGTGCGTTCCTCGATCACAGTCAGCGGCACCGGAAGCGCGCCTGACTGCAATGAAATCGCCAGCTGGTTTGCGCTCTCAGCGGTAAAGTTACCCGATATTTGCGCGCTCCCGCCAAGGATTGGTTCGTTGAAAACCGGTGCTGAGATCACTTCGCCATCGAGGATGATCGCAAAAAGCTGGCCAACATTTTGCGTCGACAAGGTTGCAAACCGTTGCCCGCCTTGCTGATCAAACTGGATCTGGACGATATTTTCGTTGGTTCGTTGATCAACACCTGGACGGGCATTGATCAAGCTATCCCCGCGGATACCGCCCAGCCGTTTGACCGCGATGAAGCGTCCCGGCTGATCTGAATCTTCGGAGAAAGGGAATATCTGGCTACCCGGATTGGCAATCCCAGCCTGAGTGTTTTCTTCCAAAGCGCGCTGATCAACCAATTTGAATTCAAGTTGCGCGGTCTGTCCAAGCTGCTCCTTGAGCGCTTGCGGGTCCTGCAAACCGGGAACCTGCACCACAATGCGGGTGTCGCCCTGACGGATGATCGTTGGTTCGCGCGTGCCGAGCAGGTCGATACGCTTTCGCACAACCTCGATCGCGCCTTCCATTGCGCTGTTGAGCGCTACCGATGCACCGCTGCTCGTAGGGCTAAGGACCATGCGTTGTGTATCGACAACCTGCAGGTCCCATTCGCGTTGCAACGCGCCGTCATTGCCCATCATAATCGGTTCAAGGATGCCGCGCGCCCGATCAATATCGGCAGCGGAATCGAGCAGGAACGAAAACCGTTCATTCGCCCGCGAGGTATCGCCAAATTCGATCTCTGGTACGGCGCCTCGCAAAGCGGCCTCGACCTGTTCTTCGACATTTTCCAGCTTTTGCTGGGCGACGTCGTCAGGATCGGCTTCGAGCAGAAGATGCGAACCGCCGGCGAGATCGAGCCCGAGATTAATCTCAGGCACCGAACTGGATTCACCGAAATCCACACCAGCTGGCGCAAGCAGCGACGGCAGCGCCGCACCGGCCAACAGCAGGGTCACGCCCCAGAGCCAGATTTTCTTCCAAAGTGGGGTATCAAGCATGGGTGCCCAATTAGAACCTTATCAATTGATGGGTGGGTGCCGGTCGATCAGGTGATCAATCGTTGGCGGGCTTGGCGCCCGGTTCGATAATGTCGGCGATCGTGTGCTTTACAGCTTTGACCCGAACATCCTTGGCCAGTTCAACCTCGGCATAGGTGTCGTCAACCTTAACGACTTTGCCGACCAGCCCGC
>Ga0316207_10005003_pt1 | contig 11199 bp, 8 predicted proteins | sample 6weekpyrite_MG_FD_204943 | JGI IMG/M metagenome (GOLD analysis project Ga0316207, IMG submission 204943) | Microbial mat bacterial communities from mineral coupon in-situ incubated in ocean water Damariscotta River, Maine, United States -... | ecosystem: Environmental > Aquatic > Marine >...
CACCGGTGTGGTTGTAGACCACGTCGAGGATTACTTCGATACCTTCCGAGTGCAGACGCTTGACCATGCTCTTAAATTCTTTGATATTGCCACTGGCTGAGTAACGTGCATCCGGTGCAAAAAAGCCAACCGAGTTGTAGCCCCAGTAATTGCGCAGGCCCTTTTGAAGCAGGTGTCTATCATCAATGAAGGTGTGTGTTGGCATTAACTCCACCGCTGTAACACCGAGGTCTTTCAAATGTTTGATGGCCGGTGCCGAGGCCAGCCCTTCATAGGTGCCGCGTAACTGCGGCGGGATATCGGGATGGAGGGCGGTAAATCCCTTGACGTGTAGTTCATAGATCACTGTGTCATGCCAGGGTGTGCGTAATGGTTTGTCATCGCCCCAGCTAAAGGCGGGATCAATAACGCGGGATTTGAGCATACTGGCGGCGCTGTCGCGGCGGTCTATGGCCAAATCCTGTTCTGGATTTCCCACTCGATAACCAAACAGGGCGTCATTCCAGCGCAGGTGGCCGAAAACATCCTTGGCATAGGGGTCGAGCAGTAGTTTTTTGGGGGTGAAGCGGTGTCCATTGGCGGGATCATAAGGACCATGGACTCGGTAGCCATACAAGGTGCCGGGACGTGCCTCCGGCAGATAACAGTGCCAGGCCTGGTCGGTCTGCCAGCGCATGTCGATGGTGTGGATGGTGCGTTTGCCTCTGGGGTCAAACAAACATAGTTCAACCTTCTCTGCATGCTCGGAGAACAGGGCAAAATTGACCCCCTCGCCATCCCAGGTGGCGCCAAGAGGATAGGGTGCGCCTGGCCAAACGGCCAGTGTGCGCCTATTTAGTGGCATAGACGGTTCCTGAACATACTAAACGCTCCTTAATACAATGCCGGCTAATGGTGGCAGGGTGAGGGCAAGCGAATGAGTTTGATTCATCCAGGCCATCTCTTCCCCAACCAGTGTAGCCGTGCCATTACCCAGGTTGCTACCACCGTAAATCGCGGCATCGGAGTTAAACACCTCCTGATAAACACCGGCCTCTGGCACACCAATGCGATAGCCGTAACGGGGTTCAGGGGTAAAGTTTATAATGATTAATGCAAAATCATTGCCATCTTTACGCAGATAACTGAGCACCGATTGGTCGGCGTCGTTACAGTCTATCCATTCAAAACCATGCCAGTCGAATTCATTACGATAAAGCGCAGGGGTGTTGTGATACAAATGATTGAGGTCTTTGACCGCTCGCTGCAAACCCTGGTGCAGCGGGTAGTCCAGCACATACCAGTCCAGCGTTTGGGTGCTGTTCCATTCTGTTCCCTGGCCGATCTCGCAGCCCATAAACATCAGCTTTTTGCCGGGGTGGGTGAACATGTGGGTATACAGCAGGCGCAGATTTGCATGCCTCTGCCACTCATCGCCTGGCATTTTATTGAGCATATTCTGTTTGCCGTGCACCACTTCGTCATGGGAAAAGGGCAGCAGGAAGTTTTCGGTAAAGGCATAGAGCATGCTGAAGGTCAGCATGTTGTGATGGTATTTTCGATGTGCCGGATCATTTTCGATATAGCTGAGGGTGTCATTCATCCAGCCCATGTTCCACTTAATATCAAAACCGAGCCCGCCGACATGCACTGGCCGGCTGACCATGGGGTAGGAGGTAGACTCTTCCGCCATCATCAATACGCCGGGGTGTTGCTCGTGAACGACAGTATTGAGTTGACGCAGAAAGTCGATGGCCTCGAGATTTTCGCGGCCGCCATACTGATTTGGAATCCACTCGCCTTCCTCGCGGGAATAGTCGAGGTAGAGCATGGAGGCCACCGCATCGACCCGCAAGCCATCGATGTGCATCTCTTCTATCCAGTACAGAGCGCTGGAGAGGAGGAAGTTTCTTACCTCATGGCGGCCATAGTTGAATATCAGCGTCGACCAGTCAATGTGCTCACCGCGGCGTGGATCGGCATGTTCATAGACGGCTTCGCCATCAAACTGAGCCAGACCAAAGGCATCCTTGGGGAAATGGGCCGGCACCCAGTCGAGCAACACGGCGATGTTGTTTTGGTGGCAGTAATCAACAAAATAACGGAAATCATTGGGCGAACCAAAACGACTGCTAGGGGCGTGGTAACCGGTGGCCTGGTAACCCCAAGAAGGGTCATAGGGGTGTTCGGTAATGGGCAACAGTTCAATGTGGTTAAAGCCCATCTCTTTGACATAGGTCACCAGGCGGTGAGCCAGTTCACGATAATTCAACAGTTCGCCCTCTGGACCATGCTGCCAAGAGCCCAGGTGAACCTCGTAGATAGACATGGGGTGATGCTGCCAGTCAAATTCTCTGCGCTGATCCAGCCAGGCCTGGTCATTCCAGATATAATGGTCAGCGGCAACAATCGAGGCGGTTTGTGGCCGTAGTTCAAAATGCTGGCCGTAGGGGTCGGTCTTGACCTGAATCTCGCCGCTGTTGCGGTTGCGTATCTCGAATTTATATAAAACGCCGGGCGCAATATTGGGAATGAAAAGTTCCCATACACCACTGCCGCCACGTACCCGCATCGGGTGGCAGCGTCCATCCCAGTGGTTGAAGTCGGCAACCACACTGACTCGTTCGGCATTTGGTGCCCAGACGGCAAACAATACCCCGGCGGTGCCTTCTGCCGCATGTGGATGGGCACCGAGAAAACGGTAGGCATGTAGATGTTTACCTTCAGAAAACAGGTGTAGATCAAAGTCGGAAAGTTGTGCTGGATAACTGTAGGGATCATGGCGAATATGCTGACGATTTTCGCTATCGCTCCAGATCAATCGGTAATGGTCGGGCAAATTATCGTCACCCTGCCAGATGAAAAAGTCACTGCCTTCGATGCGTTGCAGCGGTCGTTCACCTTCCGCCAACATCACCTCGACGGCGTGTGGCATAAAAGTGCGCACTTCCTGCTTGCCGTTTATCTTATGTTTACCCAACACGGAAAAGGGGTCATGGTGACGCGCTTCAGTGATCTTGCGCAGTCCAGGTGACAACTCAGATATGGCTTTGATGGACATGTAATTTCCCCCAGAAATGACACAAGCCGTCCATTACAAAACGAGTTTAAATGAACGGAAAACATAAACACTATCGCAGCTTTAGATAGCAAGTACCACTGCGTTTGTCATTGTTCTCTAAACATGAAAAAAATAGAATAAAAAATCAGGCTTGATCACCGTGAGAGATAAACGCTTACTGACTCAATAATCAGCAGGATCAGGAAGGAAATATTTTTTCCAACAGTCTTATGAGGGCTGAATATATTAACTGGCTAGCTGTTCACTTTCATCTCCTGAGGCCACATCAAAACAGCTGTTTTTTATTCAGCTGAAAAGAAGATATCGCCATAATATGCCGTGGCCTTTTGTTGAGTGTTGTCGCTGTCACTCATGATGGCGATGGCATTGATCTCGTTGATGTCTTCACCAAATTGCTGCTTCAGGTCTTCACGTATATTCTGTTTTTGTGTTTGCCATTGACCTGTTTCGTCGCCACCAGATCTAACCGCAAGCATTCGGACTTTGCCGGTGTAGGCGTTTTCCCAGCTTGTGCCAATGGGCTGGTTGCTGGACCAGACATAGTTGATGGCGCGGGTCTTCCAGAAAAATAGTCCACCGGAGACGACAACATAGATACGGGCGGGGTAGTCGTCGCCAGCCTTGCTGTGTTCGTTGTTGCCTTGATAGATGTTGTCGATCTTCCATGACCAGTTGAGGTAGGGCGTTTTGTTTAGGTCGATGTCGATCTTGTGGAACATGCCTGAGGCTGTGCCCGAGGTTTGCGCCTTTAATACGGTTTTATTATTGTCCTGGCTGAGACCGTATTGTGTATTTTCAACAAATGATTTTTCTTCCCAACCACTCAGGTCATTGTTGCTGAATCGACCAATATGGATTTGTTGGGCTGATGCCTGAGTGCTGAACAGGATGGTGGCCAGGATGGGGATCAGGCGTGATGGCCAGGCTTTGTTTCGGTGCATGAAGACTCCATGGTAAAGTTGCTGTGTTTATTTGGTCGCCAGTGACGGCCTGTCCTTACAACTCATTTTGATCTGTTTTTATCTCTATGGCCAAATCTAAAATTGCCTATAGCTGCACTGAGTGTGGTTCACAACAACCCAAGTGGGGCGGCCAGTGCCCCGATTGTAATGCCTGGAACAGTATGATTGAGGTTGTGGCGGTTGCATCTGCTGCCAAGGCCAATCCGCGTTTTTCCGGTTATGCCGGGGTTGGCAAAACGGAGGTGCAGTCTCTGGAGGATGTAAAGCCGGGTGATGTGCAACGCACACCCACCACGCAGGTGGAGCTGGACCGGGTGCTGGGCGGTGGCCTGGTGCCTGGCTCGGTGGTTTTGATTGGCGGTGATCCGGGTGTGGGTAAATCGACCTTGTTGCTGCAGACCATGGCGTTGTTGAGTGAACAGTTGAATACCTTGTATGTCACCGGTGAAGAGTCGTTGGAGCAGGTCAGTATGCGTGCCCATCGGCTTAATCTGACTGCTGGCAAGGTACGCCTGCTGACCGAGACCAATATCGAGGCGATTTTGAATCACGCGCAGAAAGAACAGCCCCAGGTGATGGTGATCGATTCGATTCAGACCATTTATACTGAGCTGATGCAATCGGCGCCTGGGTCGGTGGCTCAGGTGCGTGAGAGTGCTGCGCAGTTGGTGCGTTATGCCAAGAAAAGTGGTGCGGCTCTGTTTCTGGTGGGCCATGTGACCAAGGAAGGCGCCCTGGCCGGACCACGGGTGCTGGAACACATGGTTGATACGGTGCTTTATTTTGAAGGTGATACCAGTAGCCAGTTTCGCATGGTGCGGGCAATTAAAAATCGTTTCGGAGCAGTTAACGAGTTGGGCGTGTTTGCCATGACCGAAACCGGCCTGAAGGAGGTGAGCAATCCCTCGGCCATTTTTCTATCACGGCATCAGGAAGAGGTACCCGGCAGTGTCATCATGGTCACTCGTGAGGGCAGCCGCCCGATGTTGGTTGAGGTACAGGCTCTGGTGACGGAGAGTCATCTTGGCAATCCTCGCCGGGTAACAGTGGGGCTGGATCAGAACCGCCTGGCGATGTTGCTGGCGGTGTTGCAAAGCCACGGTGGCATTGCCACCCATGACCAGGATGTCTTTATCAATGTGGTAGGCGGGGTGCGTGTCACCGAGACAGCTGCTGATCTGCCATTATTGCTGGCTGGTTTATCCAGTCTGCGCAATCGGACTATCCCCAAAGATACGATTGTGTTTGGTGAGGTGGGGCTGGCGGGTGAGATACGCCCGGTGCAGGGTGGCCTGGATCGTCTCAAAGAGGCGGCCAAGCATGGTTTTAAACGTGCGGTGGTGCCAAAGGCAAATGCGCCGAAACGGGGAGCTTTAGAGGGTATGGAAGTGATTGCCGTTGAACGGCTGGCCGATGCCGTGGATATTTTTTAAGCCCTTTGCACGAAAACTATCTTTCGTGCAAAGGAGTTTTTAATTAGCGCCAGTGCAATGAGGTAAGCTCACGATTAAGCAGCTCCTCATCACCAAGGTTGAGTTCGATCAGACGACGCAGGTGGCCGACACTTTCAACATCTATGTTGTTGACCTGTAGCCCTGTGCGTCCGTCATTATTATGTGCCACCGAAACCTCTACATGAATGAGGCTGCCACTGTCGGGGAAGATGACCTCGGCGTGGAACTGTTCACCTTGCAGACCTTCCCAGTCGGTAGGGCTGTTCACCAGCAAACCGTTCAGTGATATATCCAGCAACGAGGTGCGCCATTCCTGGCCGTCTTTGCTGATGAGAACATCGGCATCGAAACTGATACGGCTAAAACGCCTTTTTTCATCATTCACTGCTAGCATCCTTTAGTTGGTATATCACCAGTCGTTTCTCTCTTGTATACGGCTAGGTGAGTAGTTTCTCCATAATCCTTTCGTATATATCGGACAAAGTGTCCAGATCCTCAGTGCTAACGCACTCGTTTACCTTATGGATTGTGGCATTCACCGGCCCAAGTTCAAGTACCTGGGCACCGGTGGGTGCAATAAAGCGGCCATCGGAGGTTCCACCGGCGGTGGATAGTTCGCTGGCATAGCCGGTAAGCTCTTGAATTGCCTCGCATGCAGCGCTGACTAGCTTGCCCTCTGGGGTCAGGAATGGCTGCCCGGACAGATTCCAGTCAATCTGGTATTTGAGCTGGTGTTTGTCGAATATGGCCTCAACCCGTTGTTGCAGGGTTTCAGCCGTAAGCTCAGTTGAGAACCTGAAATTGAAAATCACCTCAACCTCGCCAGGGATGACATTGGTCGCGCCAGTGCCGGCATTGATATTTGAGACCTGAAATGTGGTAGCGGGAAAAAAATCATTACCCTGATCCCATTCTTCGGCGGCAAGCTCGGCCAGTACCGGTGCTATACGGTGAATTGGGTTTTCGGCTAAGTGAGGGTAGGCGACATGGCCTTGAATGCCTTGCACCACCAGACGGGCGCCAAGCGAGCCACGCCGGCCATTCTTGATCACGTCACCCACCTTGTTGGTACTGCTGGGCTCACCCACCAGACACCAGTCAATTTTTTCCTCACGGGCCTCAAGATGTTGCACAACCTTGACAGTGCCGTTGACGCTAGGGCCTTCTTCATCACTGGTGATCAGCAGGGCGATTGAACCCTTGTGATCGGGATGTTTGGCAACGAAGCGCTCACAGGCGGTGACAAAGGCCGCTAGGCTGCCTTTCATGTCTGCGGCGCCGCGACCATAGAGCATGCCATCAAGAATCTCAGGTTTGAATGGCGCTGAATCCCATTGGTCCAGAGGCCCAGTGGGAACCACATCGGTGTGACCGGCAAACGCAAACAGTGGGCCAGTATTGCCGCGTCGGGCCCAAAAGTTATCCACTTCTTCAAAGCGTAATAATTCGGCGTTAAACCCTAAGGCCTGTAGGCGTGAAATCATGGTTTGTTGGCAGCCGGCATCTTCAGGGGTTACGGATGCCCGGCTGATGAGATCAAGGGCAAGTTCGATTGTTGCGGAGTTGTTGCTGTTTGGCACGGGTCAACCTTCTTTTATTTTTTATGTTTATTCAACTTGGCGATTATACATAATGACTACAGTGACAGGCATGCCAACAGTGGCTATTTGCATAGGGCCCTTGTTACCATAGCGGATTCAGTCAATTAGAGCCGACACATGGCAGTTCAGTGGTACCCCGGGCATATGCACAAGGCCCGCAAAAATATCAACGAAGTCATGCCTCAAATTGACGTTGTCATTGAGGTGTTGGACGCGCGAATTCCCTATAGCAGCGAAAACCCGGCGATAGCCGAGCTACGCCAGGGGCGCCCCTGTATCAAAATACTCAACAAGTCTGATCTGGCCGACCCTGAAATCACCAAGGCCTGGATTTGTTACTTCGAGCAGGAGGCAGGGGTCAAGGCATTGCCCTTGATTGCTGAGAAAAAGAATCAAACCAAGCAGCTGCCAGCTCAAATTCAGGCCATGTGCAGGAAGATGCTGCCGGATCGGAATTTGGAGAAGAAGCCTGCCCGGGTCATGATTCTGGGTATCCCGAATGTGGGCAAGTCGACCCTGATGAATGGCCTGGCAGGCAGAGTGTTGGCCAAGGTCGGCAATGAGCCAGCGGTGACCAAGGCTCAACAAAAGACCATCCTGGGAAATGGTGTTCAACTATTGGATACGCCAGGGATCTTGTGGCCACGTATGGATGATCAAAATACGGGTTATCGCCTGGCGGTAACTGGCGCCATCAAAAGTACCGCAATGGATTATGAAGATGTCGCAATGTATGCGGCTGATTTTTTATTAAACACCTATCCTGATGCGTTAATGCAGCGATATAAATTTAAACAACTGCCCAAGGATGATGTTGAACTATTGGAAAATGTGGGGCGTCTGCGCGGTGGTTTACGCTCGGGCGGCTCAATTGATATGCATAAGGCTGCAGAGGTTTTATTGCATGATCTGCGAGCAGGGGCATTGGGTTGTATCAGCCTGGAAACACCTGAATCGGTGGCGGCACAACAAATAAAAGAGGAGAGCTAGGCGTGTTGGGTAAGATTATTGGTGCGCTTATTGGTTATTGGCTGGGTGGTTTTTGGGGGTTTCTGATAGGTATCTATCTGGGCCATCAGCTTGATAAGCGCATGACGCGGATTGCCGGTGGTTATCTGCTGCGTACGGTGGCTAATTATCAGGCCAAGACCCAGCAGGTCTTTTTTGAGGCGACTTTTTCAGTGATGGGCTGTCTGGCAAAGGCTGATGGTCGCGTCTCTGAAGAGGAGATTGCCCTGGCACGCCAGGTGATGCAACGCATGGGTCTGACTGCTGATGCTCAGCGTCAGGCGATGCAGTTATTTGCTCAGGGAAAACAATCTGACTTTGATCTGGATAGCGTGTTGCAGAAACTGCATCAAGCCACCCGTGGTCGATTGAACCTGATTCAAATGTTTATCGAAATCCAGCTCGGCGTTGGTTACGCCGACGGCACACTAAAGCCTACTGAACGTGATTTGTTGTTGAAGATTTGTAACAGTCTCGGCTTTCCTGTAGATGCATTTGAGCGTCTAGAAGCTATGATTCAGGCCGAGATTCATCACCATAAAACTGGCGGCACTCAGGGGCCATCACTGGAAGACGCCTATGCCATTCTTAGCATCGATGAATCGGCTACCGATGCTGAAGTGAAACGCGCCTATCGTCGTCTGACCAGCCAGCATCATCCGGACAAACTGGCAGCTAAAGGTCTGCCGCCAGAGATGATGAAGCTGGCACAGGAGAAGACCCATGAAATCCGTACCGCCTATGAACGGATTCGGGAAACGCGTGGTTTTAAATAATCCAGCGTTCAGCTGAAAACCTGTTCTAGGGGGTTATAGGGAAGGGCGGGGTGCCTGTGATTTCGGCGTCACTGATGCTTGCCGTTTCGCCAGTATTTGCGCGTGGAATAGTGAAACGCGCTTCTCTTTTTTTACCCGGACTTTCTAACCCCGTATCCAGGTTAATTCCATCAATCGTTACGATTGTGGCCAATAGTTGGTCCTGGGCAACGTCGATCATGCCGTAACCATGGCCATCGCTGTCGGCGTATCTGAGATGCGGGTTGGGTTTGTTGTCTGTATCTGAAGCGGTTTCTGTTTGAGTGGCTGCCGAGGCCAGACTGGCCAAAACGCCGTTGCTTAGGGTGTTGTTGAGGTTGTTTACATGGACGGGATTGTCCGTTGTGCTTTGCCCGGTTTCATAACTGATCAGCTTTTGCAGCACCTGTTCCAGTTCGGATGGGTTGTCTCGATAGGAGAGCTGTTTAATTGCGGCAAACATGGAGATTGAACTGATGCTGCCGCATACCAGTTCAACCATGGTTTCTGTGGCAAGGCTATCATCATGGTTATCCATCACGGTGCCGGCAAAGTGGCCATGCAGATCCCCCGACAGAGAGACGACATTGTTGATGTCGTTTGTTTTTAAAAACTGCATCAATTCATTGCGTTCTGATGGGTAGCCATCCCAGCAGTCCGATGAAATGACGATATCGGGCAGGCCTGAACCCAGGGCGCTTAAATCGGCCAGAAAGCGCATCAGCGGTACCGAATTGCCCCAGAACTTCCAGGTGCTCTCTGAGCGCAGTAGGGTGTCCTTCCACCATTGCTTTTGACGTGTCCCCAGCATGCTGCCGGGTGGGCTGTTATAGCGTGGATTAAACACCGGGCCGCCGGCGATAACAAAGGCATCTGGGTCACCGTTATTTGCAGTGCGGCCGGCGTCGAGTTCATTGACCAGTTGTAATGGCATCACCATGCGTGGGTGGAGAAAACCCGGTTGTGTGGCCGTGATTTCCTCTGGCACGGCATGGTCGCTGCGATAGGAGCGATTATCGGTGACAAGCAGGTCAAATAGTCCGCCAAAACGAAAGCTGCGATAGATGGTTAGGGTTTGAATGGCCTTGAGATTGTCTTCATTGCTGGCCAAGTTGTCATCATTGACCAAGCGGTTGGCTGTATTGTCTACCTCTGCAAACTGGAATTCAGCCGCATGGCGCAGGTCGATATCAACATCGTCCAGTTGAGATAGGTTGGCCGGAATAAATTCAAACCAGGCCTGATTGGCGGCAACCTTTCTAGGTTGAGAGGGTTCATCGGTACTGCTTTTTTCCCCGGACGCATTATAGTTTGCTTCACTCTGCCAGCAGTCGTCTGAGAATTCATGGTCATCCCAGGTGTTGATAAACGGCCAGCGTGCCCGTGCGGCTTGTAGATCAGGATCGGAGAGATATTGTTTATAGAGATGGCGATAATCAGCCAGGCTATCGGCGAACTCTATTCCCTGTTCGGTTACGCCGCCATTTGGAAAGGCGGGTACCTGTCGTGCCTGACCAAAGCGGTCTGTTAATCCGTCTTGAATAGGTTCATGGCTTGCTGTGTCTATGGGTTGTTGTAGTGGGTCGAGGCGGGTCTCGTAGATAAAATCTCCCAGGTGCAAAATGAAGCGTATTTTTTCTTCATCTGTTGCTTCAAGATCATCGTTGATCATTTGCCGGTAGGCTTTGTAAAAACCGTGGCTATAGTCCTGGCAACTGACAAAGGCAAAACGGAATGCGTCCTGATTTATTTCGCCAGGTGCGGTGAGTGTGCGGCCGGTGATTGACGACTCGCCGGCATCATTGATGAAGCGGTAATAATAGAAAGTATCCGGCTGCAGATCTTGAACAATGACGCTGAGGGTAAAATCACTTTGTTCATCAGCAGCGTAAGTTTGTTGCAGCACCAGTGTGGTAAAATCATCCTCAAGGGCGACTTCTATGGTGACTTTATGTGTCGTTTGCTTAGTGCCGGGTAGTGCACGTGTCCAGAGGACAATGGAGTTTGCCCTGGGGTCTCCCGAGGCAACGCCCTGAGGGAAGCGTTCTGGCTGGACATTGTTTTTGTGAAAACAGGCTGTCAGTCCAGCGGGTAAAACCGCGCTGGCGATGAAAACACCTGATAGTTTTAAAAAATCACGTCTTAACACGTTTGTCGTTTTTGTTCGTTTCAAAAAGAAAGGGCGGGGTAAACCCCACTGCTGTCCCACAAAGATAAAATAAATAGCAAAGCCTGAACTCAGATTATTACAATGTAAGTGCTAACAAAACGTTGTAGTAATAAGGAGTTCAGGCTTTGTCACATAATAACACTGCGTTC
>Ga0316207_10005004_pt1 | contig 11198 bp, 10 predicted proteins | sample 6weekpyrite_MG_FD_204943 | JGI IMG/M metagenome (GOLD analysis project Ga0316207, IMG submission 204943) | Microbial mat bacterial communities from mineral coupon in-situ incubated in ocean water Damariscotta River, Maine, United States -... | ecosystem: Environmental > Aquatic > Marine >...
ATCCTTATTAACTCTGTTGTTATAAGAATTTCTACAAGCATCACTACAGAATTTTTTATCAATACGACCTACAATTTTATCGCCACACTCAGGACATTCTTTTTTCATGATTTTCTATATTTCTTACTATTTTCCTTTGCTCTTTGTATGGTCTTTTCTCTATAATTTTCATCTTCATGATATCTATTCTTAGCTTTTTCCAATGTTTGCTTTTTATAGTTTATATCTGTTTGATATTTTTCTTTATAATATTTCTTGGTTTTTTCCCTAAACGCCTTGTCATTTTGATAACGTTCTTTTTTTTGTTTCAAAATTTTTTCTCTGTTATTAACATATTGCTCCCTTCTTCTTTTCTTGTTTATAAAGGCTTCGTAATCTTTTTTGGTTAATTCATACCATGATGCTTTTGTGTCTTCATATTTAAAATCTTCAATATGCTTCAACCCGATTTTTCTTAATACGTTATTGGAGCCAATATTTTCTATAAGTGCTATTCCAGCGATGGTTTCATATTGCTTCACTTTAAAACCATAATCTAAAGCCACCAATGCCGATTCGGTGGCATATCCTTTTCCCCAATATCTAGGTATAAAACGATAACCAATATCATAAAAATCTTGTTTTCCATTAAGGGAATCTTTTTCACCTGTATTGAACTTAATTCCAGACCAACCAATAAAATCACCAGATAATTTTTCAATGACTGCCCAACGACCAATGCCTCTTTCATCATATTGTTGTCTAATAAACTCAATTATTTTTTCTGTTTCACTTTTAGTTTTAACAGGTTTATTTCCCAAATATTTGTGTACAGTTGGATTTGAATCCAACTCAAACATACCTTCAATATCTGTTGGTAATATTTCTCTTAAAATAAGGCGTTCTGTTTCTGCAAATACTTTCATATTAATCAATCATTTTTGATGCTAATTCTTTAAATAGTTTGTAAGCTACCATTGCTGTTGCATTATTTATATCTCGTTTAGGGTTCAGCTCTACAATATCTGCTCCAACAATTGGCACATTAATATTTTGAATAATATCAATTAGCTGTCTTGTACTCATACCTCCTGGTTCATGATGCGATATCCCTGGAGCAAAAGCTGGATCTAATACATCGATATCCAATGAAATGTATAAAGATGATTCAAGCGAATTGATGAAGTTTGTACTAAAATCTTTCATTTCAACAACCTTAACACCAAAACGTTTTGCCTGTTCTTTTTGATGTGTATTAAAAGTTCTAATACCAACTTGAGTTAAGGAATTGATGCATCCTTTTTCCATGAGTCTTGCAAATGGTGATGCATGTGAATAAGGGTTGTTTTCAAAATTATCATACAAATCGGAATGAGCATCCAAGTGTAACACATTAAGTTTTGGATACTTTTTAGAAAATGCTTCAATTACAGGAAACGAAATTGAATGGTCGCCACCTAAACTAATAATTTTACTTCCCTCTTTTAATTCAATGCTAATCGTTTCTTTTATTTTTTTGTACGCAAAAGCCGCATCAATTTTAATGAATTCAATATCACCACAATCACAATAATTAACACCATCAATAATTTCTTTTCCAAACTCACAAAACCGATTTGCCGAACCTTCATCATCCATTAAACGTATGTGTTTTGGTGCAAGTGCCGAACCTCTTTTATAAGATGAATTCGCATCGTAAGGTATTCCTATTAATTTAAGCATAGTGTTTAATGTAAATTATATTATCTGGAAAGCCTTTATCTTTTCTATTAATATCCAGCGAGAAATCAAACTTCTTGAGCAATGTTTTTGAACTATTATTATATTTGCTTGTAAATGCTTCAATAGTTTTTAACTGAAGATTATCAAAACCAAAATTTAACACAGCATTAATTGATTCACTCATAAATCCTTTTTTGTGATAATCAGGATGTAATTCATAACCAATTTCCGCAATAGTTTTTTCATCATTAAAATTCCATAGACAAATAGTTCCTATTAGCTTTGAATAGCCTAATTCTGAAATTCCCCAAAAACAAATTTTACCATTTTCTACATCTTGAATACGATTCAAAATAAAAGCTTTTAATTCAATTTTATCATCAATGATATCTCGCTTAATATGTTTAATAACTTCAGGGTGAAATCTGATATCGAATAAATTCTCATACTCATCGACCTCAATATTTCTAAGGACAAGGCGTTCAGTTGTTAATGACTTTTGCATCTTATTCATTTGCACTCGACTATATTTTACAAACTCTTGAAATTGATATAATGTCTTACAAATATAGTAAAAATAGTATTTTATTCGTTTACAAACGACTACAAACATTTACAAACGATTTTAAATGTGTAATAACCGATTTTTGTTTTAATTGCGTTTCATATTTGCAGTGTCGAAACATAAGAACTCGATAGTATTAACTGTTTAACACAAAAATTAAAATTATGAACACATTAAGAAACAAAGTACAGTTGATTGGGAACCTTGGAAACGATCCAGAAATTATCAATCTTGAATCAGGAAAAACATTAGCTAAATTTTCTGTCGCCACAAACGAAAGTTACAAAAATGCAAGCGGAGAAAAAGTAACAGACACACAATGGCACAATGTGGTTGCTTGGGGGAAAACCGCACAAATTATTGAAAAATATGTAACCAAAGGTAAAGAAGTTGCTATTGAAGGAAAATTAACATCACGCAGTTATGAAACCAAAGAAGGTGAAAAACGCTATGTTACAGAAGTGGTTTGCAGTGAGCTATTGATGTTGGGGAAATAAACAATAAGTTATTATAAGGACAACCTCATAAACTTTACTGAGTTTATGAGGTTGTCCTTAAAAAACCAAACCTGAAAATCTTTCAGTCTGGTAGGATTACAAATTATTGTTCATTACTTCTTTTATCTTTTGGCTACTAGTTGATATACACAAGGTATTACCACCAAGTTTAATATAGTTGCAGATAGCAAACCACCTAAAATAACAACCGCCATTGGGCTTTGTATTTCACTTCCAGGTTCACCACCTTTAAGAGCCAACGGAATTAAAGCTAAACCAGTAGTGAAAGCTGTCATTAAAATTGGGTTCAGTCTATCTAAAGCACCTTTTTTAATAAGCTCAAAACCATTAATTCCTTCTTTTCGTAAATCTTCATATCTGGACACCAATAATATTCCGTTACGAGTGGCAATACCAAACAAACTGATAAAACCTATGGTCGCTGCAATACTTATGATTCCCGAAGTAAAATAGACAATTAAAATTCCACCAATCAAAGCCAACGGTAAATTGATTAATACCACGAATGCCAGTTTTACGTCTTTAAATTCATAATACAACAGCAGAAAAATGATTGCTACGGCAATGATGGCGGTTATCAAAAGTAACTGCGACGCTTTAGATTCACTTTCAAATTGTCCTCCATATTGTACTCGGTAGCCTTCTGGCATATTTATATTGCTGGCTACGAGTTCCTTTATTTCATTTACTGCACTTCGCAAGTCCCTTCCCTGAACATTGGCAGCGACCACAATTTTACGTTGCACATCTTCACGATTAATGGTATTCGGGCTACTCACGGATTGAACAGTTGCCAATTCTCCCAATACTGTTTGTCCACCATTTGGAAGGCTGATTAAGGTATTATTGATGTTCTCGATATCATCCCTAAATGGTTTTTCGTAACGAACTACCAAATCAAAATACTGTTGTCCTTCATAAATCTCACCTACTTCTTTACCAGCATAGGCAATATCTACTTGCTCCATTAAATTGCCAACGGTCATACCATAAGCTGAAAGAATCTGGCGTTTGGGTTTGATTCGAATTTGTGGGACTTCTATTTGCTGGTCAACCGCAACATCAGCCAGTCCTTCGATATTCTTGATGTTCTGCTCTACGCTTTTACCTACTTCAAACAAACGTTGTAAATCGGAACCAAATATCTTAATTGCAATATTGGCACGTGTTCCTGAAAGCATATGGTCAATTCGGTGAGCGATGGGTTGTCCCAATGTAATATTTACACCTGGTGCAACACTCAATTTGTTTCGGACTTCCTCAAAGAATTCTTCTTTGGTTTTGTCTTCAAGGACAAAAGGCACATCAATTTCGGCAGCGTTTACTCCTTGAGCATGTTCATCCAGTTCTGCACGTCCTGTTCGTCTAGTTACAACTTTAACTTCGGGCAAATCCAAAAGAATTTGTTCTACCAATTTACCTGTTTTATTGCTTTCTTCCAAAGACATTCCTGGTGGGCCAACCACACTAATCACCAAAGAACCTTCGTTAAATTCAGGAAGAAAACTCCTTCCTAATTGGGTGACCACCAATAAACTTAAAAGAAATGCAATGACCGTTACACCAATAATGGTTTTGGGTATTTTTGTGGCACGTTCCAAAAGTGTGCCATAACTTTTCTGTAACCATCGCTCCACACGAGTCCCTTCGGCCTGCTTGTTTAAAAGTTTTTCTTTATCCAATAAATAGGAACATAAAATGGGTGTTACCGTTACTGCAACTATTAATGATGTGAGAACCGAAGTAACAAATGCAATTCCAAGTGGTTTCAACAATCTACCTTCCATTCCACTTAAAAAGAAAAGCGGTATAAACGACACTATAATAATTAGGGTTGCAATAATGATGGAACTTCTAATTTCTACAGAAGCATCTCGCACTACTTTTATAGTCGATTCCCTCTCCGCTTTCGGTTTTCTGATATTTTCACGCAAGCGTTTATACACGTTTTCTACGTCTATAATAGCATCATCCACCAATGCGCCAATGGCAATTGCCATACCACCCAAACTCATAGTATTTATGGTATAACCCAGCCATTTTAAAATGATGATGGATACTAATAATGAAATAGGAATTGCCAGTAAGGAAATGACCGTTGTTCTCCAATTCATTAAAAAAATGAACAAGATAATCATAACAAAAAACGCTCCTTCTAACAAGGTTTGGTTTAAATTGCTGATGGAAGCATCAATAAAATCGGACTGTCTGAAGATTTGGCTTTTGATGTTGACACCTTTTGGTAAGGTTGTCTGCAAATCAGCAATGGCTTCATCCAAGCGGTCTGTCAACTCCAAGGTATTCACATCTGGTTGTTTTGAAATAGTCAAAATAACTGCTGGCTTTGCATTTAATGACCCATCGCCAATTTTATCGGCAGCACCAATTTGTACAGTGGCCACATCCTTGATTTTTATGGTCTGACCATTTACTTGTTTTAAAACGGCTTCCTGTAAATCTTCCAACGCATAGGCTCTGCCGCTTCCCTTTATGATATATTGATTCCCATATTGGTTTATAATACCACCAGGCGCATTTTTGTTTGCTTCCTTAACCTGTTCTACCAATTCTGATAGACTCACATTGTAATACTTCAGCCTTTCAGGATTGGCAAATACTTGATATTGTTTAAAGTCGCCACCAATAACTACCACATTTGCAATGCCACCTATGGCTTTTATACGAGGTCTTATTGTCCAATCGGATAAGGTCCTTAATTCCATTGGTGACAAACTATCGGAAGTCACACCCAAAAGCATTATCTCTCCCATAATGGATGAAATAGGCGCCATAGTTGGTGCACCAATGCCTTCGGGTAAGTTTTCACGTACCATCGGAATACGTTCGTTTACAATTTGGCGAGCCCGATAAATGTCGGTTCCCCATTCAAATTCTACCCAAACAATGGAAATACCTGCTGCCGATGAAGAACGAATCCGTCTTACATTTGGTGACCCATTTAAGGCCGTTTCTAATAGATAGGTTACTAATTTTTCTACTTCTTCAGATTCCATTCCGTGCGCTTCGGTAAGAATGGTTACCGTTGGTGCCGTAAGGTCTGGAAATACATCGACGTTCATAGTACGAGCATAATATATACCCAACACGCTCAATGCAACTGCTCCCAATAGAATGAGCAATCTGTTTTGAAGTGAAATTGATAATATTTTGTTTAACATTTTTTTAATTTTTAATGTTCGTGACCGTGTGCAGGTGCAGAACCGGACATAGAAGCCATTTTAACTTGATACGCTCCGGTTGTTACCACCATTTCACCAACTTGCAGACCTTCCAGTATTTCTACATTCTCGCCATTGCGTTTTCCAATCTTTACAGGTCTTCTTTCGAAACTTTCTCCTGAAAGCTGCACCATAACCGAATAGCTGCCATAATCTTCCAACAAAGCATTTACTGGAATCATTGTGTTTTGTATTGCATTACCCATTGCAATTTGTACTTGGGCAAGGCTTCCTTCGGGCATTTCGATGAAGTCATTTACTTGTGTAAAAACAGAAATTAACGGGTTTTTACGTTCAACATCTTTACCAATAGATAGTATAGAGCCTCCTGCTTCATTTACATTTACCCAATCTGCATTGTTGGTTTGATACCAAACACCTCTTACATTATCCATTGAAAGCCTATAAGAAGGACTTACCTGTGTTTCCAAAACTCTTGATTTATGTGTTCCTACTGCTATCAATGACATTCCTTGTTCTACGTATTCGCCATTTGTAACGTTTATCGATTTTATATAGCCGTCAAAAGGAGCTCTTATTTGTTTTCCACTTTCGGAAACTCCAGATGAAAGCGTTTGGTAGGTGGATTTTGCAATTAAATAATTGCTTTCCACTTTTTCAAATTCAGATTTTGGAACTATTTTAGATTTGTAAAGCTCCTGTTTACGTTCATACGCCAACATAGCTTGTTCGTAAGCTACCTTTGCTTTGGTTATTTCAGCATTTAGATTTTTAGCTGATAATCCTTTACTGCTAATATTCAAAAGAAGTTGTCCTCTTTTTACAATCGTCCCTTCAGTAAGGTTTTTAATAGCAAAATTGACTATTCCGTTGGTATTTGCTACGAGAGATTTACTGGAATTAGGAGCATGTTTCCAAACGCCAGAGGTATGGATAACATCATAAATTTCACCTGAAACCACAGGTGAAGTTTGAAAATCGATTTTCCAAGCCTGTTCCTTTAAAAACGAAATGCTGCCATCGTCTTCGGCAGTTCCCAACGCTTTTATGGCTTCGTTTGCATTGGCATATACAGTAACATCATCAATCGTAATTTTATCTGAATAATTGGGTGTTATCAATTCAAAAACCAGTTGATAGATTCCAGCTTCTTTAGGCTGAATGGCAGGCGAAAATATACCAGGTGATGAGGGCGCATCCACTGTATTTCTGATGCCCTTACCATCTTTTATCAAGCTTACTATTACCGAACCTTCACGAACGGGTTGGTGTTTATCCAATACTGTAAAGTGTGCAGCGAATTTACTTGCATTGCCCACTATAAGGGCAGGAAATTCTACAAACAGTTCAGTTTTATCAGTCCAAATGGTATGGGACAAGCGCGGAATTTCTTCGCCCACGTGACTACCATCTGCGTTATGTGCGTGTGCATCTTCTGCCTTGTTATTACAAGACATTGTCAAAAAGGCGAGCACTACTATTATATATTTCATATGCTATATCAATTTATATGTTAATGGTCGTGGTGTTCTGCACCATTATCGTGTTTGTGGGTTTCGGCATTTATTTCCATAGAATCTTTTTCTACTTGAAACTCTTCTTGTTCTATGGTTTCGTTTATATGATTGCCATCTGCATCGTGTTTGTGACCGTGTTCTTCTGTAGTTTCTGTTTTTGTTTTTTTATCTCTACAAGAAGTTACGCTAAGCATTGAGCCTATGGCTATTACGAATATTACTTTTGAAATTTTACTCATTGCTAAATAGTTGTTTTGGTATTCGTGAATCTTCGATTTCATAACGTTTTTGTTCTAAAATTTATAATTGATGTTTTAATAATTGTGCTTGAAGCAACTGTAGTTCTTTTTCCATTATCAGCATTTTATTGGATGCATTTCGGTAAAACTGCAGCTCTACATAATACTCCATAAACGAATATTCGCCCAACATATAGGCTTTAAATAGCAGTTGCTCGCTATTTAAATTGCCCATTGTGGTTTGATACTCATTATATTTTTCGAGCATCAATTCGTATCGATTGTATGTTTCCTGAAATTGCGCATATAGTGATGCGGTAATTACTTGAGTGTTGGCTTGTTGATACTCATAGTCGGCTTCGGCAGCTTTTACTTTGCTCTTGCTGTTCCATAATGGAATGGAAACACCACCATAAAAACCAGAATAATTGCTACCACTTATACCTTGATAATTATATCCCGCAGTAAGGTTGGGCAATACTTTATTTTTTTCCAGAGCTACATTTTGAAAAGAAGCAGCTTCATTAGCTTTCAGTTCCTGAAAAAAAGGATTTATTGCTAATTTTTCTTTCCATAGCATTTCCATGGAAGTAATTTCAATAGTCTTCTCAATGATGGTTTGGTCAACATGAATAGGATTTCCTCCATTAAGTTTTTCAAGTTCTTTTAGGACTATTTTGACTTCGATTTCAATTTCCTCTAACACAAACTGCTCTTGAATCCAAGCAATTTTTGCTTTATTCAAATCTAAAATACCGACTTGCTCCTTATTGAAAAGTTCTTGAATCTGTTCGAAAACCTGTTTTGCTTGTGCTCTTCTTTCGGTTTCAATGACTTTTTGCTTTTTAAAAAAAGTAAGTTCAATTAGCAAGGTTTTTGCTGCCAACAAAACTTCCTGCCTCTTTTTAGCATAGGACATTTGCAGTTGTTTCGCCTTTAAGTCGTTCCATTTACTACGTGAAGCATATACTGTTGGAAACTCAAAAGATTGTGCTATTTGATATTCAGTATAATTTCCCGTTGCATTATTACCAAAGGGTAAAAAATAACCCAAAAGCTGTGGGTTAGGTAAATTGTTTTTGCTCTTATTTTCGAGTTGTTGGCTTTCAATAAATGATTGATAGCCTTTAAGTTCTGTATTGTTATGTTCTATTTCAATAAGTAGCTTCTCAATGTTACTATTCTGTGAGACACTGGTGAAAAAGAACAGGCATCCGCAAATTGCGAATACTATTTGTTTATTCATTGTTTGAAATTTTAGGTTTAATCTTGCCTGTCGGCAGACAGGTATGAATTTATAAAAAGGAGCGCTAATGTACAGGTAAGCATTCCTAAACGATTAACCTAAAGTTGGTGGACCTCTTAAATCGAGGGATAAGAGATAGGGATTAAAATACGTATTGGGTGGGCGATAGATCTTTATTTTTTCAGGTTCACCATAGTCTATAGAACTATTAGAATGAACGACAGAAACTACTTTACTTATATTCTTTTTAACATCCAGTTGTTTTATGCTACTTTCGTGAATTAGCAGTATTTCATTAGCTGATATGGAATGCACGTGCATTTCCAAGAACAAATCCAAAAACCCTTTGCTGGGATTTTCTTTTTCTGGAACTTCGTGGCGATGGTCGTGTGAATGGCTGTCGCCATGTACAACAGCTGAATGAGAATGTCCTACTTCGTGTTGATGGTGCAAATGTGGTACAGCCTGATGTAATAGTATGATAGAGAATATCCCTAAAAAGAATAATGCTTTTATGTGATTGTATTTATCCATCAACAACAAATATACTATTAATTTTAAATTCACTTTTCCTACTTATAAAATAATTATTTCTATTTCATGCTTTAGTATAAATAATTTTTTAATCTAAATGAATAAAAGGTGAAAACGTTAAAGAAGCTTAAATCAAGAATGTTGAGGCTAGGAGAAAAACTGCCCAAATAATTAAGAAATATGTCACCAAAGGCAAAGAAGTTGCTATTGAAGGGAAATTAACGTCACGTAGTTACGAAACCAAAGAAGGTGAAAAAAGATATATTACCGAAGTGGTTTGTAATGAATTACTTATGCTAGGGAAATAATAACCAAACTTAAGAAACTCTCTGAAAAGTGATTTATAGTGTCATATTGAACCTTTCGACTGTCGCTCAAGACAGGCTAAAGTCGAAATATCTAACATGCTAAATTTATGATTCTTCGACTGAGCTTAGGATGACAGAGTATAGTTTTTTATTACTTTTCAAAGAGCTTCTTATTCAATTTAAATTAAAAGTATAAATACTATATTTGGTGTTGTAAAAACATCTATATGCTAACTAACGCCACCAAAATTGCTATTCGAGCCATGCTATACTTAGCAATGTTCTCTAATGAAACCAAAAAGTTTGGCGTTAAACACATTGCAGAGACTTTGCAAATACCAAAACCATTTTTATCAAAATTACTTCAGAAACTTAAAAAAAGTAATATAGTATCTTCTACAAAAGGTCCTCGTGGTGGTTTTTACCTAAACAAATTAAATGCTAAAAAAAGTGTTTGGGATATTATTGTTTGTATTGATAATCCTGAACGTTTTGACCACTGTTTTTTAGGTCTAGCAAAGTGTAGCGACGAAAACCCATGTCCTGTTCATTTTACAGTAGCTCCCTTTAAAAGAAAAATTATGCAAGATTTTAAAGATAAAACCATTGTAACCTTAGCCAATGAAATTAAAAACTCCGACAAGGTTATTATTTCATTAAAAGATTTTGATTCTATAGATTCTTAGAAAGAAGATTTGAATGGCTTATACTTAACCCGATTAGCAACCTTATTATTCTCATTTAGATTTTCAAAAATCAAATATGGTTTAATAACTTGATTAAATTTGAATCTTATTAAAGAAAACTATATAGTTAGTCGATTTATTTACTTCCAGTAAAAATAATTTCATTTATCAGTTACTTTTTTAGGGCTTTAAAAAGTGCATTAATTAAAGTTAATGATAACGTTGTAATTGAAATTGCCAAACCCAGTCCAAAAACAAAAAAGGCAATATAGGTTGTAAATAAACTATCCTGCATTTCTGAAAAATGAATATCTTTTGTAAAATACATCCAATTACTTTTTAATACTCCTGCATAAAGCAATGTACAGAAAAAAAGAAACAACATGATATTAAATAGGTAATAACTTCGCTTTATAAAAAGTGTTGTTGTTTTAAAACTAGGCAGTATTTTTTGTACTATAAAAAACACTGATGCCATTAAAATAGTTGTATTAATCCCTATAGTGGTTCCCATGGAATGTGCTACGGTAATATGTGTACCATGGGTAAAAAAGTTTATGGCGGGAATAGAGAATAATAATGCTAGAATTATGTTTATAAAGACCCAAAAATCGGCAGCTTTTAAAAATTTGTAGGCCATGCTGTATTCTTCCTTCTCTTTATTTGATAAAGACTTAATCCAAC
>Ga0316207_10005005_pt1 | contig 11194 bp, 9 predicted proteins | sample 6weekpyrite_MG_FD_204943 | JGI IMG/M metagenome (GOLD analysis project Ga0316207, IMG submission 204943) | Microbial mat bacterial communities from mineral coupon in-situ incubated in ocean water Damariscotta River, Maine, United States -... | ecosystem: Environmental > Aquatic > Marine >...
CAAGTCCAACGGCGAGGCCAAGCGCAAGGTTGCCGAAGGTGCGGTAAAGCTTGACGACGAAGCCGTCGGCGATCCGGCCGCTGTCCTCACGCTTGGCGCGGGAGAGAGTGCAAAGCTCAGCCTCGGCAAGAAAAAGCACGGCATTTTGAGAGGCTAGCGCAAGTCTGAGCACGCGCTGCGCGTTTCGCGGGCGGGCGCCTCATTTACCATTTGTTCGCCATTGGCAGTTACCTTCCGTCTGTATCGGACAGGAGGACAATGGCAGTGATGGGTGGTGCGCAACTTTCGGTGACAGACCTCCGCCAGGCGGCCCGTCATCCGGTTGAATATCCTGTTTTCGCTGAACACCGCCGCATGGGCGATATTCACATGCGAATTACAAACGTTTCCTCGAACGGATTCATGGTCGAAGGCGATCTTGATCTGGGCCGGGGCGAACGCGTCATGCTGCGCCTGCCTGAAATCGGCCGTATCGAAGCGCACGTGATCTGGGTCGCCGATGGGCGTGCCGGGTTCCAGTTCGAACGGATCATCCGGCCCGATGCCTTTGGCGCGATGGTTGACCAGATGCAGCCCCGCGCAAAGCCGAAACCGCGCCTCCGCGTTAGAAAGTAAACGCCCCTCGGCTCGCTTTCGCCTTGTAATCGAGAGTGCGGGACCGCACATCGCGGTACAATGACAGAACAACCATTACAGAACATCGCGTTGCTTATCGACGCGGACAATACCACCCCCGCCGGGATCGACCCCGTCCTGACGGCGCTTGCCGAACTCGGACAAGTCAATATCCGGCGCGCCTATGGCAATTGGGCCAAGCCCAATCTGGCCAAGTGGGCGCAGATTACCAACGAATACGGCATCCGCCCGCAACAGCAGTTCGACCTGACCAAGGGCAAGAACGCCACCGACATGGCCATGACGATCGACGCGATCGACCTGCTCTATCAGGGCAAGGTCGATGGCTTTGGCATCATGAGCAGCGACAGCGACTTTACGCCGCTGGTTTCCCGGCTGCGGCAGGACGGTCTGCTGGTCTATGGCTTTGGATGGAAGAACAAGGCGCCCCAGGCGCTTCAGACCGCATGTACGCGCTTTATCGATATCGACGCGCTCATCCTTGATGACAGCGATGACGGGTCAAAGGACGGCAAGGCTAAAAACGAACCTGTCGACGAAGCGCTGATCACCTTGCTGGGCAAGGCCTGGCGCGCAGCGAACCGGTCGGAAGACGGTTTCGCCCGATTAGGCGAAGTGGGCCAGATTGCCGGCAACCGTTCGAACTTCGACGTTCGCAACTACGGTTTCAAACGTCTGATCGACATGATGGAAACGCTGCCCAACTTCGAGGTCAAGCGGCGTGACGGACAAGCGTGGGTCAAACGACTGCGTTAAGAAACGACTGCGTAAAGAACAGCGCCGTACAGGCAAAAAGAAAGGGCGGCTCCCGATTGGTGAGCCGCCCTTCCTTGTCTGTGCTGACTGCGTCAGCTTACATCTTGCCGTTGACGTAAGCGATCCACAGCGTGGCAAGCTTTGCACGGTTGCCCGTTGCGATCTGGCCGAACGTGGCGTTCGCGGCGGCGTACTTACCCTGATCGGCCTGCGCGATGCCAAGACCGGTGAGAGCAGCCGCCTTTTCCGCGACGTTCATTTCGATCGCCTTGGTGTAAAGAGCTTCAGCTTCCGCACCCTTGCCGTAGCCGAGATAGACATCGGCAATAGCCATCGCTTCGCTTCCCGAACCAGGGTTCTTGGCGTCTGCACCCAGTTCCTTCAGCGTCTGATCATAACGGCCCTTCGCGATCTTGAGCTCGTCATTGGCGAGCGCAGAACCGCTGAGGAGACCATTGGCCATGCCCTGTTCGATAACGGCCTGGATCTCGGCGGGGCGGCGGCGCGCGTCTGCGCCCTGCAGGTATGCCATGTACTGCTGACGGATCGAAAGACCGTTATCGCGGTACATCAGGCGCAGGAGGTCAAGTTCCTCGTCCTTCGTAAAGGTCGAGAGAGCGGCGAAGACCTTGTATGCCTCTGCCCGGTACTCCTGCTTCGTCGGGTTCGACTGAAGGACCTTGAGAGCCCAGTCAGCGGCCTGATCGTTCAGGCCGTTGTTGGCCGCAATCGCAAGGCCGCGAAACGCGCTGTCCTCGGTCGGCTGACCGGCGGCGGTCTTCATGTCGATCGCCTTCGACAACATCGCGAGCGCCTGGGCGTAGTTACCGTCCTGCACATAGGATTCGGCGATGATCGTCGGAACCTGCGGATCGTTGGGAAGCAGGACGGCCGCCTGGTTGAGGTAGCCGCGTGCCGCCGCGTAATCCTTCATGTTGTAGCCAAGCTGCCCTGCGGCAAGCAGGATCGACCCCTGCTGTTCAGGCGCGACCTTGCCGCTGTCAGCCATGAGCTTCACGCCCTGATACTGTGTGGCGACATCCTGCGTCTTTGCGCCGATGTTGTAGATCACCTGGCCGCCAGCAAGCTTTTCATCATCGGATGCGATAGCCGCGGCAAGGCCCGGGATGCCCGCTGCCGCAGCAGCAGGGTCCACCTCGACCTGTTCGGCCAGCGGCTGATAGACAGCGATGAATTCCTTGGAATATTCGCCTTGTGACTTCTTTTTCTTGGCAGCCACGGCCGGGGTTGCGGTTGCACCTACAACACCAACGACACCAAGCGAAAGCGCAACCGCCATTGCAGCACGCGAAATCGAACGCTTCATTAAAAACTCCTCACAGCCATCTGGCGAACACCCTCCATCCAGGATCGTCTTCGCCAAGAATTCCCATTACGCGCACCCAATGCCGATTTTTGCCCCGCAAGGCAACAGCGACACAGGCCATGCGCCAGTTCCCCGTTCGTATAGAAAGACGCGACTGAACGCGCATTGAATGGACAGTTCAGCCGCCCTTTCGCCGGCGATTTCACATGGGTGTCACCAATTGTGGAAAAGCGGCGGTTTTTCGGGGGTTCGCAACCCTCGTTGCTGGCTATTTCACCCCCCCTCGCCTAACCCCTTGGGATAACAAATCACCAGAGCAGCAAGAGCCGCCAGAAACGTGAACGACATGACCGAATCCGCCCCGCTTCCCGGCGGCCCCGACATTGAACCGATCGACATCGTCGATGAGATGAAGGCGAGCTATCTCGATTACGCGATGAGCGTGATCGTCAGCCGCGCGCTTCCCGACGTGCGCGACGGGTTGAAGCCTGTTCACCGCCGCATTCTCTTTGCCAGCCAGGAAGGCGGGTTCGTAGCGGGGCGCCCCTATCGCAAGAGCGCGAAGATCGTCGGCGACGTCATGGGTAATTATCACCCGCATGGCGACAGTGCGATCTACGACGCCCTTGCCCGCATGACGCAGGACTGGTCGATGCGCCTCCCGCTCATCGACGGTCAGGGCAACTTCGGATCGATGGACCCCGATCCGCCGGCCTCCATGCGCTATACCGAAGCGCGCCTTGCCCGCGTCGCCAATTCGCTGCTTGACGACCTCGACAAGGACACGGTCGACTTTGCCGACAACTACGACGGTTCTCGGCAAGAACCGGTGGTGCTTCCCGCACGGTTCCCGAACCTGCTGGTCAACGGCGCGGGCGGCATCGCGGTTGGCATGGCGACAAACATTCCGCCCCACAATCTGGGCGAAGTGATCGACGGCTGCCTCGCCATGATCGAAAATCCCGCCATTACCGTGGACGAACTATTCGAGATCATTCCCGGCCCCGACTTCCCGACCGCGCCGCTCATCCTTGGACAGTCCGGCGCGCGCAGCGCCTATCGCGACGGCCGCGGATCGATCCTGCAGCGATGCCGCCACGAGGTTGAGGAAAAGCGCGGCGAGCGCCGTTCGATTGTCCTTACCTCGATCCCCTATCAGGTTGGCAAGTCGAACCTCGTCGAGAAAATCGCAGAAGCCGCCAAGGATAAGCGCATCGAAGGCGTCGCAGACATCCGCGACGAATCTAGCCGCGAGGGCATGCGCGTCGTTGTCGATCTGAAGCGCGATGCATCGCCCGAAGTCGTCCTGAACCAGATCTGGCGCTACACCCCGGCGCAGTCGAGTTTCCCGGCCAACATGCTCGCCATTCGCGGCGGCAGGCCCGAAGTGCTGAACCTTCGCGACATCCTGCAAAGCTTCGTCCACTTCCGCGAAGAGGTCATTACCCGGCGGACGAAATACGAACTGAACAAGGCCCGCGAACGCGCGCATATCTTGCTCGGCCTCGTCATCGCGGTCGCCAATCTCGATGAGGTGGTGAAGATCATCCGCGGTTCGGCCAGCCCGGCCATCGCCCGCGAAGCGTTGTTGCAGCGCGAATGGCCGATGGGTGAAATCGCGCCCTATATCCGCCTGGTCGAAGCGATCGAGGACGATGACGATCTCGACAGCCTGCCAACGTACACGCTTTCCGAGACGCAGGTCCGCGCAATCCTCGACTTGCGCCTCCACCGCCTCACCGCGATGGGCCGCGAGGAAATCGGAGAGGAACTGGAAAAGCTGGCCGAGGCCATTGCCGAATACCTCTCCATCCTCGCCGACCGGGTAAAGCTCTATCAGGTGATACAGGACGAGCTTCGCGAAGTCCGCGATGCCTATGCCACACCGCGCCTGTCCGAAATCGCGCCTGCATGGGACGGGATCGAGGACGAGGACCTGATCGAACGCGACGAGATGGTCGTGACCGTCACTCTTGATGGTTATATCAAGCGGACCCCGCTCTCCACGTTCCGCGCACAGGCGCGGGGCGGCAAGGGCCGCGCCGGTATGGCGACGAAGGAAGAAGACGCTGTCACCAACCTGTTCGTGACCAGCACGCACAACCCGGTGCTGTTCTTCTCGACCGCGGGCAAAGTCTATCGCATGAAAGTCTGGAAGCTGCCCGAAGGCGGCCCGGCCACGCGCGGCAGGCCAATGGTAAACCTGCTGCCGCTGGACAAGGACGAGACGATCCAGACGGTCCTTCCCCTGCCCGAGGACGAGGCGGAATGGGGCAACCTGCACGTCATGTTCGCCACCGGCAACGGCACCGTGCGGCGCAATTCGATGGCCTCGTTCACGAATATTCCGTCGAACGGCAAGATCGCGATGCGCTTTGACGATGAAAGCGACGATTACCTCGTCGGCGTGCGGCTCCTTACCGCGAACGACGATGTCCTTCTGGCAAGCCGCGAGGGCAAGGCAATCCGGTTTGCCGCAGAAGACGTGCGCGAATTCCAGTCTCGGACGTCAACCGGCGTGCGCGGCATGACGCTCAAGGGGGACGACAAGGTCATCTCGATCTCCGTCCTTAATGGAGCGGAACTGGAACAGCGCGACGAATACTTGCGCGCGGCCCCGTGGAAAGAAAACGAGAGCGAACCGGCACTCGATGCCGAAACGATGGCAAAGATGGCCGAGGATGAGGAATTCATCCTCACCATCTGCTCGAACGGGTATGGCAAGCTCAGCTCTGCTTATGAATATCGCCGCACCGGCCGCGGCGGTCAGGGCATCACCAATATCGACAACATTGCGCGCAACGGTCCGGTCGTAGCCAGCTTCCCCGCCTGTCAGGGCGAACAGCTGATCCTCGTCACCGATCAGGCCAAGTTGATCCGCATGCCGCTATCGTCGCTACGCGTTATTGGCAGGGGCTCGGCAGGCGTCAGGCTGTTCCATGTCGCCAAGGGCGAACACGTCGTGGGCGCAGCCCGTATCGACGAGGAAGAAGCCCCCGAGAACGAAGCGGAAGAAGCCGTTGTCGAGGAAATCGTAGGCCGCGATGCGGACGATACGGCACCCGAAACGACAATGGACCGCGACGACCCGCCGCCGGCGGACGTCTGAAAATAACGGACGGTCCGCTGCGTTGCGCCGCGGACCGTCCGGTTTGCCTCAGGCGGCGAGGTCGCGGCGCATTCGGCCGACCACGCCAGTCGCGATCATCAACTGCCCGGCGTAGTAGATCGGCCAGATCAGTATCGTCAAAAGCGGACTGCCGCGCAGGATCGGTCCGGTGATCGCAAAGAACATCAGGCCCGCTATCACCAGAAGCACCGCGCCCAGTCCGACACGGTAACGTGAAAACCGGCTTGTCCACGCCATCGCCGCCATGATGCCAAGCAGGAGCGCATAACCGGTCACGACGACCTGGCCGATCTCTCCCATCAAGAGAAACCACGCCAGTGCCGGCAGGATGCCGATCAAGACACCCGCAAGCAGCTTTTGCGAGAATACGACATGGTCGCGCCGATTGCGGGAATAGAGCCAGATCGCAAGAAGGAAGGAAAACGCCATCAACGTGGCAGCGGCGGTATAGGCAAGCTGGCTCATCCCGTCGGCCATCGCCGCTATGGCCAGCATCCCGCTCAATATCGTGCCGTCCGAACCCAAGTGACGCTGAAACGCGTAAATCGCCAGCATGGCAAGCGGGATCGCTTTCCACACGATCTTGAACAGGCCGGGGACCATATCGCTGTCGCCAAATGCCCACCAGGAAAGTGCGACAAGCAAGCTGCCCAGCAGCCAGGGCCGCCTTTCGACCAATGCGCGCCTTACCATTTTGCAGTGCCTTGCATGTCACTACCCCATTTTCTGCGACCAAGGCGCCTCTTTGCATTTGCATTGAGGGATAGGCAATCGCTAACCGGCGATCATGACACATAGCGTACATATCATCGGCGGCGGCCTCGCGGGGAGCGAAGCGGCCTGGCAGCTTGCCAATCGCGGCATAAAGGTGCGGCTTTCCGAAATGCGCGGCAGCGGCGATACGACGCCCGCGCACCAAGGTGACGGCCTTGCGGAACTTGTCTGTTCCAATTCCTTCCGTTCGGACGATGATACGTCGAACGCAGTCGGCCTGCTGCATTACGAGATGCGGGCATGCAATTCGCTTGTCATGCACGCGGCAAGAGAGGCGCAGGTCCCGGCAGGGTCGGCGCTCGCCGTCGACCGCGATGTCTTTTCCGCGCATGTCGAAAAGGCTCTTGCCCAGCATTCCGGTATCGAAATCGTGCGCGAGAGGATCGACACACTGCCTGGCGAAGGCACGACGATCGTAGCGACCGGCCCGTTGACTGCGGCAAACCTTGCGCAAAGCATCGGCAACGCCACCGGCGCGGACAGCCTCGCCTTTTTCGATGCCATCGCACCTATCGTCTACCGCGACAGCATCGACATGGACATCTGCTGGATACAATCGCGCTGGGACAAGCGGACCGAAGCCTCGAACGAGGACGGTGACTATATCAATTGCCCGATGACCAGGGGCCAGTACATCGCATTCCGTCAAGGCTTGCTCGATGGCGAAAAGACCGACTTCAAGCAGTGGGAAGCCGACACGCCCTACTTCGAAGGCTGCATGCCGATCGAAGTCATGGCATCACGGGGTGAAGACACGCTCCGCTTTGGCCCGATGAAACCGGTCGGGTTGGACAATCCACGCGATGCAACGCCCGAATTTCCGCAGGGCCGCTGGCCCTATGCCGTGGTCCAACTGCGCCAGGACAACAAGCTGGGCACGCTGTGGAACATGGTCGGTTTCCAGACGAAGCTCAAACACGGTGCGCAAGTCGAATTGTTTCGCACAATTCCGGGCCTGGAAAACGCGCAATTCGCGCGGCTTGGCGGATTGCACCGTAATACGTTTCTCAATTCCCCGATCCTGCTGGACCGCCAGCTCCGCCTTAAAACCGCGCCGCATGTCCGGTTTGCCGGGCAGATCACCGGGTGCGAAGGGTATGTGGAAAGCTCGGCCGTCGGCATGCTGGCCGGCATGATGACCGCGGCACAGATCACGGGCCGCGACTGGGTAAATCCGCCGGCCACGACGGCGATGGGTGCATTGCTTTCACACATCACCGGCGATGCAGAAGCATCCAGCTATCAGCCGATGAACGTCAATTTCGGACTGTTCCCGATGCCGGACGAGAAAGTGAAGAAGAAGGACCGCAAGCGCGCCTATACCGACCGGGCGAAGCGCGATCTTGCCCAGTGGCTGGGTGAAGTCGGCGTAACCGAACCGGCATAAACGACACCATCGGCCCTAACAGGCGCAGGTCTTCTTTTTCTTGCGCGGTTTGGGCGCCGTGGTTGCAAACTCCTCCGGGGAAAGCCGCCCGTTCCCGTCGGCGTCCGCGCCGTCGAACCGCGATGCCGTTGTCACGGCCCATTCCTCGAATGTCAGCAGGTTGTTACCGTCCACGTCCAACCTGCGAAATGATGAGACGCGGGTCGACAGCATCTCGTTGCGCGTGATGATCAGATCGCGGTTGATGTCGTAACGGGCAAAGCGGCGCTGCTCATTGTCCATCTTGATCGCGGTAGGCAATGCCGGGCCCTGCATCTGCGCTACGTTTGCGGTCGGCAGCGCTTTGGGCTCGGCGCTTTCTTCGCTGGCCTCCACCTCGGGCAACGGGGTTGCCTCGACCTCGATGGCCCGGCCTTGCCACCAGAACACCCCGATCGCGACCAGCATCAGCGCGCCAAATGCGCCTACCAGCATACGGTTCATAACCTAGACCCCGCCAAATTCGTATTAACCCCTTGTGCGCACGACAAAACTATCGCGGACCAAGAGTCAACGCCCGAAAAGGCCGACGCGAAGGGCCGTGAAAAAGGATGAAGCGCCGCCCCCTTTGCGACCTATGGCCTGATGGGCCAGTGCATCCAGCACCGCAACCGGCCGCAAGATGCGCGGCGCCTTGCCCAGCGGCTTTTCAGCAGCACGCATCAGGGCAAGCGCATTGGCGCGCTCTTTCTCGTCCGAAAGGTGGAGCGCGATATCGGCCAAGGCCCATGCATAGCCGCGTTCCTGCCCCTCGCTGGCATCGCCGGGTAGCCCGCCAAGCCGGGCGATTGCGGCAACCGCATCGGCCCTCGCCCCGGCCAGTGCTGCAAGATCCGCAGCGCCGATCGGAGGCTCTGCCAGCATCGCCTCCCACCCGCTGGCCAGCGCGCCGAGGACGCGCGCCTCATCGCTCCAGTCACGCAGACCGGCGAGCAGCAATTCGCCAGCAGGCCAATCGGCCCCAGGCTTTTCAAGTGTCTCACGCCACCATGTCAGCCGCATCTGCGCCAGCATCGGTTCTCGGGCCGTTGCCACGATCTGTGCGAATCGGCGATCAAGCACAAGAAATCCGACCCAAAGATGTCGCGTACGGGCTGGCGCGTAACTGATTGCCTGCCGCACTGGCGGCGGCAATTCAGACACAAGCGGCACGAAGTTTTCTTGCCAAAAGGCCCGATTGTCAGACCCATGGGTCACTAACGCATCGTTAACTCTATTCATTGAAACCCTGATTACCAGAAACGGCGTAATTTCGATCTGTGTAGCCGTAAGCCATCACGCATTTTGCGCGTGCATGGACGTAAGCTTGCAAGGGAGCAATCGATGATCATTCGCCAAGCAGCCTGTCGCGCCAAGAATTTCCTGCGAAATTTTCGCAGGGATACCGGCGCAAACGCGCTCATCATCGCCGCATTTGGTGCGCCCATGATCATGGGCGGCGGCGGTCTGGCCGTCGATTTCACGCAATATTACCTCTGGAAGCGCGAATTGCAGTTCGCCGCAGACCAAGCCGCGATCGCCGCGGCGTATGAATTGGCGACCAACCCCGCAAGCATTGAATTCCAGGCACGGGGCATTACCGAATTCAACGCCAACGAGGCCTATACGGCCGATTTCAACACGACGCCGGAAATCGTCTTGTCGAACTATGCCGGTGAAGTCGGCAACGCAGTGTCCGTACGCGTCAGCGCAACGCGGATGCTTCCCTTCACCAGCTACTTCACCCAATCGGCCACGACGATCGACATCTTCGCACAGGCGGCCTTTACCGGCGGCCTGGTGACGAGCGAGTGTCTCAAGGCCGTCGACCCGGATTCGGGCGGCGCTATTACCTTCAACGGCAACCCGGTCTTTACCGCCGGCTGCGGTATTGCCGCACTGTCGACGTCGGCCAAGCTCTGCCTCAATCAGGAAGACGGCACATCAGGCTATGTCGACGGCGAATGTATCACGAGCTGGTCAGGCGAAGACGCCATCGTTGCCAACGGCACCCCGCAGATCGAGGCGGGTACGATCGTTGCGGCAGGCACGATCGACGACGCCCTCGACGAGCTTACTGACGACATCATCGTCGAAAACTTCGACCAGCTGTACGACCAGTATGCCGACCTCGTTCCGCCGATCGACAACGTAACCAATACGGGATCTTATACCTGCAAAGGCGTTGGTGGCGGCAAGGGCAAGAAGGCTGGTGAAGAAGAAGGCCCCGGCAAACAGATCGGCGTGGCAACGCCGGGCATCTATGATGGCGGACTTGTCGTCAAATGCGACACGACATTCCAATCGGGCATCTATGTCATCAAGGGCGGCGAGCTTTCGATCGGCGGCAATTACAACACCGTCGGCACCGACGTGCTTTTCATCCTGACGGATGAGGCTGGCCTGAAGATCGTGGGAACCTCGCAAAACGGCGGCAATAACCAGATCAACCTTCAGGGCATTACCTATGACACCCTGCTGAGTTATGGCGTTGCAGACGAGAATGCCGAACGGATCGCGGGCATGCTCATCTATGAAGACCCGGAATCGGAAGGCAATAATCCCAGCGGCGAAGGCCTTGGCAACAAGCTGGCCGGGACGTCCGACACCTGGATCAGCGGCGCGATCTACTTACCGAAAAGCACGCTCAGCCTTGCCGGCACGGCGCAGGTAGCGAACATCTGCCTGACCATCATCGCCAACAAGATCAAAATGAACGGTACGGTGAACATGACCGATTTCTGCGGCGACGGATTCTCGCACGAAACGGTCGTATTCCTCGGCACCGTCCGTCTCGTCGCCTGAGGTAAGCCATGAAACTCTTCAATCGTTTCGCCGGGGATGATCGCGGCTCCATGCTGATCGAAACCGCGTTTGTGGTCCCGATCCTTGTCGGCATGACACTGGGCGGCGTGGAAGTGGGTTCGATGTTCGCGCGGCAGACCGAGCTTCAGACCATCGCATCCAACGCCATGGAAATTGTTCTCACCTCTACCCCCAAGACCGAGCAGGAAGGGGCAGAGACAATCGCGCAGGTCAAGGCATACATGGCCGAGCAAAGCGGATTGGCCGTCGCTCAGGGTATTACGCCCGAAATCGGTGAGGTCGCGGTATATCGCCGGTATCGCTGCGGCAACAACAGTCAGCGTCAGGCCGAGAATGGCTG
>Ga0316207_10005006_pt1 | contig 11191 bp, 5 predicted proteins | sample 6weekpyrite_MG_FD_204943 | JGI IMG/M metagenome (GOLD analysis project Ga0316207, IMG submission 204943) | Microbial mat bacterial communities from mineral coupon in-situ incubated in ocean water Damariscotta River, Maine, United States -... | ecosystem: Environmental > Aquatic > Marine >...
ATCAACAGGTATAGGTTCGGAAGTTCAAAGGCCACTTGCGACTGTTGTCGTGGGGGGAATGTTTTCTTCAACTATATTGACATTGTTCGTTCTGCCCGTACTTTATAGTGCCTTTTCTCAGCGTAAAATAAATGAACGTAGATAAGGCTTTAATATATATAAAATTTAAGAGAGAGCTGCATAATAGTAGCTCTTTTTTATTGTTTATGTTAAAAACTGCTTATGACACAATTAGGGTATGTGGATAAATTAAATATCCAGCTACAGGTAAATAAAGAAAATATAGGGCGTTCCATAGACGCATGTGAGGACGCTAATATTGATGCAAGCTATAGCATTGGGCAGGCAATAGAATTATTTATAAGCACACATAATTTGTATGATTTTGATGATCCTGACCTTAGAAACGAGTTTCATGATGCTATGCATATTGTTTCTTTTTCGTATGATTCTAGCCCTCGTAGCGAAGCATTTGCAGGCGTGGCCGAGATAGCCCTCTTGCGTGAGCCATATAATGGAAATATGAATGATATGTTAGAGCAGTATCGTAACTCGAATTTAATAGGTGGTTATATGCAGGCTGCTGTTAGAAAATTCAATTCGGCGGGGCATGAAGATTTTGAAAATCCTGCGCCTGTGGGAAGTCTTAAAGATGCTTTAGCTCTTGGACAAGAAAGGCTACATTACACACTAAAACGTCAAAATAGTGATGAGGTTGTCACAGAAGAGGAAATGACAGAAGTTTATAATTATGCTCTTGGTGTTGATGAATTTTTCCGTGATTTGATGGGAGGAAGAGCAGTTTATCAATTATCCTCTAAAGAGCTGTTGGAAACTCCTCTTGCATTTTTGGGACTAGAGAAAACAGGCAAAGATGACGAGCTGAGCTTTGCAGAAATACCGCAGGAAAAACGCTCTGAGATTATTGCAAACCTAGAAGGTCAAAATACTGTCCTATATCAAATTGAAGCTCTTAGAACGGTGGAAGAGCTTCATTCCTTAGGTCTTGAATTGCCTGATCAACCGTTACCACTTCCTGAGCTTTAGAGCCAAGGCGGCGTATCGCTACGGTTTTTTCTTCGGCTTCACGAGCACCAACTACGAACAGGGCAGGGACTTTCTTTACTGAATGTTCACGCACCTTATAGTTAATTTTTTCGTTTCTTATATCAAGCTCCGCTCTTATTCCTGCTTCCAGTAATGATTTATGTACTTCCTTGGCATATTCATCGGCTTTGCCTGTAATGGTGGCAACAACGCATTGAGTAGGGGCAAGCCATAACGGCAGTTTTCCAGCGTAGCTTTCAATCATAACGCCGATAAATCTCTCTAATGATCCTAAAATAGCACGGTGAAGCATTACTGGGCGGTGTTTTGCTCCATCTTCACCAATATAAGAAGCATCAAGGCGTTCGGGTAAAACAAAGTCTAGTTGTAGTGTTCCGCATTGCCAGCTCCTGCCGATGGCATCGCGTATATGATATTCAATTTTAGGGCCGTAAAAAGCCCCTTCATTTTCTGCTTCTTCAAATTCCAAGCCTGCTTCTATCAGGGCTTGGCGAAGACCTTCTTCGGCCTTATCCCAAATTTTATCACTTCCTGCTCTGGTATCAGGGCGTAAGGCAAGCACAACTTTTACATCATCAAAGCCAAGATCTGAATAAACAGTTTTTACAAGATCACAAAAGGCAACAGATTCACTGGTGATTTGATCTTCACGGCAGAATATATGTGCATCATCTTGGGTCATTTGACGTACTCGCATAAGTCCGTGTAGCGCTCCGTGAGGCTCATTGCGGTGGCAACAGCCAAACTCCGCCAATCGCAAAGGTAAATCACGATAAGATTTTGTACCTTGATTAAATACTTGAACATGTGCTGGGCAGTTCATTGGTTTTAAAGCCATAAGCTTTTCAAAAGCCTTGTCACTTACCACGGGGGCATCTTCATCAGTGCTAGGGATTTCATCAGGGACAACAAACATATTTTCACGGTATTTGCCCCAATGCCCTGACGCTTCCCATAATTTATTATCGATTAGCTGCGGGGTTTTTATTTCCTTATAGCCAACATTATTAAGGCGTCTGCGTATATAGCCCTCAAGCTGGTTATAGATTGTAAAGCCCTTTGGGTGCCAGAAAACAGAGCCTTGAGCTTCGGTTTGGAAGTGGTATAAATCCATCTCTGTTCCAAGTTTGCGGTGATCGCGTTTTTCCGCTTCTTCTAGTTGGTGGAGATAGGATTTAAGCTCTTTTTCATCGCGCCATGCTGTTCCATATATGCGTGTAAGCATTGCGTTATCAGAATTACCGCGCCAATATGCACCTGCAACTTTCAAAAGCTTGAAAGCCGTCCCAACTTGGCGGGTAGATGGCAAGTGAGGCCCTCGGCAAAGGTCAAGCCATTCCCCTTGGCGGTAGATACTTATATCTTCGCTTTCAGGCAGATCCTCAATCAACTCCGCCTTATACATCTCACCTTTATCTTTGAAATAGGCAATGGCTTCATTTCTATCCCAAACTTCGCGCTCAAACTTTGCTCCGCGCTCTACTATTTTGCGCATTTCTTTTTCTATTTTTGGTAAGTCTTCGGTTGAAAATGGCTCATTGCGAGCAAAATCATAGTAAAATCCATTTTCAATAGCAGGGCCGATTGTTACTTGAGTTCCAGGAAATAGGCTTTGCACTGCTTCGGCCATAACATGCGCCGCATCATGGCGGATAAGCTCTAAGGCATCATCATGATCACGTTTAACTATTTCTATTGATATATCTTTTTCAATAGGAAGTGAAAGGTCACTTAATTCACCATCAAGCTTTATTGCAATAGATGCTTTAGCCAAGGATTTTGATATATCATTAGCAATTTCCATACCTGTAATTCCGCTTGTATAAGTACGTGTGGAGTTATCAGGCATTGTGATTATGATATTATTCTGTGACATAGTTTTTAATTTCCTATTTTTTCTGCACGTGTAATTACAACATTTATAGTAAAAAGCTCATTATGAGCGTTTTTGCAAGTCAATTTAACGTGAAATAACTCCCTGGGCGTAATCCCATGGAAGTTCACCGCTCATTCATTGCATTACCAAGGGTCTTGATAAAGGGTTTTATAAGGTACTGCATTACGGTTTTTTGACCTGTAAGAATGTCAACGCTTGTTACCATACCTGGAATAATAGGAAGAATTTCACCCTTGCGCTTTAGCTGAGTTTCATAGGTGCGAAGGCGAACGCGGTAAAATGGATTGCCTTGATCGTCTTCTATAGTATCGGCAGAGATATCTATAAGCTCTCCTTTAAGGCCGCCATATATTGAGAAATCATAAGCCGTAATTTTAATTATAGCCTGTTGTCCAGGGTAAATAAACGCACGGTCTTTGGGTTGTATGCGTGCCTCAACAATCAGCTGGTCGTCTTTGGGGACAATTTTTATCAGATCTTCTCCGGCTCTGACTACCCCACCGACTGTGCTAACAGTAATTTCTTGAATTGTTCCAGAAACAGGAGATTTCATTTCTTTTCTTATTTTACGCTCTTTTAGTCCACTAAGGCGCTCGCGTATTTCATTCAGTTCATTAATTTTTGATGATAGCTCTGCTTGAGCTTCAGTTTTTGCGGTTTGTTGGGCATCTTCTATTCTGGCTTTTGCTTCTTCTATTGCTGATTTTGCGCGTGGAATACTTGATTTTAAGCCGTTTAATTCTGATACTCGTTCTTTAATTCCTCGCTCTAACTGCAATAATTCTATTTTAGGGGCGGAACCTTTTTCAACCAAAGGCTTGATCATATTCATCTCTTTGCGCTGAAGATATACAACTCCTTTAAGGTCATTAATTCGTCCATTAAGCTCGTCTAATTCTTGTTTTCTTTGTGTAAGCTGTTTTTGTAGTACATTTTTTTGACCCGCAAGTTGTAACATATTTGCTCGGAAGGAGTTGAGCTCTTCTACTATACTTTTGGGCGCATCTTTCTTTACTTCTTCAGGAAATTCAAAACTTTCTTTTCCTGCGGCTTCGGCTTGAAGTCTCGTTATTGCTGCTAATAATCCAAGGTAGCGGGCACGATTTGCTCCAAGGTCAGATGCTGCCTCAATATCACGTAATCTAACTAAGACTTGGCCTTTTTCGACAAAATCACCTTCTTTTACAAGGAATTCTTCAACTATGCCAGGGTCAAGGCTCTGTAAAGCCTGTACATCGCTTGAGGGTATTATCTTTCCATTTCCGCGTGTAACCTCATCAAGCTGCGCCATGTTTGCCCAAATAACAAAGAATATGAAGAAGGCGAATATTGCGGCAAGTAGCAAATGTTTGGATAACGGTAGTTCATCATCAGCATCAAAAAAAGTTATGGCTTTGGCCTCGGCAATGTCTGTTTTTTCTTTTGCCCAATTCTGGCGAATAGCGCCCCATTCACCTTGTTCGTTTATTTTTTGTGCTTCTTCGGTATTCGGAGATTTATCAGACATTTGTTTTCTCCGCTGCTGTACCATATTCACGTGCTTGAAGTTTGCGTATCACGTCTTCTTTCGGGCCGTATGCCACGATGCGGCCGCGATCAATAAGGATAAGTTTCTCAACTAAGCCAAGCATCGCACCTTTATGGGTAATAAGAATTGTTGTTCTATCTTTGCATAGTACCTCTAAGCGCTTGCGTAGGCGGTTTTCAGATGCAGGATCCATAGATGCTGTTGGCTCATCTAATATTAGAATAGGTGGATCATATAAAAGGGCTCTGGCAATTGCTACGGCTTGACGTTGCCCACCTGATAGGGACTCACCGCGCTCTCCGACTTGGGTATCAAGACCAGCAGATGAATCTCTAAGAAACTCAAGAACTCCTGAAAGCTCTGCGGCCTTTAAAACCGAGCGGTCTGGCGCCATTTCGTGACCCATTGTTATATTATCACGCACAGAGCCAAAGAAAAGCTGCGGGCTTTGCTGAACTGCACCAACATTACGGCGCAAATCACCCGGATCAATTTGGCGAACATCAATATTATCAATTTGAACAGAGCCAGAGGTCGGCTCATAAAGATTTAGGAGTAAACGCTCCATCGTTGTTTTACCAGAGCCAACCGCGCCGATAATTCCAATACGTTCCCCGGGGTTGATTGTAAGGCTAATATTATTTAGCGAGGGCGTCTCTTGAGCAGGATATTTAAATACTACATCGCGAAACTCAACTTTACCCTTAACATGGGATAGGGATACAAAATGCTTTCCTGCGGGTCTTTCAACCGGCTTTTTCATTAAATCATCAAGTTGTGCTAGAGCCTCTCGTGATTGGTTAAGGCGGGTCATAAGACCAGCAATTTGTGCAAGAGGGCCCATAACACGGCCTGATAGAATAACGCAGGCAATTAGTGCGCCCATAGAAATCATGCCATCTGCAATCATGAATACGCCGACAAAGACAATGCCTACGCTGGCGAGTTGTTGAATGAATACCGCCCAGTTTTGAGCAAATGCAGAAAGTTCCCTTGATTTTACAGCCGTATGAGAAGCTTTTTCGCTTAACTCTTCCCAATTTCTTTGTGTATGACCTTCTGCGGCCTGAACTTTAATAGTCTCAAGTCCAATGATAGTTTCAAAAAGAAGGGCATTTTTAAGCGCGCTTTCATGCATGGATTGGCGCGTTACCTTTCGCAGCGGTTTTTGTAAGTAAAATCCCATGCCAACAATTAAAGGGATAGCGGCTAAAGGAACAAAAGCAACGGGCCCCCCGATAAGCGCTATAACTCCTATAAAAATCAACACAAATGGAAGATCAATAAGCGCGGCCATAGTTGCAGACGTAAAGAAGTCACGTAAGGTTTCAAACTCTTTCATGTTGCTTGCTAAAACCCCTGCACTTGGAGGTCTGGCGGTCATTGTCATGCCCATTATTTGTTCGAAAAGCATGGCTGACATTTTAACATCAGCGCGCCTTCCTGCATGGTCTAGAAAATGCGCTCGTAAGTTTCGTAAGATAAAATCGAATATAAAGACAATCGCTATACCAAAACTTAGTGCATAAAGTGTGTCAAATGCACTGTTGGGGACAACGCGGTCATAAACATTCATAATAAAAATTGAGCTGGCTAAGCCAAATATATTTATCATAAGTGCGGCTATAACAACCTCTGTATAAAGCGTTTTATTCTTCCAGAATGTTGCCCAAAACCAATCACGACCTGTATCAATTTCTGCTGGACCTGCTCTATCATCGCTGCGCGCGGTTGGACGAAGGAAAAAGGCATATCCTGTGTATAGAGGGCTTAGTTCCTCAATAGTCATTTCCTGTTTTTCATCAGAAGTTTCAGGAAATTGTACCAAGAATTTAGTTTTAGGGTGAATTATCGAATTTTTTTCTTTGCCTTTTTTCGGTTCATGCCCTTTTGGGTGTCTGACCTGCCATACAATACATGATTGATTTTCTTCTAATGCCAATATACATGGCAAGTTAGAAGCGATGGCCAGTCCTTCAAGTGATCTTTCTATTAGTTTGGCCTGTAAATTAGCTCGTTCAGCTGCTCTAATGAATAGAGCGGGAGTGATGCCGGTTGTTGGAATAGGCAGTCCCGCAGTTAATGAGGCAGTGCTTGTGCGCCTGCCGTAGTGGCCTGCCATTATACGTAAAGATTCAACTAATGGGCTGTGTATTGCCATGCGATCAGCCTGTAATGCCCAACCCTCAGCAGATTTGCTGCGTTGATCCACTGGCTGTTGTGCTGTGTCTTGATTGCTATCGCTACGAACGGAAAGACCCTCCTGCTGAGGAGGGCTTTTCTTGTTTATCTCGTGTTCGCCTGTTTCAGGATTACCCTTTGATTTTTTATCTTTTTCAGTCACCTAATTTTCTAATCCGTTTTCTAACGTTTCAAAGGAGTAGGTGTTATCGCGCCTTTTGTCTTTCTTCATAAGACCATTTCTCACCAGAAGCGACAACACTTTCACGAGGATACTCTAGACTTAGTGATGGAAGCAAGCTCCCTTTAAGAGCTAGAACACGATATACAGCAAGCATTTCCAAAAATTCGGAGTTTACTGTATTGCTACGTGAAACGAACAGCTCATTTTGACCGTCCAAAACATCTAAAAGAGTTCTGCGATCTATGCTGAACTGATCTTTATATGCCTTAACAACCTCAACATTTGCTGCTGCTTGCGCTGCGAATTGAGCTGCTCTCTCACCTGCTGCAATCATGCTTGCCCAAGTTTGGCGAACATCATTTTCAACTGTTCTTGCTGCTTGCGCTCGAGCTTCTTTTGATTGTTGGTGACGATGAACAAATTCACGAGCTCTGGCAACATCTGCACCGCCTCGATATAGATTCCAGTTCATAACAACAAGAGCTGATGCACTACTGTCTTTTCCTTCTAATCCACCAATATCACGCCCAGTATTTGCATTAAGGCGTAGATCTACTTGTGGGTATTGAGTTGACTTCGTGCCTTGTGCTTCTGCATAGGCAACTTCGATATCAGCAGCAAAAATGTCAAGAGTAGGACTGTGTGCTAGTGCTTTTTCTACTTCTTTATCAACATTCTCTTCCAGAGCGTCATAAGGGATTACTGGTAATTGTAAATCACCAGCGGAATCGCCTACTTGTCTACGATATTGAGCCTGAGCAATACGCAAGGCTTCTAATGTGCTTGAAACTGTTGCACGAGCAGCGGCAACACGAGCCTTTGCCTGATCGCTGTCTGCTTTTGTTATGCGCCCAGCTTTAACACCATCTTGAATTTGCTCAAGAATATGTTCGTGGTCGGCTACGTTTTCACGAGCAATTAGAAGTAATTGTCTTTGACGTAGAACTTCAAGATATGATTCAACAATACTTAAACCTGTAAGTTCCGCAGTTTCACGGACACGATCAGCCGAAGAAATAACACGCGCTTTTTGACGCTCCACTTCATATTTTGCTTCCCAGCCATCAAAAAGAAGTTGAGTTAATGTTACACCAACTGTTCTACGGTTAAGTGTTTCAGAGCCTCCATTATTTCTTGATCTAGTCCCAACGTCATCAGTGTATTCAACACCGATTTCACCATTTACATCAACTGATGGTAAAAACAAAGCCTTGCCTTGATTTAACTCTTCATCTGTTGCTCGCCTGCTTGCAGATACAACGCCATATTCAGGATTGGTTGCAATTCCAACAGCGACTGCATCGCGCAGTGTGTTAACTTTATCATCATTTTCTTGGGAATAAGACGAACCTGCCCCTAGAACCAATATTGCGGAGACTGCCGTTGATAGACATAGTTTACGCATTTTCTTACTCAAAATCACAGTAATTACCTCTCAAGTTACTCAAAAACTCTATAAAAAATTTAAACCCAGCTTCACTATTTTATTACACCAAATGTTTAACATACCCTTTATGCCCTTTTTTATACAGTAAATCAAGGCTTTGTTGAGAGTTTCTGTAATGAGTAGTAACTCATTTATAGTCGTTTATATTTGGGAATATAATAATTAGGCCACCATATCTGTTTTAATTGATGTATCAAGATCAAGTCCTGTTACACCTTCTAATATTGCCATTTGCACAGAACCACTAACGCCTGAACCACCAGTTTGATCAACGGAGATTATTGTATCTCCACCAATTTCTGTGGCGATAACAAAGTCTGCGATATCTTGTGTAATATCACTTGCGTCATATCCAGTAAGGATAGCTGACAGGTCAAGTAAGTCACCTTCGGTTGCATCAAAGTCCTTAACTGTATCAACACCCTCGTTAATAGCGTTGAACAAGAATATATCTGCGCCTGATCCGCCATATATAACGTCATTACCAAGATCGCCACTTATGATGTCATTACCTTCTTGACCAAATATTACATCATCACCTGATCCGCCATTTAATGTGTCATTACCGCCGTTACGTCCTTCACCTTGGGAGTTAACTGATTCCTCTGAAAGGCTTAGAGAGTTAGCGCGTATATATGCGATTGTATCATCACGTGACCAACCAGCATCAACAGTGCTTTCGCCGTTCTCAAGACGTTCAAATACTTCCCAACCTGCACCATCATCAGCAGTTAAGCCATGAAGATCAGCAAGGTCATCAGTAAATAATACATCACCAAAGATAATGTCATTACCGTCACCACCTTGAATGAAATCATCGCCAACAGAAGCAAGCTTATCTAATGGGCTTGTTCCTGCAAGTGTTGTGGTTAGATCAGATGGATCGTCAATAACCAAAGCATCGCCACCAGAGTCAATAACGTCCAGTCTTGAAATATTAGATCCAACACTTATACCAACAGCTATTACTTCATTACTTAGTGATTGAATGGTTGCAACTTCGTTAGTTCCATCGCTGCCTGTTATTTCATTAACAACAGTGCTTGCACCGCCTGAAGTTGGTATATTTGCGTCATTCATATAACGGTTAGGAGCTCCATCAGAGATGAAATACGTTGTTGTAATCGCATTTCCGCCCAGTGGCTCTGATCCTTCTAACCATGAGATAGCATCTTGCAATGGATCTTCATAGTTGGTGAAACCACCAGTGCTTAAACCATCAAGATAGTTTTGAAGATTTGTAAGCTCGCCAGCATCTGTAATAGTGAATGTACCAGACGGTTTGCTGCTTGTCGCGAAAGGAACTATATGTACCTTAATTTCACCATCTCCGTAAGTGCTGATGTCAGTAAGAAGATTATCAACAGCATCTTTTAGTAGAGATATTTTAGATGTTGAGCTTGAGGTGCTGCCCATAGATCCAGATACGTCAAGGATAAATACAAAGTTATAATCTTGGGTTTGCTGTACAGTGGTTGATCCGCCAGCATCGCCAACAAGAATATCATTGCCGATACTTCCTTCAATTACGCCCTCATTACCGTTTACTAGGTGAGGAACATTTGAATTTGCATCGTCACTGACATTTTGACCAACAATAAGATCGCCTAGATCATCAATAGTTTTGATTTTCAATATAGCATTATCTGTATCGCCATCTGCATCGCTTAGAACATATTCAAACTTATCTTGAACACATTCAGGGTGGTCATATGTTGCTTCTACATTATTTAGCAAGAATGAAGCGCCTTTATATTGACCATCATTAGTAGATGTGATCGCAACGCTTTCTATTAATTGACCACCAAAATCCGAAGCATCAAGTGTAAATGAGAAATATCCATCTATAATTTCATTAGGAACAAATTGCTGTTCGCCTGAAATTTCTGTGCCGTCTGCAAGGGTAACAACATAATCAAGACCATACTCTCCATTACTATTGTTACTACCAATCTCTGCAATAGTAAGAGTTACGTTTTGCGCATCTTGGTCAAATGATATGTCAAAAGTTTCACCTTTTGGCCATACTTTCTTGCTGTCTCCACTATTTAAATTGTCAATACCCAGGCCATTACCATCTGCAGTATTAACCCAGCTAATATCAAAGTTACCAGCATTAGCAACTTCAACAGTTATGCCATCTTTTGTGATAGAAGATTGAATTCCATCAACATCGGATTGAGTTGGGTTAAGAGCAGAACTATCACTACCAGAAAACACGCTATCAATTGGGTCATAGCTATATGCACCAGTATTATTGATAATAAGTACACCAAAGTTACCGTTTATTGTTACATTTGAGCCATCTGTAGGAATATCAACGATTTTTCCCTCAAATTTGACTTGAGTTACTGTGTTGGGATTGTCATTTGATAGGTCATCATTATCAGTAACATTGCCGATTGCCACATCATCAGAAAGGTTTAGTTTAACGCAATCATCTTTAGCAATTACACCATCATCATGAACGTCAACACCAATTACAGCCGTAACAGTGTCGCCATCTGCATCAGTAACTTTAACGCCGAATTTCAGCCAAATAACATCATCTGGGTTTGTGCCGTCAGGGTGATCTATTCCAGCGAATTGTGTATATGTATATTCACCAGTTAGGCTGTCTATTGTTACTGTAAAGATTGTATCTCCGCCTGCTGTACCAATATATCCATCACCTGCGCCGTTAACAACAACGTTGATTGGAACATTATTAGATGTTAGTTGCTGATTTGGTCCGCCAACTTGATATTTAGCAATAAATGTTCCTGTTGGTTCTACGCTTCCTGCACCGTCCTCACCAAAATCAAAGTCTAGAGTTTTGGTATAGCCAATAGGGCCAATATCAAGGTTGCTTTCATCTACTGCTTTGAATTTATTATGAATTTGAGG